>UMKD01005024.1_pt1 | contig 66574 bp, 45 predicted proteins | sample 1966221 | NCBI WGS metagenome assembly UMKD01 (sample SAMEA4836167, study PRJEB28245) | human gut metagenome | biome: gut microbiome; material: fecal sample | place: Denmark | collected 2008
TTTAGGGTAGCGGAATTTTAATAAAATCAAATAAATATTGTAGATTGGGTGTTTCCCCATCACGGTGATGAATGATACCGCTTGAGTCAAAGTAGTCAGTAACAACTCACTTGTTGAAAGGGCGGTGGCTGTTGGCGATGGTGGGATGAGAGGGGTAGGAGAAGCAGTGGGGGAGAAGCGGTTGTATTGGTGTGCTGAATGGATATTTTAAATGCAAAGTAGTAAGTAACAACTCACCTCTCTTTTTAGCCGTATAGGGAATGGGCGAGGAGGGTAGGAGGAAAACTCAATTCCTTGTATTTAAGTGATAAATGTGATTAAGAAACATAAAGTAGCAAGTAAAAGCTCATAAATTGTGATGACAAAGAATATATATTTAGTGATGACTATATTTCAGGTTTCGTAATTATTGTATTGGGATATTGAGATGGTAAATGTAATTGAAGGGGGCAAAATAGTAAATAACAGCTTTACAGCAAAGGTGGTAGAGGTAGGTTAGATAAGTTTATATCTCCGAGTGCAATTGCTGTGTGATTTGACTCTCTGGTTGATAGATAATCTATGATCTATTAAAAATAATAATGACTTAACGAAATTATCTGACAGGATTATTCTTAACTTGCCCTATAATGTTTATAGTTTTAATGGTTTTTATGGTGTTAATTAAGTAACCCAAGTAAGTCATTATTTGAACAATAAATTCATTAATATCAATAGATAAAAATAAAATAACCAATTTTACTCATAAATAAATTAACTATTTTGTTTGTATATTTTTAATGAATAAGCGCACGATTATTTATTTTTTTATATAAAAATTGTTAAATTGATGTTTCAATTTCTTACATTTATACTGTGTTAGGTAGTTAATAGTATATCCAGCTATCACGTTACCGATGAAGTTTGCTTATAAGTGAAATTTTCAAAGGAAAGAAACTTACATCCAGATATGAAAGATAGGCCAGCTAAGCAAGTTATACCTTTTAATGAATGGTATTTCGTGTAAACAATATTTGTATAGCAAAGGTGGGTCAGATGAATAAATCAAAAAGCGCTAATCATCGAATTTTCGACCAAATTATTTCTGTAAATAAACAGAAAGAAAATGAATTTAATAATGGGCAAGACGGTGCAACTATTCTTTCTTTATTAGTGATGTTTTTTGTTCCTTTTTTACTGTTAAATACAGTGAGAAATACCCTTGGCATTGACTATAGCTTTGTCACTGTCATTGGAATGCTCGCTATCAGTGGGTTGATTACAGTAGTGCTGTATAAAAAATTAAAACTAGGTTCCCGATTCGCAGATAAAAATATTGTATTAGACCAGTTACTTTCTCGTTATACGCCGAAAAACAAGCAAGAATTTAAAAAATTACAAGAAGAAAGAAAAACAAGTTCAGCAGAGTTTTATTCATTAGTAGAAAATTGGGCTGATGTAGAAAGACAACACTATGCAAGATAGTATCGAATAACGAAAACAAAAATAAGTTCTTCAATGTTATTAATATCCTTCTTTTCTCTACGTAGAAAGAAGGATTTTTTTATATAAAACTTCTGATAAAAAGAGTTAAATATACTATCAACTTCTTTATGTGATTTGATTTATCCTATTGATTTATAGGGTAATCTCAAGAGAAATAATGATGAAACTAAAAGAGGTTTAAATAAACTATTAATAAAAAACGGCTCGATACACTGAGCCGTTTGGTGTGGCAATAAAGTTAGGTTTAGTGTGATTTACCCTGCTCAATACCGAGTCCAATTTGTGAACGAACAAATTGCTCTTTAAAGCGCTCTCTTTCCATTTTTCCTTGTTCTGAATTATCTGTTACAGAGAATAGCCATGAAGCAACAAATGCAACAATCATGGAGAAGAAGGCTGGGTACTCATATGGATAGATTGGTTTTTCATGGTGAAGAATACTGACCCAGATGGTTGGTCCTAAAATCATTAAAACAACAGCAGTAATTAGCCCTAACCAACCGCCAGCCAATGCACCGCGAGTTGTCAGCTTACGCCAGTACATCGACAGTAAAATGATTGGGAAGTTACAACTAGCCGCAATAGAGAATGCTAAGCCGACCATGAAGGCAATGTTTTGTTTTTCAAACAAAATACCGAGGCCAATTGCAACAAAACCTAAGATAACAACGGTAATTTTAGAGACACGTAATTCATCTTTTTCATCCGCTTTACCATTTTTCATTGCCATCGCATATAGGTCATGAGAAACCGCGGAGGCGCCTGCTAAGGTTAAACCAGCAACAACAGCAAGGATAGTGGCGAATGCAACTGCAGAAATAAAGCCTAAGAAGAAATTGCCACCGACGGCATCTGCAAGGTGAACAGCAGCCATGTTTGTTCCACCGATAAGTGCTCCAGTAGCATCTTTAAATGCAGGATTGGAACTGACTAGAACGATGGCACCAAAACCAATAATAAAGGTTAAGATGTAAAAGTAACCGATAAATCCAGTGGCATAGAACACACTTTTACGAGCTTCTTTAGCGTCACTAACGGTGAAGAATCGCATAATAATGTGAGGGAGGCCAGCGGTACCAAACATCAATGCAAGACCAAGGGATAAGGCGGATATTGGGTCGGAAACCAGTCCTCCTGGGCTCATAATGGCAATACCATTTTTATGAACTTCAACGGCTTCTTTAAATAAGGTATTAAAGTTAAAGCCAACATGCTTCATAACCATAACGGCCATGAATGTTGCACCCGCTAATAACAAGATGGCTTTAATAATTTGCACCCAAGTTGTGGCTAACATTCCACCAAATAGGACATATAGCACCATCAATATACCCACAATAACAACCGCGACGTGGTAATTGAGACCAAATAACAATTCAATTAATTTACCCGCACCAACCATTTGAGCAATAAGATACAGTGCAACAACAACCAGAGAGCCAACCGCAGATAGAATACGAATTGGTCTTTGTTTTAATCGATAAGAAGCAACATCAGCGAAGGTATAGCGACCTAAATTACGTAAGCGCTCGGCAATTAAGAATAGAATGATCGGCCAGCCAATTAAGAAGCCAATCGAGTAGATTAAGCCATCATAGCCAGAGGTATAAACCAGAGCAGAGATCCCTAAGAAGGAGGCAGCAGACATAAAGTCACCCGCGATAGCCATCCCGTTTTGGAAACCGGTAATTTTCCCGCCCGCAGTGTAGTAATCAGAGCGAGAACGCGTTCTTTTTGACGCCCAGTAGGTAATATATAAAGTGAAGCCGACAAACAGTAAGAACATCACAATCGCCTGAATATTTACAGGCTGGCGTTCAACATCCCCTGTCAATGCATCAGAAAACGCCATTGATGAGGTAAAAAAGAGAATGAGTGAGAGCAATATTTTCATTTTTCTACCTCTTTTAAAATTTCTGCCGTTAAGCGGTCATATTCACCGTTGGCTCGGATGACGTAAAGCCCAGTGAGTACAAACGAAATGACGATTAGCCCTACACCAACAGGGATCCCTCTTGTTATGTATGAACCTTCGGATATTGGTGTTCCAAGCCAGCTTGGGTCAAAAGCGATAAGAAAAATAAAACCCACATACAGCACGAGCGTTATTGCAGATAACAACCATGAAAAGCGACTACGTTTCCTAACCAGTTCTTGAAAGCGAGGGTTATCCTCTACCTTTTCGTAAGCAGTAGCATTCATCAGAGTTCTCCTCTGTTATACTCGTCATACTTCAAGTTGCAGCTTTGTTGACTGCACTCACTCACACGAGTCACATACTTATGTATGCTCCTCGTGTTTCGTTCGCTTGTCGCCTAGCTGCACCTCGAATTATTTAGAGTAAACCATCTTGTTGGGATGTATGTAAGGCCGCCTCTATGAGTTGGCCTTTTGGCGTTATGACATACTCATAGACTGTTTTTCTTCGAGTAGTTTTTCGACAACACCTGGATCAGCCAGAGTGGAGGTATCTCCGAAATTACTGGTGTCTCCTGATGCAATTTTTCGTAGGATGCGACGCATGATTTTACCGGAACGGGTTTTGGGTAGTGAATCCGTCCAGTGAAGTACATCCGGGGTGGCAATAGGGCCGATTTCCTTACGAACCCAGTTGCGAACTTCGGTGTATAGCTCTGGTGATGGCTCAACCCCAGATATTAATGTGACATAAGCATAGATTGCTTGGCCTTTAATATTATGAGGAATACCGACCACGGCAGCTTCAGCCACTTTCGGATGTGCAACGAGCGCTGATTCTATTTCTGCGGTACCTAAACGGTGGCCCGAAATATTCAGTACATCGTCAACACGGCCAGTGATCCAGTAATAACCATCTTCATCACGACGAGCACCATCACCACTAAAGTACATGCCTTTAAAGGTTGAGAAATAGGTTTGCTCGAAGCGTTCGTGATCGCCGAATAAGGTTCGGGCTTGGCCCGGCCATGAATCAACAATCACTAAGTTACCTTCTGTGGCGCCTTCGATAGGTTCACCAAGGTTATCGACTAATGCAGGGCGAACACCAAAGAATGGCAATGTTGCAGACCCTGGCTTTAACATGGTTGCCCCTGGAAGTGGTGTGATCATGAAACCACCTGTTTCGGTTTGCCACCATGTATCGACAACAGGGCAGCGGCTGTTACCAATTTTTTTATAGAACCATTCCCAAGCTTCAGGGTTAATGGGTTCCCCCACGGAGCCGAGAATTCGTAATGAGCTGCGATCTGTACCTTCAATGGCTTTATCGCCTTCGGCCATTAATGCGCGGATAGCCGTTGGGGCAGTATAAAGGATATTGACTTGGTGTTTATCAACCACTTGGCTCATTCGGTTAACTGCTGGGTAATTAGGTACCCCTTCGAACATTAATGTTTTAGCGCCATTGGATAATGGCCCATATAACAAATAGCTATGGCCTGTTACCCAGCCTACATCTGCAGTACACCAATAGACTTCACCTGGATGGTAGTCGAAGGTGTATTTAAATGTCAGTGTGGCATAGACTAAATAACCGCCAGTGGTATGCAGAACGCCTTTCGGTTTACCTGTAGAGCCAGAGGTATATAGGATGAACAGTGGGTCTTCTGCGTTGATTTCTTCTGGAGGGCAATCTGCACTGACGCCTTTGATGACGTCGTGCCACCAGAGATCACGGCCTTCGACCCAGCTCGGTGCATTGCCTGTACGTTGGTAAACAATCACATTAGAAACCGTAGTGACTTGCGGGTTAGCGAGTGCGTCATCCACATTTTTCTTTAATGGAATTGCACGGCCAGCACGTAAGCCTTCATCTGCAGTGATGATTAGCGTTGCTTTACAGTCAATAACGCGACCAGAGACCGCCTCAGGGGAGAAACCAGCAAAAATGACCGTATGTATAGCACCAATACGAGCACAAGCTAGCATCGCGACAGCGGCTTCGACAACCATCGGCATGTAAATGGCGACAACATCGCCTTTACGGATCCCTTGTTGTTTTAGGACATTCGCAAACTGACAAACATCATGGTGCAGTTCGCGGTAAGTGACATTTTTTGACGATGAAGGGTCATCGCCTTCCCAAATAATCGCAGTTTGGTCGCCTTTTTCAGCCAGATGGCGATCCAAACAGTTAGCACTTAAATTTAATGTACCATCTTCAAACCAGCGGATGTCGATGTGCCCGGGGTCAAAAGAGGTGTTTTTAACTCGAGTGTACGGTTTAATCCAATCAACGATTTTTCCTTTTTCGCCCCAAAATCCTTCAGGGTCTTGAATCGAGCGTTGGTACTCATCGTTATACTGTTGTTCGTTTATCAGGGCATTTTTTGCAATTTCAGCAGGAACGGGATGTTTAGTTATTTGAGTCATATTATTATCTCCTTGCAGATGTTAATACTATGTCAAAAAATGGTTAACTAAAGCACGATTTTTAAATTTGTTTTTCTTTTGCGCGGAAGATCACGTATTAATTGTAATGAGATTTGCAGGATTATCATTTGATGCTAAATGTCAAATTGATATATAAATCTAAAAATATAATAAAAGGTAGATTTAAAGAAAAATAAATGGCGGGGTTGTTGGTATTAGTTACTGAATAAACAAGTTCTCATAGCGAATATAAATATCCATACATTTCTCATGGGTTTGATAATGATTTTCATTAACAGTAAAATAACTATAATAGATAGTTATTCACAAGGTGCGAAGTTACGCAAGTGTTTACCCTATGAGCCTTGTGGTAAAAATGAGAAACATAGCGGTATTTACGTCACTGGAGACAATAATATGAGTTATACATTACCTGCTTTACCTTATGCTTATGATGCGTTGGAACCACATTTTGACAAGCAAACCATGGAAATCCACCATACTAAGCACCATCAAACCTATGTGACTAACACCAATACAGCGTTAGAAAAACTACCTGAATTAGCAGGTTTAGATATCGATGTTCTGATTCAAAAATTAGACCAAATTCCTGCTGATCAACGTACGTTTGTTCGTAACAACGCAGGTGGCCACTCAAACCATAGTCTGTTCTGGAAAGGTTTGAAATTAGGTACTGAATTAAAAGGCGAATTAAAAGCTGCGATTGAGCGTGATTTCGGTAGCGTTGATGCATTCAAAGAACTGTTTGAAAAAGCAGCTGCAACTCGTTTCGGTTCTGGTTGGGCATGGCTGGTTCTGAAAGATGACGGTAAATTAGCTGTAGTTTCAACAGCGAACCAAGACAGCCCATTAATGGGTGAGGCTATTTCAGGCGTATCTGGTTACCCAATCATCGGTTTAGACGTATGGGAACACGCTTATTATCTGAAATTCCAAAACCGCCGTCCTGATTATATTAAAGCATTCTGGTCAGTTGTGAACTGGGATGAAGCAGCAGCACGTTTTGCAGCGAAAGCTAAATAATCTTATAAGATAACGTAATTTGCTATAAGCGCAGCGTTAATGCTGCGCTTTTTTTATGCCTACAATTTGATATCGATTCCAAAACTTTACTTTTTATTATTAAATAAAACTCATTATCATTTAAAATGTTGGTTATTAATTTATTTCAATAATGATATGGATTTAATTTTTTGATAAATAAGGAATAAATCAAAATGGATTGTTTGGCAACACACTTAGTAATGGGGATTGACCTTGGGACAAGTAACAGTGCGGTAAGTTTGTGGTTAGATGGCAAATCAGTCCTAATTCCTAATCTACAAGGAAACGTTCTAACGCCTTCTGTGGTTGGTTTAGACGATGAAGGCCAGATTATCGTAGGACAAGCTGCTCATGAACGTTTACAAAGTCATCCTAATATAACTAAAGCGAGTTTCAAACGTTATATGGGAACCGATGCCACTATAACACTAGGTAAGCTTGTATTTCGTGCTGAAGAAGTCTCCGCTTTGTTGTTACGTCAACTTAAAGATGATGTTGAAGCATGGTTAGGTTATGCCGTCAAAGACGCCATAATTACAGTTCCTGCTTATTTTAATGACGTCCAGCGCCGCGCAGTTAAAACAGCGGGGCAGCTTGCTGGGTTGAATGTTGTAAGGTTATTAAATGAGCCAACAGCCGCTTCACTTGCTTTTGGGTTACTCGAAAATAAAGAACATAAATACCTCACATTTGACCTAGGAGGGGGCACGTTTGACGTATCGATCATCGATATGTTTGAAGGCGTTATCGAAGTTTGTGCTAGTAGTGGTGATGTACGCTTAGGCGGTGATGATTTTCGTGAAGTGATTTATCAGTGGATGTTGAAAAAGTACCCCGAATTACACAAAGATCAGTTTCTGATACGGCCTGAATTATTGAAATTGGCGGAACATCTCAAGTTAGCCTTGAGCCAAGCACCAGAATGCTATGTTTCTATGCATTGGAATGAGTCAGATTTTGAATGGAAAATGACAGAACAAGAGCTAGCTACTTGTTGTCAGCCTTTATTAGCTCGCCTTCAACAACCTATTTTACAGGCATTGCATGACTCCCGTTTTTCGCTTAATGATCTTGACGATATATTGCTAGTGGGAGGGGCGACACGTATGCCTCTCGTTAGACAAACCGTAGCTCGTCTTTTCGGGCGATTTCCACGGCATGATTTAAATCCTGATGAGGCAGTTGCTTTAGGGGCTGGTGTCCAAGCAGGTATGGTAATGGCAGATTGCGCTTTGGATGATATCGTTTTAACCGATGTCATGCCATTTTCATTGGGGGTTGATACCACGAAACAGCATGGTGAGCGTTTTGAATTTGGTTACTATCTTCCTATTATCGAACGCAATAATTTCTTGCCTATCAGTAAAATGCAGGAGCTAAGTACAATTGTAGATAACCAAGAGCATATTTTACTCAAGGTATATCAAGGTGAAGCTCGCCTAGTCAAAGATAATGTTTTCCTTGGGGAATTAAAGATAGATATTCCTCCACGACCAGCCGGGGAAGTGACGATTGAAGTTAGGTTTACTTACACGGTTGATGGTTTACTTGAAGTTGAGTGTCATTATCAAGGTAGCCCTAAGGTTTATCGGTTATTGATTGAAAAGGTACCTGGCCAAATGAGTGAGACACAAATTTCAGCCAGCTTGGCAAAAATTGCAGGGTTAAAGCAGCATCCAAGGGATATGCCTGAAAATAGAGAATTGTTAGCCCGTTGTTCTCAATTATATGAATTCTTGCTCGGTGATGACAGACTTTGGGTCGATAAGATAACAACTGAGTTTGAGATAGCGTTAAATAGCCAAGATTTACGCTTGATCGCAACATTTCGCCAGCAAGTTGTTCAATTTTTGAAACGATATGAAAGGGATTTGCATTAATGGATATGTGGCAAATATTGGGAATTCCGTTCACTCATGATGAAAAAGAAATCCGTAGGGCTTATGCAAAGCAACTCAAAAAATATCGACCCGATACTCATCCAAAAGAGTATCAGCAGCTAAGAGAAGCATTTGAAAATGCAAAAAACGTATCCTCTTATCAAGTGAGTTCTCAGCCTGAAGTTGCTTCTGAAGACGAAAGTTATGGTGAAGCCGTATTATTAAATGACCACACCGGGTATCAAGATATTTATTTTTCTGATTGGTTATCAAATACATTTGTAGCAGATGAGCCTTTACCTGCTATAGCAGTGGCTGAAACTGTTTATACTCAAGATGAAATTGATACTGTCGCGAGCCTGATTGTGGAAAATGAAAGCAAAGGGAAGGCCGCGCTATCTTTTCTTTGGGCTCATGTGATGGAAAAAGGCAATTTACACATTTTTGCTCAGTTTCATAAGGATTTTGCCAAAGCATTATCACAACAGCAGGGCTTAATGGAATCGACCGTAGATTGTGCTTCTGAATTATTGAATTGGCAGTTAAATGATTATAATTCAGACAGTGTGGTTCCAATGTTTATTCAAGAAGGTATTCAAAATCAATTACGTAAAACTGCTGTTGAACGTGCATGGCAAGATTGCGAAATTGAAGCATCACATAAGTACTCGATCTCAGCATTTACAATGCAATTTTTAATTGGAAAGCAGGCAGAAGTGACTGGGTGGATGCGGTTAGTACCTGGGGTGCTGGATTTGTTGATGAAGCAATATCAGCAGTTGATACAAAATTACCCAGAGCTTGCAGATCGAGTTAATCCAGCAGTGGCCGCTTTTTTCAGTCAACCTAGAGTATGTTTTTCTCTTTCTCATTTATTTCTTCTTATGTTTTGGGGAAGTATATTTTGTATTGCGGCACCGTCTCCGGATATCGATAATCGGGTTATTATCGCAGTTGCGATGATTTTTATTTTCTATTTATATCTTAGTGATGCGTTATTATTTTTCTTTTTAAATAAAAATAAAGACACTTCTGGTGCTATATTTTTATTATTGGATTTCCTATTTTCGATAATGGTGCTGACAGGGATATATGTATTCATTATGTCTGTCATTGCTGACGTAGTGAATATTACAATTAAAGGTGGTGATAATCAGGTGGGAACTATCATGTTTAGCGGTATGTTCTTGTTAATGATCATCTGGCAAATAGTACCAAAGACAAAAGGGATACCAAAATTGAGGTTACCAGGGATAACCGTATCGCGTATTCTTGGGTTTCCATGGATATTTTTAAAGTGGTTTAATTCTTGGTGGATTACGCTCACTTGGGGGCTATTGATATATATTATTTTAGAGCTGACATTGATAGGAGCCCTGCTAAAAATTAGTGAGGTTATTAACCATGGGTTATGGTAACTTGAACACAGTAACAGTTATTTCATCCTATGTGAGTATTAAGGTGTGATCTTACATGAAAGTATCTCCCCAAGTTTTTATCGGTAAAGTCCAAGCAACCCAGTTTTGTGGGCACAGCGCTATTCATAAGCAAGCTGCCGATGGGTTATTGATGTTAGGGCAATTGGGACTTGATGGCGATGAACAAGCTGAAAAACGCTTCCATGGCGGGCCTGATAGAGCACTTTGCCATTATCCTCGTGAACATTATGATTTCTGGGTAAATGCCTATCCTGATTTAGCCGATTTATTTGTTGCCTCTGCATTTGGGGAAAATATATCAACATTGGGTATGAGTGAAGAAAACGTATTTATTGGGGATATTTTTGCATGGGGTGATGCGCGTATTCAGGTCACTCAGCCTCGGTCCCCTTGTTATAAGCTCAATGGGTTAACGGGAATTGAAAATTTTGCACAAATGATGCAAGACAATGGGCGCTGTGGTTGGCTGTACCGTGTCATTAAAACAGGCAATGTTAGTGAAAATACGCCATTAACCTTATTAAGCCGCAATAGTGATATTTCAGTACAAGAAGCCATTATGATTGCATTTCACGCCCCTTATGATGAAGAGCTGTATCAGCGGCTTTTAAGTGCTGCAGGGCTATCCGCAAGTTGGAGCTTAACCATGCAGAACCGTTTAGATAACCACCGGATTGAAGAGTTTAAGCACCGGTTGTTTGGTAAGCGTTAATATAAAGCGATGTGCTTATGGCAAAGAGAGTATTTGGCCATAAGCACTTGCTAGCAATATAACGCCTAAGTCTTAGGCATTTGTTGTATAAACTGTTGGTACCACGGGATATTCGCCATTAATTCGAGATGTGTTCCCTGAGCAATAATTTTTCCTTTCTCCATATACACAACATGGTCTTGTTTTGTTTGCAGGCCTTAAGTGGCAGTATTCATTTTTAAAGCGCTTTTTTAGGGTTTTTAGTAAGACGGTGATATTGCGATTGGGAATGTTGGGAGGATGAGATGCAATATGATTTAAATGATCTCTACTATTTTGTGAAAGTTGTCGAATATGGTGGGTTTTCACAAGCGGGTTTGGCTCTAGGGATCCCTAAATCTAAATTAAGTCGTCGCATTGCAGATTTAGAAAAAAAACTTAATGTTTCATTGATTTACCGTTCTACCCGCCAGTTTCATGTCACGGAAGTGGGACAAGTTTTTTATCAGCAGTGTAAAAATGTAGTTGATGAAGCTGAAGTTGCTCACGAATTGATTTGTTCCGTTCAGTCACACCCGAAAGGAACGATCAAACTATCGTGTCCAGTTGCACTATTACAAGTATATCTCAATGAATTACTTGTAGATTTTATGATGAAATATCCTGATATCGATATCCAAATCTTAGCGGTTAACCGCCCTGTTGATGTCATTAGTGAAGGGTTAGATTTAGCTATTCGTGTACGTTCATTGCCCTTAGATGATTCAGGCTTAATGATGAAAGTGCTAGGGTATTCACGGCGTATATTAGTGGCTAGCCCACAATTATTCGCAGAGCAGGGTGAACTCATAGAACCAGAAAAGCTGGTGGATTACCCGATGTTAGCGAATACAGAGCATTCACAAAATTACACGTTAACCCTCAAAAACAGTGACGACCTTAGCTTTACGCAGCATTTTACCCCTAAGTTAGCGACAACAGATATCTTAACGTTATACCGCGCGGCACTAAAAGGTGTCGGGATCGCAAGGCTACCTTATGGTGTGGTAGAAAAAGACATTGAATCAGGGAATTTGATAGAGGTATTACCGCAATGGCAGTTTCCTGAAGATATCATTCATGCAGTATATCCATCACGTAAAGGGTTGTTGCCGTCAATCCAATTACTGTTAAATTATTTAGCAGATAATATTTCGCCGTCAGTGAAATAAATTTCCCCGATAGCGCATTAGGCTATCAGGGAAATATTCGTCATTTATTGTGTTTCAGGAATGCGGCCAAATTTCCCACTGTTGAAATCATTTATGGCTTCATTGATTTCTTGAACAGTATTCATCACAAAGGGGCCGTAGCCAACAACTGGCTCATTAATGGGATCACCACTGAGTAACAGCACTAAGGCATCTTCTGTGGCTTCTAACAGAATATTGCTGTCTGTATCGTCGAGGATCATCAGTTCCCCTTCGTTTAAAGCAGAACGGCCATCAACAAATATTGAACCACGTAGCATGACTAAACCGACATGGCGTCCCGCTTTAGTTGGGATACCCACAGTTTTACCTTTGTTAAGCTGCAAATCCCATACATCCAATGGACTAAAGGTTTGTGCTGCACCCTTATTGCCCAAATAGTCACCGGCAATCACTCGCAATGTACCTGCATCATTGGGTAATGCGACTTTTGGCATGCTTTGGCTTTCTAACAGCTGGTAGCCGGGGGCCGCTGATTTGTCTTTTGCTGGCAAATTGACCCACAGTTGCACCATATCAAGTGTGCCACCTTTTTTCATAAAGGCATCAGACTGATACTCTTGATGCAAAATACCCGATGCTGCAGTCATCCACTGAACATCACCTGGGCCTATCACACCACCTTCACCCGTAGAGTCATGGTGGGCGACTTCGCCATCATACACAATCGTGACTGTTTCAAACCCACGGTGTGGGTGCTCTCCAACGCCTCTGTTTGCTGAATTTGAGCTTGGGAAATCAAAAGGCCCCGCTCTGTCGAGCAAAAGGAATGGGTTGAGGTATTTCCCATGATCGTTATAGCTAAACATTGAACGGACAGGGAAGCCGTCTCCAACCCAATGGCTACGAGGAGATTGATAGATACCAATAATTTTTTTCATGGTTTTGCTCCTAAAATTGTTTTGATGACTGAATAATAAAGGAGCAAATCATTCGGCAGTAGTGGCAAAAATAGGTTTCATTGTTGCAGTGATAGAACAATAGAATAAAGTCTAATTATTCTATTTATAGAACAGTGTTTACTAAAAACTGGACTACTCAGCCTTAAATCGATGAATTAATCTAAATAACACGAAAACGGAGCGGCTATCGTTCTATTTTTAAATCAAAAACAGGTTTCATATTTTATCGATTGAGAGGTTTCATCATGAGTAGCCCAGCTAATTTTAATGGTCAACGTCCTGCTATTAACCCAGAAGATGCGGTGATGTTATTAATCGATCACCAGAGTGGTTTATTTCAAACTGTAGGTGATATGCCAATGACGGAATTACGTGCTCGCGCCGCTGTTCTGGCTAAAATGGCTTCCCTAGCTAAAATTCCAGTAATAACAACTGCTTCTGTACCTCAAGGCCCAAATGGCCCGTTGATACCAGAAATTCATCAAAATGCACCACATGCACAATATATTGCACGCCGCGGTGAAATTAATGCATGGGATAACCCAGAGTTTGTGGCGGCCGTGAAAGCAACAGGTAAAAAGCAACTGATTATTGCCGGAACTATTACCAGTGTTTGTATGGCGTTCCCTGCGATTAGTGCGGTGATGGATGGCTACCAAGTATTTGTGGTCATTGACGCTTCAGGCACTTACAGCAAAATGGCGCAAGAAATTACTTTAGCGCGTGTTGTTCAAGCGGGTGTGGTGCCGATGGATACTGCTGCGGTTGCTTCAGAACTACAAGGGACTTGGAACCGCGAAGATGCGGAGGAGTGGGCAATGGCTTACACACAAATCTTCCCTGCTTATCAATTATTAATTGAGAGCTACAGCAAGGCGCAAGATGTTCTGAAAAATAATGAACAATTAGATTCAGAGCGTTAAGGTGAAATAAACAGCATCAATGAATTAATTGGTGAAAATTGATTAGAGTAAAAATGGGGGAAAAACCCCATTTTTACTGAGTTAATACAATGATTGTTACTGAGGGCGTTTAACGAAGCCAATAGCTTCGTAAACTTTATCTAACGTTTCTTGTGCGCGAGCAGCGGCTTTGGTTGCGCCTTCATCCATAATTTGGTTTAGCAGCGCTTCATCATTACGGAATTCATGATAACGAGTTTGAAGTGTGGTTAACATACCGGAAACGGCTTCTGCCACAGCTCCTTTAAGATGACCGTACATTTGCCCTTCAAATTCGGCTTCAAGTTCAGCAATTTTCTTACCTGTCACACCCGACATGATATCTAATAAGTTAGAAACCCCTGGTTTGTTTTCTAAATCATAACGAATACGCGGTGGCTCTTCGGAGTCAGTCATTGCGCGTTTGATTTTTTTCACGACAGATTTCGGGTCTTCTAATAAGGCGATAACGTTGTTACGGTTATCATCGGACTTAGACATTTTCTTGGTTGGATCTTGCAGAGCCATAACACGGGCACCACCACCAGTCGGAATGAATGGATCGGGTACAGTGAAAATATCACCATAAATGGCATTAAAGCGTTGAGCAATATCACGGCTCAATTCAAGGTGTTGTTTCTGGTCAATACCAACAGGTACTTGATTCGTTTGATAAATCAAAATATCTGCTGCCATTAGTACTGGGTAATCAAAGAGTCCCGCATTGATATTTTCTGCGTGACGGGCAGATTTATCTTTAAACTGAGTCATACGGCTCAACTCACCGAAATAGGTGTAGCAGTTAAGCGCCCAGCTCAGTTGAGCGTGTTGTGGTACGTGTGACTGCACAAAAATGGTGCTTTTTTTCGGGTCAATACCACATGCTAAATAGAGCGCAAGTGTATCGAGGGTTCTTTTACGCAGTTCAACAGGGTCTTGGCGAACGGTGATGGCGTGCTGGTCAACGATACAGTAAATGCAGTCGTAGTCATCTTGCATTTGTACCCACTGACGTAATGCACCCATGTAGTTACCGATGGTTAATTCACCGGAAGGCTGTGCGCCGCTGAATACAATTGGTTTTTGGGGTTGCTTTAAATTTTCAGTGGGAGTGCTCATTTAGTTATGTCCTTGCTTATTTTATTTCAGATAACCCGATTGCAGGTAATAAATCAGAAAAATGTGTTAATACACAGTTCGGTTCACTCAGTGCAATAGATTCACCATAGTTATAACCGTAGGTCAGACCGACACACGGGCATTCAGCGCTTTTCGCTGCAATAATATCATTACGAGAATCGCCGACAAAAAGCAATTCTTCTTTACGTAAACCGAATGTTCCCATCGTTAGGTAGAGGGGAGCAGGATGCGGTTTTAAAGCTTTGACGTCATCGCTACCCAAGACTAGAGAAAAGTAGTGTTCAATACCTAATTTCTTTAATAATGGCGCAATAAATGGAGTCGCTTTATTAGTAACAATCCCCATAGGTAAGCCATGTTTTGCTAATTGCTCTAAAGTGTCTTTTACTTCAGGAAACAGTTGGCTGCCTGTTGTGACGGACGTTGCATAGAATTTATCAAAACTGGCTCGAGCTTTTTTTTGTCGCTCAGGTGTGATTTCGGCACCCGCCCATGAAAGTGCGCGTTCAACTAACACATCAACACCATTACCTACCCAAATAGAAACGCGTTCTTTACCTGCAGGGGCAAAATTAAATTCTTTGAGCATGTTGTCGATGGCTTCAGCTAAGCCAGCTGCACTGTCTACGAGTGTGCCGTCTAAATCGAAAGCGATCGCTTTGATATTCTCTAATACCACTTCAGTCATTGAGATACCTTTTGTAATTCGTTACGCATCGCGTCGATGACGGTTTTATAGTCCGGTTGGTCGAAAATAGCAGAACCCGCAACGAAGGTATCGGCACCTGCCGCTGCAATCTCTGCGATATTATTCACTTTGACACCGCCGTCGACTTCCAAACGAATATCATAGCCACTTTCATCAATTAATTTACGGACTTGGCGCAATTTATTGAGTGTTTGTGGAATAAACGATTGGCCTCCAAAACCTGGGTTCACAGACATGAGTAGGATCATATCGACTTTATCCATGACGTAATCAAGGTAGCTAAGTGGTGTTGCTGGGTTAAATACTAACCCCGCGGTACAGCCATGTTCGCGAATTAACTGTAGTGAGCGGTCAACATGTTCGCTGGCTTCAGGATGGAAACTAATATGGGTTGCACCGGCCTTAGCAAAATCTGGGATAATGCGGTCAACTGGCTTCACCATTAAATGAACATCGATAGGTGCAGTAATTCCGTAGTCTCGCAGTGCTTTACATATAGGTGCGCCAAACGTTAAGTTGGGTACGTAGTGGTTGTCCATAACGTCAAAATGCACAATATCGGCACCAGCTGCAAGAACATTGGCGGTATCTTCGCCTAAACGTGCAAAGTCAGCAGATAAAATAGATGGGGCAATGAGAAAGTTTTTCATTATTGTCTCCGATTATTAATCGTTATCTGAGAGCCATTCATCGCTAGGTACAAGGCGCTGCGTTTTTTTCTTATCCGTTTTTCTAGGAGAAAGGCTATTAGGTATACCCGGATATAATGCCAGTAACTCATTGACTTTTGTCCGGTTTAATATATTTCTACTAATGGTGCGACGTACTTTTACAATATGCAATTGAGCTTGATAATACCACTCTCTCGTCATCGGGGTATCATGATTTGAGATCAAGACAGGAATTTTACTTTCTGTTGATAACTTTTGAGCCAAAATAGCTAAGTTTTGTTGTTCGAGCGAATTAAATGCATTCGTGTGATACGCCGTGAAGTTAGCTGTATCTGATAAAGGTGCATATGGTGGGTCACAGTAGACAACAGACCCCTCTTTTGCGTTGAGCAAAGTTTCACCATAATGCTGAGTCATAAACGTGGCATTTTGTGATTTTTCAGCAAACCACAGTAATTCTTCTTTAGGAAAATAGGGTTTTTTATAGCGGCCAAAAGGAACGTTAAATTCACCACGAGAATTATAGCGGCATAACCCATTATAGCAGTGGCGATTTAAGTATAAAAAAAGGACACTGCGTTTCTCAGTATCGGTCGATTGGTTAAAGGCTTCACGCATTAAATAATATTGTTCGGAAGTATTATATTCAGGTGTGAAGATTTGCTGGGCTTCTTCAATAAAAGCATCAGCGCGGTCTTTAACCGTATTGTAGAGGTTGATGAGGTCACTGTTGATATCTGCCAGTATGTATGAATCATAACTGGTGTTTAAAAACACTGACCCAGCACCAACAAAAGGCTCAATTAAGCAATCACCTTGTGGAAGGTGTTTTTTGATTTCTTCCACAAGGGGGTATTTACCCCCAGCCCATTTTAAAAAAGCGCGTTTTTTTTTCATGCCGTCTTATTATTACAATCGTTTAGAGTAACTGCATTTATACTCTGTCAGGACAACATAATGCGCCCGGGGAAAAACGTTGTTATTTTTGATCCTGTTTGACTTGTTTCATATTTCTAACCCACGGTTTTTTCGCTTGTACTGCAGCAGGTAAGGTCCCTATTGCATTTTTTGCGTCGGTCACTGAACTATAATTTCCGTGAATAAGTACATACCAGGTTTGCCCATTACGTATGGTTTTATAAACTTTGTAATTGGCCAATTTGTTTTCTTTTGCGAAAGCTTCCAGTGTATCAGAGCGGCTTGCACTGCTGAGTTGCAATGTGTAGCTACCTGCTGGTGCAGACATGATATTGCTACCTTGGCTACTTGCCGTTGATTTTGCTGGCTGTTTAGTTTGCACAGGGTGTTTTGGCTCAACGGGTTTTACAGGTGTTTTTTCTGGCGTTACTGGTTTGACTACGGGTTGTTGTTCCACAGGTTTAACGGTTGGTGGCGTTAACGGTGTCGTATTTTGTGGCTGGCTAGTGCCTGGCACAGAAACTTGGCCTTGGTTTAAGGCATCAACTACATCGCCAGGTATTTCGATTCGCTCACCCAGACCATTTGGTTGAGTTTGAGGTTCGCCTTGGGTTGGCGTTGGCGTAATTTGTGAACCAGTGATTTCTTGCGGTTGCCCTGATAGCGTTTGATCTTGTGAATTTGTCAACGATGAGGAACCCGATAAATCGATATTCTGTGAATTATTGGCACCCGTTGTTTGTTGCTTTTCATGCTCTGTAGGGGCTTTCAGCGCTGAGCTGATAGCAATAATGAGCAGCAATAAGACCAGTACACCCACACCAATCATAATATGTTGACGTGAAAGTGCAATTTTAGGTTTTGCAGCAGATGATGATTGGCGTGAGCGCCCTGTCGGTCTATCTGATGTATCAGGCCTAAGATCATTTTGACCTTGAGGCTGGTTATCTGGTTTAAATTCGTCCATTTTCCTCTCCCGAATAAAATTTGCCTATAGTAGAGATAAAATGTCTCTTATCAGTACAACCTCTAACGACCAAGCAGGACATCGCTGCTTATTTAAAGCATATATCCTTTCGTAATACCACGCTAGCCAAAGTGGTATTGATAATACGCTTTTTCAGAGTTTCGTATATAGGCGTAGGCATACCGTATAATTTAACGACTTTAGTGAACATCTACCAGTAACATTTTAAAACGCCAGTAAAAATTCAGCTTTTTCTTCGTTTTATGACATACAGGATGATATTGCCGCAATGACAGTCTGCGTATCAACATCTGAACGCATTTCCGAATGGCCGATAGTGGTAGGCAAAATTAAATGCAGTTTTCCACCCATCACTTTTTTATCTCGCATCATATGTGGGAGATAATCATCGGGCTTCATTTGTGAAGGGCCTTTGACGGGAAGTGATGCACGCTCTAAAAGTGTGACCACCCGCTGAGTTTGTTCAGGAGTAAATTGACCAAGTAATTCTGCTGTTTTTGCTGCCATAACCATGCCAGCCGCGACAGCTTCACCATGTAACCAGACGCCATAGCCCATATGCGCTTCGATAGCATGACCAAAGGTATGGCCTAAGTTCAATAATGCGCGTAACCCACTGGTTTCTTTTTCATCCGCTGCAACCACTTGTGCTTTTAGTTCACAACAACGGCGAATACAGTAAGCCATCGCTTGGTCATCAAGAGAGACGAGGGCATCAATATTCTCTTCTAGCCAGCTAAAAAACTCACTATCGAGGATAATGCCATATTTAATGACTTCTGCTAAGCCGGAGGCAAGTTCTCTTGGTGGGAGAGTTTTTAAGCAGTTGAGATCAACCACAACAGAAGCGGGCTGATAAAATGCGCCGATCATATTTTTCCCTAGTGGGTGATTGACGGCGGTTTTACCACCGACAGAAGAGTCCACTTGAGATAATAAGGTCGTAGGTACTTGAATAAAACGTACTCCACGCTGATAGCTTGCTGCTGCGAAACCTGTTAGGTCACCAATGACGCCCCCACCAAGAGCGATGAGGGTGGTGTCACGGTTATGGTGTTTTTCAAGTAATGCGGTAAATACATCATTCATAATGAATAATGATTTGTATTGTTCACCATCCGGTAGAATGATGGTATCAACTTTTACGCCTGAAGTTTCAAGGGCATTCTTTATCTTATCGAGATAAATAGGGGCAAGAGTTTCATTTGTCACGATCATTGCTCGTTGACCCGCAGTTAATGGCTCAAATGTCCCCGTTTGTTGATATAAGCCGGGTGCAATATTGATTGGATAACTACGTTCGCCTAGAGTGACGGTGACTTTTTCCATCTTGCTTTACCTTGAGTTCATTTTTGAAAATAACACCATGAACAATTAGTTTTTTTCTAATAGTTCAATGATTTGGTTGGCAACAACTTTTGCACTTTGCTCATCAGTATGAATGGTAATATCAGCAATTTCTTCATACATAGGATTACGTTCGTCAGCCAGTTTCTCAAGAACCTCACGTGCGGGTTCGTCAACTTGTAGCAGTGGACGTTTTTTGTCACGTTGTGTACGAGATAATTGTTTCTCAATGGTGGTCTCAAGATAAACAACGACACCGCGAGCGGATAGGCGATTACGGGTCTCTTTAGACTTAACAGAGCCACCACCTGTTGCTAATACAATGCCTTGTTTCTCTGTAAGCTCATTGATGATTTTTTCTTCGCGATCGCGAAAGCCTTCTTCACCTTCAAGGTCGAATACCCAGCCTACATCTGCGCCAGTGCGTTTTTCTATCTCGTGATCAGAGTCGAAAAACTCCATATTAAGCTGTTGAGCCAACTGACGGCCAATAGTACTTTTGCCAGCACCCATTGGTCCAACCAGAAAGATATTGCGTTTCTCTGCCATGTTTTTTGGTATTACTACGATTATTCGTTAATGATTACCCGCCCCGCCAATCAGATTAGCGGCGGGACCTAAACTGAAACCTCATAAGTGATGATGTGAGATCAGATAAGAAAATTATCTCAATACATCAACCTGAATTGCAACTATATAAATATGGCACTAAGCAAGCAAAGTGCCATATTTAAAATTACAGGTTTCGATACTTGAGCCGTCTATGTTGTCTAATGCCTTGTTTATCATGCTTTTTAACAGTTTCTAGCTATTGGTATCAGCAAGTTATTTCTGTTAAGAATAGAGCAACATTAATTGTGGCTGTTTTATAAGCGACTGACAGCTTGTTCTTTAATCTACGGATAGTTAGAACACTCAATGGATAACCTTGTATGCTAAAACGACGCCAGCGTCAAATTTATCCGGTAGGTTTATGCCATAAAAAATATTTTTTTTTGTCATCTTTGACTTATTGTGTATTCAACTATTTGAAGTATATGCGTTATTTTTTCCATGTTAAATATTGATAAGTTTTGGTGTTATAAAAACAATAAGGACACGCTTATCTGTATGCTCTGCCGTATTTGTGAATAATGTACCTAGAAAAGGGATATGAGATAAAAAGGGTAAGCCCATCTCTGTTTTTTCTTGTTTTTGCTGAAAAATTCCCCCAAGGATAAGGGTTTCATTATTTTTGATGGTTACGTTAGTTGCGATTTCTTGTTTATTGATGGCTAAGTGATGATGTTGGCTGCTAGTGAGTGCAGTATCGGGTGAGTTATGACTAATTTTAAGGTTTAACTCAATTTTTTCATCACGCACAATCGAGGGGGTAACATCCATACCCAGAACGGCATCTTTAAATTGTACGTGTGTTTTCTTGTCATTACTGGTGACATAGGGGATCTCTGTACCTTGCTGAATACTTGCGGGTTGTTGATGCGAAGCAACTAAACGAGGACTCGCAATAATAGAAAGCAGATTTTCTTTTTCTAATGCTTTCAGTTTCATTTCAAGTAAACCATCACCAAGACTAAGAACATTGAAGGCAAATTGTCCTGATATTGAAGAGTAACGATTGTAGCGATATAAGTGATTAGCGTTTAGATTTCCACCTGCCATCATTCCCCATTCTAAGCCCAACTCCTGTAATGCAGTTCGGCTGCTACTAATGATATGTGCAGTGATCTGTACTTGTTTATTTGGCTTATCTTGATGTTTTATCCATTCATCAATCAGTGCTAATCGATCTGGATCCTCTTTAATAATGAGGCTGTTTGTCGTGATATCGTGATGGATAGAGGCATTTTTTGATAATAACGAAGTATCTGGATGTTCTAATAGATGACGAACCTCTTGGACATTGGTTGAGATTAATTTAAATATCTTTTGGGTTAATGATGTTTTACTTGGCGTTACCTGCGCTACTGCTGTTTCCGGGGTAGGCTGGTTTTCTGTTACTAAGGGAGGTATCAGTGGTGCAAAGGGATCTCTAACCTCTTCGGCAGAGATTAAAAATGAAGATAAAAAGAAGAGTCCCCCAGCAATCAGCATGAGGATGTTAGTTCGTGAGCTATTCATTGCGGTTTTCATCCTTGATAGCGAGAGTGTCGTTGAACAATGAAAATGAGATGGAGGTGATGATAATTCCTTGTTTTAAATATATTTTTATGTCATGAAAATGCCATCTCTGGGTTTGAGGAAGGGTAAGAAGCTGTTCTATAACGTGATAAATAGGAATGAAGTGACCTTGGAACTCCATAAAATAGGTATTGGTATCTGTTGGTTGCAATTGATTAAGTGTCACAGATGAATGTGAGAGCAAGGTATTTAACTGTGTCAGTAATTCAAGAGGCGCTTCTTTAATATCAACGGATTGCTTTAGTGATTGAGCTTGTTTTTCAAGTTGTTGTAACGAAGGTGAGTGATAGAGAGCTTTCTTTTCTCTTGTAATTGCTTCAATTAAATTCAGGTTCTCAATGGTTAATTCCATGATCTGATTTTGATTTTTTTTCCAGTATAAAAAATACCCCGCAGTGATACAAAGCACAATGAAGAACCAAACAGGTAGGGTTTGTTGCCAAAATGGGCGATACCAAAAAGAATGTATGGACTCATTCATCGAGCACTCCTTGATATTTGGCTGTGAGGTGTAAACGGTTTAATTGATTCACTCGGCTGATTTTTTTCAATTGAATATCACTCAAACCTGGGTGATTTTTAAGTTGTAAGCCAAGCGAATTGATATCTTGAAAATCATAACTGTTAGCTTTGATCTCTATTTTGTTATTCATTAACTGTAGATTTGTTAGCCAACTTTTGGGTGGAGTTAGAGTTGGAAGGTTTTGTAGTAACTTAAGTAAAAATTGGTTATTTACTATGATGCTATCTATCTTTCTTTTTTTGCTCATTAAGCTATTAATCTGTGTTTGTTGAGTCGCGATTTGCAATACTAATTGTTGTATCTGTTCATATTGTAGTTGGTTATTGTGCTTTCTATTTTTTAGGTCTTTCATTTCAATTTGTTGAAAAATAAATAAAAAAACACACGCTATAATCACTGAGCAGCAAACCACAGAACAAAAGAGTAAAAACTCTCGTATCTTCTTTTTCATTTGCTGTTGGCGCCAAGGGAGAAAGTTAACTTGGTATATTTCCATCAATTAAATATCTCCATGACGTAAAGCAAGACCGGCAGCAATCACAAAATCCCCCAGTAACTGTGGTAATTTAATATTATGCTGTTGAAAAGCTTGGCGTAATTCCCAGTGGTGAGCTACCTCATCAGTACGAGAAATCTGTTCATGATCTGTAATGAGGTAAATAGGTGAGGCTTTTTCTTGATCAATAAAGGGCAGCAAGTGGGAAAGTGTCGGTATATCGGTATCTTGTAAATGGTTATAATTAGCTGGTTGGCTAATTGGCCCTGACCAAAGCCATTCACCTTGTCGATAATGAATAACCCAGCATTCATCGGGTAAACCCGCGTTTCTTGCCACATAACGTAAAGCTATGGGGGCGACATCAATAGCAAGCAGATTGAACCCGCTTTCTGTAAATAGATTTTGCCAAAAAGTAATATCTGACTGGCGGGCCCCATTAAAATAAACCTGTTGTTTGATGACGCGATAGTCGATAACCAGCTCTTGGGCGTGCATAGAAAAACGTTTTTCAGCTTGAGATTGTAAATACCACCCTAATTCTGGTTGTGGCAATTTGATTTCACTGGGTAATGAAATTTGTTGTTTTATTGTACGGACAGCGGGTAATGCGAAGGATACGGAACACTTTTTAGGTAATTTCTGACGCCATTGTAATAAAATATTCAGTAAAATTTGATATTGTTCATGGCTAGAATTATCAGTTAGCTCGAATGGTAATTGTTGTTGCCAACATTCACATAAATGCCAGTATTGTCTGCGCCGCTTTGCAGCGACTAGCTGTATTCTATCTCGATAGAGGTCGATCCCAATGTTCCATTTTGATGTATACATAGTTAATTTCCTTATCATTAACAAATAAATTACGATTTCTATTGTGCTGTATAAGCTTTATACTGTGTGTTAGTGATATCTAAACCCTCTTGTTAGCCGAGCATGGGAATTTTCCGGTGAAGTTCGTAAAATATTTTTTTATTCTTGTTTTCTGTTGCATTTTTTTGGGAACCGCCTCGATTTATGGCATGTATAAATATGTGGAAGGTGAGTTACCTGATGTAGCAACAATGAAAGACATTCGTCTGCAAATTCCAATGCAGGTATACAGTGCGGATAACGAATTGATTGCCCAATATGGGGAAAAGCGTCGTATTCCTTTACCTCTGGCAGAAATTCCTCCTTTAATGATCAAAGCGTTTATCGCCACTGAAGATAGCCGTTTTTATGAGCACCATGGGATTGACCCTATTGGTATTTTCCGTGCGGTTACCGTAATGGCGTCTTCTGGCCATGCATCTCAAGGGGCCAGTACAATCACTCAGCAGCTCGCGAGAAATTTTTATTTAAGCCCTGAAAAAACCCTGATGCGTAAAGCTAAAGAGGCATTTTTGGCTATTCGCATTGAGCAGCTTTTTACTAAAGATGAAATTATGGAGTTGTACCTGAATAAAATTTATTTAGGTAACCGTGCTTATGGCGTCGGAGCAGCTGCGTACGTTTATTTTGGTAAGACAGTGGATGAGTTGACGCTTAGTGAAATTGCGATGATTGCAGGTTTACCAAAAGCACCTTCTACATTTAACCCTCTGTACTCTTATGACCGTGCGGTAAGTCGTCGTAATGTGGTTCTTTCTCGCATGTTTGAGGAGAAATACATTACTCAAGACCAGTATGAACAAGCAAAAAATGAAAAAATAGTTGCTTCGTATCATGCGCCGAAAATTGATTTTTCTGCGCCGTATTTAGCCGAAATGGCGCGTCAAACCTTGTTTGATAAATATGGTGAAGATGCGTATACCGATGGGTATAAAGTCTACACTACGGTGATCCGTAAAGATCAGGAAGCTGCAACAACCGCAGTCCGTAATAATTTGATCGACTACGATACTCGCCATGGTTATCGCGGCCCTGCCGAGGTTTTATGGAAACAGAATGAAACGGCTTGGACAGCAGAGCAGATTGTCGAAAAATTGAAAAAAATGCCAGTTTATGGGCCTTTAATGCCTGCTGTTGTGACATCTGCAACAGCTTCAGAAGCGCAAGTGATGTTAGCTGATGGTTCGCAAATTCCTATTACAATGACCGGTGTGCGTTGGGCGCGTAAATTTATTTCAGATACTCAACAAGGTGCCGCGCCAAGAGCTGTAAATGCAGTCATGCAAGTGGGTGAGCAAATTTGGGTTCGAAAAGTTAAAGATAACTGGTGGTTAGGGCAAGTACCTGATGCGAATGCGGCATTTGTTGCTTTAAATCCAAATGATGGGGCGATTATTGCGCTAGTTGGTGGGTTTGACTTCAATATGAGTGAGTTTAACCGAGTCACCCAATCATTACGCCAAGTTGGTTCGAATATTAAACCTTTCCTATATACAGCGGCAATGGATAAAGGCCTAACATTATCATCATTACTTAATGATGTACCAATTAGCCGTTGGGATGCAGGTGCAGGTTCTGATTGGCGTCCTAAGAATTCACCGCCTCGCTATGATGGGCCTATTCGTTTACGTCAAGGTTTAGGCCAATCAAAAAACGTTGTGATGGTTCGTGCGATGAGAGCCATGGGGGTGGATTATGCGGCTGATTATCTGACTCGCTTTGGTTTTCCAGCGGAAAATATTAACCGTACTGAAGCATTAGCGTTAGGTGCTCCATCATTTACACCAATGCAAATGGTTCGTGGATATGCAGTCATGTCCAATGGTGGGTATTTGATTGACCCATACTACATTTCGAAGATCGAAAATCATAATGATGAGGTTATTTTCGAAGCCAACCCTAAAATAGCATGCCCTGATTGCACGAATATTCCGGTAATTTATGGTGATACGGAACGCACTATTGTGAGCAAAGGTATTGATGATGAGTCTACCGAAGAAGTGACACAATCAGGCGATAATACCGTCATAAAAGAGCCAACAATGGAATTAACGACGGCAGCTAACTTAGACGGGAACTCTGGTGACCAATATGCACCTCATGTAATTAATACCCCACTTGCATTCTTAATTAGGGATGCGATGATGACCAATATTTATGGCGAGCCTGGTTGGTCAGGTACAGGTTGGCGTGCAGCGAGAGACTTAGGTGGTCGCCGTGATATTGGTGGGAAAACAGGGACAACTAACAGCTCTAAGGATGCTTGGTTCTCTGGCTATGGCCCAGATGTTGTTGCTTCTGCATGGATTGGTTTCGATGATAATAGGCGAACATTAGGTCGTGGTGAAGCAGGGGCCAAAAGTGCACAACCCATGTGGAACGACTTTATGAAGTCTATTTTGGCAGGGGTACCAGTGAAAACAATGAAACCGCCTAAAGGTGTTATTTCGGTCTCCATTGATAGCAGAACAGGTAAATTAGGTTCCTCCCGCCGTGAGTATTTTATTGAAGGAACTGAACCGAAAGAACATGCGGTACAAGAGGTAGGTACGACAATTTCTACGGAAGGCGGAGCCAGCCAAGAGCTATTTTAAAATTATTGTTGGTTAAATACCTATAATTAGCACCCCATTGTTGGTTTAAAACATGGGGTGTTTTCTATAGAGACGTTTAATATATCAGTAGGTTATATACCCACATTAATGATTAGTTATGGAAATTACATACAGCAGATGTAATGTTAAGTGTTATTACTTAACACTTTTTAGGTAACGTTCTAGATAGAAAAGTGCGCTAATATTCCGAGCTTCGTTGAAATCAGGGTGTTCCAGTAATTCCATCATTCGAGATATTGGCCATAGCTCTTGTTGTAGGGGTTCAGGCTCATCTCCTTTGAGTTTTTCCCTGTATAGGTCTTGAGCGATAAGAATATTCATTTTACTTGAAAAGTATGATGGCGACATCGTCAGTTTGGCGAGCTGAACCATGTGATTAGCGCCATAACCAATTTCTTCTTTGAGTTCACGCTGGGCTGCTTCAATGGCAATTTCACCGGGGTCGATAGCACCTTTGGGAAAGCCTAATTCATAGCTTTCAATCCCGACAGCGTATTCGCGAATGAGGATGAGGTTATCACCCATGATAGGAACAATAAGAACCGCTTCGCGTTTTGCGGGCCGCATTCTTTCATAGACTCGTTTTTCACCATTACTAAATTCGAGGTCAACTGATTGAATGCTGAATAATTTTGATTGAGCAACATCTTGAATATTCAAGATTTTAGGTTTTTTTAACTCTGTCATAACGATTTCCGAACAGGATGAGTGAAATCTATTGCTAAAAGCATATTTCATTGATTTACGAGACGCGTTTTACCTAGCACTGCCCGTATTTTGAAATCATCATACAACTATGACCTATATCAAAATAAAATGATAGATATTATCGAGTAGATAAAATGCTGTTAGTATAATTGACTCAAACAAATAATACGGGTAAACAAATAAAACATTTTTTACAAGGTGTTGTAATTTAAAATAAAAACTACAAATAGAATAGGAATCGGCTTATTTTTAGGAAGTGTGAGGGCTGATATGCTTTTCTTATTCATTTTTCATTGGGGAAACAATGCTGAACCATGTCATTATAACGGCTATAATTGTTATTAGCCTGACTATAATGGCTTCCTTCCTATATTTTAGGCGGGGGCGGCATTCTGGCGTCTATCAAATACCTTCTGTAGCATCACCATCATTTAGGAAAATGATTGATTCAGATTACCAAACCATCTCCCAGTATTTAAATTATTGCGCTGCTATATCAACAAATACATCTCAGCATCCATGGCAAATCAAAAAAAACTCAATCATAGCGACAGTTTGCCATTCATTGACACGTTTTAACTTACGCCAAGAGCAAGGAAATAGTTGGCGCTATTTTATTGATACAATTGAGGTTCAGCTCCCTTCACAGCTTGAGCCTTTTTTGCAACGCCAAAATGTTATGGAAATAGTGGAAACAGACCACTTGCCGTTAATTATTTCAATGAATAGCCATTCTCTGAAAGATTTCAGTAGTGAATGGCAAACGGGTATGCCTATCGATTCAACATGGCCTGATGCGGCAATTCAAGAACGTGGCCAGCATAGTATTGAGCGATTGAAAGTTCGTAAAGAGACGAATGAAGAACATCGGTTACACCATTCTACAGGTTGGCTTGGTGCTGCGATTATCTGCCTGAGTTTTTTATTTGGTTATTTAACCCTTGTTTCGATTCCTTTATTACAGGAATCGGGATTAGTGATCACAACGATTACGTTTATTATTGGGTTACTTATTCTCTTTCGCTCTAGGATGTTCCCCCGACAATATCAAGATATTCAATGTATTCATGGCCAACCAAAGCGCTGGGAACTCTATGGCGAACTGGATAAAAAATATTCCACCAATACGTCTATTGCTGGTATTGACTTGCACTACCCTAATCATTGGACGAATTATTTAAAATACGAAGAAAACCAAGCTGTTAATATTGATTTTTATACGACGGGTGAGGTGGTCAGGCACGGTAAGTATCTTTCTTTGCATGAAGAAGAGCGCTATTACCCGTACAAACGGTTCAAAAAGAATGTATTGATGTTAGTTGGGGCTTTATTAACGATGGCCCTGATATTTGCATATCAACCGATAGATTTGCCAATAAAACTGGGTTTTGCGTGGCTAGGTGGAACAGAGAAAATCAAGGCTGAGAGTCCTAATGAGCTCGCTTCCCGTCAGCTCAAAGTTGGGGATACATTAGTTGCCCAAGGAAAAGGGATGTGTTACCGCTCACCGAATTTGAATAAAGAAAACCAAGCTCAATTTGTGCCGTTTGATTGCTCTGGTATTTATTGGAATGATGTTAGTTTACAGACTGAACCTCAATCAGAGGTTGTTGAACACTCAATATCATTGCTTGATACCGTCAAAAGCCAATTGCATCCAGATAAAAACTCGACAGGAGTTAACCCAAGATTACAGCGGGATATTATGAAATCAGGGATGAATATTATCTTTGATTTTTCGGCTATCATCATGGGGACAGAACAACTGTGCCATAATTCTGATAACTGCCTAAAATTAAAAAATGCACTGACTAACCTAGGGAGTACAGATGATTGGCCTTCTTTAGTAAAGAAAGCGTCTACGGGAAAACTAAAAGGGGCTCATGTTTTATTGCGTGCTGGTAGCGCTGAGGCCTTGGAAAACATCGTGGAAGACACCATATATGATTTTATCAGGACAGAAATAGATAGAGAAGTGCGCAAAATTAATAGTCCGCCTCCTGGTGGTGTTTTATTAATTAGTGATGAAAACAAGCCTTTAGTTGATTCGATACAGGGAGCTTCTTTTAATGAGCTATCGCCATTACAGCGTTGGCAAGAGTTGCAAAGGTTATCAAATCTTCTGATCAATACACCGTTCAATATTGAAGGTGTAATTACGGATTTATCAGTAGATGCCAATGGGACATTGCAAATTGTGTTGCATGAAGAACCCAATGAAAAAGTGGTATCTCAGTATATATGTAGTGCGCTTTTTATCCTATTTTTGTTGGTGTGTGCGTTGTTAAATGGTTCGTTGATTGTGCTACGTGTTTTGAATAATAAGAAGCGTTTGCGTAATATCACAGAATATTATGATAAATGCTTTGAGGCTAATCCCCCTTCCTATCGTCGATAGCATCATCCCGGAAGTAGAGGGAGCCTCTTCTTAGTTTGATTCAGACTTATGTTGAGGAGGCCCCATGAATCAATCCATTATAGAACCTGTTCGCCTTGATAAGTGGCTGTGGGCTGCGCGATTTTATAAAACGCGTGCGGTCGCCCGTGAAATGATTGAAGGCGGTAAAGTCCATTACAATGGGCAAAGAACTAAGCCAGGGAAAATTGTTGAGCTGCATGGAATCGTTAAGCTTCGGCAAGGTAATGATGAACGAACGGTTGAAATCATGCAAATCAGTAGCCAGCGCAAAGGTGCACCGGAAGCTCAGTTGCTGTACTGTGAAACGATAGAAAGTATTAATCAACGCGAGAAAATGGCACAAGCGCGTAAGATGAATGCACTGACGATGCCACATCCAGAGCGACGCCCGGATAAGAAAGAACGGCGTACCCTGTTAAAGTTTAAACAAACAAATTCTCATGAGTCGTCTTAATGACGGCCTGAGCAACAGCCCGAGCAATAGAGAGATATTATGGCAAACCAAGACTTACTCCACCGTTTTTTATTTGAACAACATTCTGTTCGTGGAGAAATGATCAGTGTTGATGAAACCTTTGAACATATTTTAGAAAACCATGACTACCCAACAGCGGTAAAAGGGTTGTTGGGTGAGTTACTTGTTGCTACCAGTTTATTGACGGCAACGTTGAAGTTCGATGGTGATATTACTGTGCAAATTCAAGGTGATGGGCCTGTTAATTTGGCGGTTATCAACGGTAATAATTTACAACAGATGCGTGGTGTTGCACGTGTCGATGGCCCAGTTGTGGCGGGTAGCACTCTCAAGCAAATGATTGGTAACGGTTTTATGGTTATTACCATCACACCGAACCAAGGTGAACGTTATCAAGGGATTGTGGCGATCGAAGGGGATTCTATCGAAGAAAGCATTGATGCCTATTTCCGCCAATCAGAGCAATTACCAACCCGTTTATTTATTCGTGTGGGTGAAGTAGATGGGAAACCAAGTGCAGGTGGTATGTTATTGCAAGTTTTGCCAGCAGCAAATGAAACAAGCCATGACTTTTTTGACCACTTAGTGCAACTGACTGCCACGATTAAAGGCCAAGAGCTGAGCACATTGGATGTGAAAGAGGTTTTACATCGTCTTTATCATGAAGAAGATGTCACTTTATATGACCCTCAATCTGTCGAGTTTCGTTGTACTTGTTCAAGGGAGCGTTGCGAAAGTACGTTAGCCACCTTACCTAAGGAAGATGTTATCGATATTTTGCACAAAGATGGGAAAATTGATATGGAATGTGAATTTTGTGGCTCACATTATGTATTTATTGAATCCGATCTTCAGGGGTTAAATAATGAGCTAAATCAGCAACTTCACTGATACGATTTAGCAACCTAATTATGTGACAAGGGTGCAATTCTGCACCTTTTTCTTATAATTTTAAAGCATTATTACGTGCTCTAAGTCTCATTATGAATTAAAAAAAATCATACATTTTCAATTCTTTGATAGCAATCGCTGTTAATTAGTCGTAAAGAATTATGATCATCCGCAGATTAGTTATGTTTACCAGGAGCAATATAATGAGCGCTAAAAGCATTACCCTGAAGGAACTTGAAAAGTACGGTATTCATGATGTAACTGAAGTGGTTTATAACCCAAGTTACGAGCTATTATTCACGGAAGAAACTAAGCCTGGACTTGAAGGTTATGAGCGTGGAACAGTAACCACTTTAGGAGCTGTTGCGGTTGATACAGGTATCTTTACTGGTCGTTCACCAAAAGATAAATATATTGTACGTGATGACGTGACTCGCGATACAGTTTGGTGGGCAGACCAAGGTAAAGGTAAAAATGACAACAAACCTATGTCACAAGAAGTTTGGGCGGATCTCAAACATTTAGTGACTGAACAACTGTCAGGTAAACGTTTGTTTATCATTGATGCATTCTGTGGTGCGAACGCTGACACTCGTCTAAAAGTACGTTTTATCACCGAAGTTGCATGGCAGGCGCATTTCGTTAAAAACATGTTCATTCGCCCATCTGATGAAGAATTAGTGGGTTTCGAACCTGATTTCATCGTCATGAATGGCGCAAAATGTACTAACCCGAATTGGAAAGCACAAGGTTTGAATTCAGAAAACTTTGTTGCGTTCAACTTAACCGAACGCATGCAACTGATCGGCGGCTCTTGGTATGGCGGCGAAATGAAGAAAGGTATGTTCTCTATGATGAACTACCTGCTGCCATTAAAAGGCATTGCATCTATGCACTGTTCTGCTAACGTCGGCGAAAAAGGTGATGTAGCCATTTTCTTTGGTTTATCTGGAACAGGTAAAACCACACTCTCTACCGATCCAAAACGTAAGTTAATTGGTGACGATGAACACGGTTGGGATGATGACGGCGTATTCAACTTTGAAGGTGGTTGCTACGCAAAAACTATCAACTTATCTAAAGAAGCTGAGCCAGACATCTATGGCGCTATCAAACGTGATGCGTTATTGGAAAACGTGATGGTGTTGGCAGATGGTTCAGTTGACTTCAATGATGGTTCAAAAACAGAAAACACCCGTGTTTCTTACCCAATCTACCACATTGAAAATATTGTAAAACCTGTTTCTAAAGCGGGCCATGCAACAAAAGTTATCTTCTTAACCGCAGATGCATTTGGTGTGTTACCTCCTGTTTCTCGTTTAACGCCTGAGCAAACGCAGTACCACTTCCTATCAGGTTTTACCGCGAAATTAGCAGGTACAGAGCGTGGTGTCACGGAACCAACTCCAACCTTCTCCGCTTGCTTTGGTGCGGCATTCTTATCACTGCATCCAACACAATACGCTGAAGTATTAGTTAAACGTATGGAAGCAGCGGGCGCGAAAGCTTACTTAGTGAATACAGGCTGGAACGGTACAGGTAAACGTATTTCCATCAAAGATACACGTGCCATCATTGACGCTATTTTAAGTGGTGACATCGAAAAAGCAGACATGATTAAACTGCCAGTGTTCGATTTAGAAATCCCAACAGCATTACCGGGTGTGGATACCAATATCCTTGACCCACGTAATACTTATGCAGACAAAGCACAGTGGGATGAAAAAGCGCAAGACTTAGCGGAACGTTTCGTGAACAACTTTGATAAGTACACGGACACCCCAGCAGGCGCTGCACTGGTGAAAGCAGGGCCAAAACTGTAATTGGTTTTGTGAATCAATAAATAATAAAGGCTCTACCAAAGTAGAGCCTTTTTTGTTGTGAAAATGATTATTCTGCTGATGGTAAGTCAAACAACAGGATTTCACTATCTTCACTTGCTTTGATGGTGAGCGCTGTTTCTTGCCAAATGGCTAAACCATCGCTGGTGGTTGCTTTTTGGCCATTCACTTCAACATTCCCTTTAACGATCTGGATCCACACGACACGTTTATCAGCGATAGCATGGGTGTGTGTTTCATTAGCAGGTAATGCCCAGCGCCACAGTTCCATATCTTGATAAATTTTTAATGAGCCATCACGTGCATCCGGTGATAGCACCAATTGCTTGCCGTCTTTGGAGTCGAATCGTTTTTGCTCATAACGTGGCTCAATGCCTGTTCTTTCAGGAATGATCCAAATTTGGTACAGATGTAGCTCTTCTTCATTACTTGGGTTGTACTCAGAGTGACGAATACCCGTACCCGCACTCATTATTTGAAATTCACCCGCAGGGATTTGCTCCATATTGCCCATGCTGTCTTTATGTTCCACAGTACCATTGAGCACGTAGGTTAATATTTCCATATCTTTATGGGGATGTGTTCCAAACCCTTGGCCAGCAGCAATAAAGTCTTCGTTAATCACTCTCAGCGCAGAAAAGCCCATAAATTGCTCATCATAGTAGCTAGAGAATGAAAAAGTATGCCAACTGTCGAGCCATCCATGGTTTGCATGACCACGTTCGTTCGCTTTGCGTAAATAGATCATCGTGTTCTCTCCTGTACGGATTTCAACCTTGGTTGAACTCGCTCTAAATGTATTGATGACAGTTTAACCAATTTATACACAGAGAAAAGTAGCTCCCATTAACCATAGGATCCAAAAAATTTGAATAAGATACAAGGTGATTGCAGAGAATGTGGTGTGAATAAAAAAATAGCCAGCGCAAGGCTGGCTAAAGTAAACACTGGAAGCAATGTGAGCAATGTCGTACTCCCTGCAAAGGGTGACTAAGTAACCCTGTTGAGGAAGTGATGATAATGATAATAGTTATCACTATCGTTTGTAAAGCATTATTTTTAACCAAAATAATATATCTTATAATTAAAACTGCAATTATATGATTTATATGAAATTAAATATTAACCATTATTTTTCAATGGATTAAGATTATTTGGTCATAAATAAAGGCCGATAACTTTAACAGAGCAATCCTGTTAAGAGTCTGGTTAAGGCCGAGTGCTTTTTAGTCGTTTTTTACAAAAGGGAGAGGTAAGCTTTCCGCGCATGCAGCCGCGGAGCTCCATGCCCATTGGAAATTGTAACCTCCGAGCCAGCCGGTCACATCCATCACTTCACCAATAAAATACAGGTCTGGTACTTTAAGTGATTGCATGGTTTTAGATGATATTTCGTGAGTATCAACGCCACCCAATGTCACTTCGGCGGTACGGTAACCTTCCGTTCCATTAGGTTGCACCCGCCATTGGTGTAAGGTGGTGTGTAACGCTTCAATTTGAGGATGATTAAGCTGTTTTAGAGCACACTCAGGGATTTGTCCTTGGGCTTGTAATACCTCAATTAGCCGTTTTGGTAATAATTTAGCTAAGGTATTTTTCAATGATTGATTTGGGTGCTGTTGTCTCTCTGAAACGATAAAATCATTGATGGAGATATCTGGAAGTAAGTTAATACTCACGTACTCGCCAGGGTTCCAGTAGCTGGATATTTGTAAAATAGCTGGACCAGAAAGCCCTCGATGGGTAAATAAAATATTTTCTTTAAATACGGTGCCGCTTGCCGCTGTTACCGTTGCAGGGACAGAGATACCTGAAAGTACCTGTAAGGTTTCTAAAAGGGGTTTATGTAAGGTGAAGGGCACCAGTGCTGCTCGTGTTGGAATAATAGTATGCCCAAACTGTTCCGCAAGACGATAGCCAAAAGGGGTCGCACCTAAACCTGGCATAGATAGGCCGCCTGTTGCAATGACAAGTGAGAGGGTACTTACTTGAGAGCCGTTGATCGTGACTAAAAAACCATCATCTGCTTTGTCAACGGCAGTCACCTCACTGCGTAACTTGATAGTGATATTCGGTAGATTACACTCACTTTGCAGCATATTGACGATATCTTGTGCACTATTATCACAAAAAAGCTGCCCTAAGGTTTTTTCATGATAGGGAATATTATATTTGGCCACTAAGGCAATAAAATCCCACTGTGTATAGCGAGCAAGTGCTGACTTACAAAAGTGTGGGTTTGTTGAAATGTAATTGCTGTGTTCTGCATACATATTAGTGAAATTGCAGCGCCCGCCACCGGACATCAATATTTTTCTGCCTAATTTTTTCCCGTTATCAACCACTAGCGTCTTCAAACCGCGTTTGCCAGAGTGTGAGGCACAGAATAAACCCGCTGCACCAGCACCTAAAATAATAACGTCGAAATTTTTCACAATAAGTGTCTCTATATATGTTTGATTTTAAGCGTAATTACATTGATAACCGGGATATTTTACGTCATCTCACCGGGATTGTAATGTAAAGCTTTGAGGAAGAACTGATGAAAACTATACAGGACGTATTATAATTAGAAAAATTCGTCTAAAAAAAGCAAACAACGATTATTTTCTGGAAATATCGTTAAAAAGTTTCAAAAATTCAGAATAAGTTTGATTGCTTTAATGTATTGAAAAATATGGGGTAATTGCTATGAGGTGCTTTTTTGATGGGTAGTTAAATCAAAAAAAGGTTAGATTTTGCTTCCACCGCCAGCGTTTGTCACTGATAATGCGCCGCGTTCATGTCCAACATATAATGGCTTAACGTCTATGCTACATCTTTTTACAGGTTTAGAATTTCATACAGGTCTATTATTAGTTCTGGCACTGTTATTTGTGCTGATCTATGAGGCTATAAATGGCTTCCATGACACCGCTAACGCGGTAGCAACGGTTATTTATACCAGAGCAATGCGGGCTCAGTTCGCAGTTGTCATGGCAGGGGTTTTTAACTTTTTTGGTGTCTTGCTGGGAGGGTTGAGCGTTGCATATGCCATTGTCCATCTCTTACCAACAGACCTCTTGCTTAATGTGAGCTCAGCTCACGGCCTTGCAATGGTTTTTTCATTGCTCTTGGCTGCAATTATTTGGAACCTTGGAACTTGGTACTTCGGTATCCCTGCTTCCAGTTCACACACACTGATCGGGGCAATAATCGGGGTGGGTTTAACCAACGCGATTGTGACTGATTCGTCTGTTGTTGATGCCTTGAATATACCGAAAATGATCAGTATTTTCATGTCATTAATTTTGTCTCCCGCTATCGGTTTTGTGATTGCTGGTTTGATGATTTTCTTTTTGCGCCGTTATTGGAGTGGCACAAAGAAACGTCGTCGTATTCACTTAACACCAGCGGAACGTGAGAAAAAAGATGGTAAGCGTAAGCCACCATTCTGGACCCGTACTGCATTGATTTTGTCAGCAGTTGGGGTGAGTTTCTCCCATGGTGCGAACGATGGCCAGAAAGGCATCGGTCTTATCATGCTGGTGTTAATTGGTGTTGCTCCAGCAGGTTTCGTTATGAATATGAATTCTAACGGTTATGACATCGCAAAAACACATGATGCGGTTGTCCACCTGCAACAATACTATGAAACACATAAACCAGCGTTAAACCATGCAATAGAAAATGCCCCGGCCGTTGCAGAAAGTAGTGATGAGCCTGGCGGTGAATTCCATTGTGATAGCACGCGTACTAGCGCTATTTTAAATCAAGCGCAAAAGATGCTTGATGGCATTCAAAGCTATGAAGAGCTGACGCCAGACCAACGTAACCACGCACGCCGTTTGCTGATGTGTATCTCTGATACTGCGAATGCGGTTGCGAAATTACCAGAAACCAGTTCGAAAGATGCCAGCTTACTGAAAAAACTCAGTAATGATTTACTGTATACCGTTGAATATGCGCCACTGTGGATCATTATTGCGGTTGCTTTAGCATTATCATTAGGCACCATGTTTGGTTGGCAGCGTGTTGCTGTGACCATTGGTGAGAAAATTGGTAAGAAAGGCATGACTTATGCGCAAGGTGTATCTGCCCAGGTGACTGCAGCAGTTTCTATCGGCGTGGCAAGTTATACTGGTATGCCAGTTTCAACAACGCAGGTTTTATCTTCTGCGGTTGCGGGGACGATGGTTGTCGATGGTGGTGGTGTACAAACAAAAACCATTAAAAGCATTGCATTAGCATGGTTATTGACTTTACCGGTGTCCATTGTGTTATCGGGCGGTTTGTACTGGCTATCGCTGTTGTTTATCTAGTCGCACTAATTTTGGCTTCATACATGAGTATGGAGCCTTTAACAGTTACATGAACACAGTAATCTACATATATAAAATAGTGATGATCGGAAGGTCATCACTATTTTCTCGCTAGCAAGTTACTAATCACAATTAACCTGTTATCAATAAATAGGCTAAGCTCACGACAACAAGAATACTGAGTCTGCTTATCATCATGAATTGCTTACGGATCCGCTCACAACGCAAAATAACTTCTGGGTCGTAATGTTCCAGGTATTGTTTATTATTTATGTATCGAACTAACCGCAGTTGTTTGTTCAGTTGGCCGTGTGTAGTAAAAAAACCATTACCATCAACGGATTGATAAAGCAGGGGATCTGAATCCCTTAGAATAGACAATAAAACACGAACGGAAGAAAAGTACCGCATCATATTTAAGATGCACAAAATGCATAATGCCCAAAATAATGCAATCATACTGAACATAATCCTCTCCTTAGAACCTAGCTCAAGCTCACAGCAATTGTCGCAAAGGAAATACAGCAGAAAAATTGTACTTATACTCAGTTATTTTATTGTAGGATAAATTACTGTTTAAAAAAAGTGCAGTTAGCGCAAATTTGTGATGACCTCTTGTTTCTATTGAAGAAAATAAATCTGAGTTACTGAACTTTATTATCACAGTTTGCTGTGCAACTTTGTTGCATTTCTAAACTAAAGAGTCGCCATAACTCGAATTTTTTAGGGCAATATATTAATATTGAATGAATGATGTTATTGTTTTATAAAATGTTATATGAAGTGATGATTTTAAGGTTAATCTGCTTAGATGTGATCAAAGCAACACTTAATAATCACAATTAGCAGGTATAGTATTCATAAAGATGTGGTGAAGGCATAACCACCAGATAATCAGCATTCGGAAGGAGTTTACTTATGGCTTACAAACATATTCTCGTTGCGGTAGATTTATCACCTGAAAGTAAAGTATTACTGGATAAGGCTGTCTCTATGGCAAAACCTTACGGGGCCAAAGTATCTATGATCCATGTTGATGTTAACTATTCAGACCTCTATACCGGTCTTATTGATGTCAATCTTGGTGACATGCAGCAACGTATTACTGATGAAACACGTAATGCTCTGAAGGATTTGTCTGCGGGCGCAGGTTATGAAATCCAAGAAACACTCAGTGGTAGTGGCGACCTAGGCCAAGTACTTGTGGACGCGATTAAGAAATACAATATGGATTTAGTGGTCTGTGGGCATCACCAAGATTTCTGGAGCAAGCTGATGTCATCTGCTCGCCAGTTAATCAATACTGTTCATGTGGATATGTTGATTGTGCCACTAAATGATGATGAAGAATAATCCATATCACTCAATTTGAAATATTATTCACTGAAAACGCTTGCTTATGCAGGCGTTTTTTTTGTTTCAAAATATGTATTTTGAGGGAGTTATTGGCAGGTCAAGCAATTTATTTTGCTATAGAGTGAAAAAAAACCTTGAATTTAGAATACAAACTAATGATATATTCAATAGGCAAACACAAATCAACCTCACATTTCCTAAAAATAATGATAAGAAAGAGTGAGGCACATCACAACAACTACATGTTAAAAAGGAAGACATAGATGACACAATCACTATCTTCGTTCTTGGAGTCTGTCCAAAAAAGAGACCCTTCTCAACCTGAATTTCTACAAGCCGTGCGTGAAGTATTCACTTCCCTTTGGCCGTTCTTAGAGCAAAATGCTAAGTATCGTGACCAAGCATTACTTGAACGTTTTGTTGAACCTGAGCGTGTAATTCAATTTCGAGTATGTTGGGTAGACGACCAAGGTAAAGTTCAAGTTAACCGTGCATGGCGTGTGCAATTTAGCTCTGCAATCGGCCCATTCAAAGGTGGTATGCGTTTTCACCCATCTGTGAATTTATCTATCCTGAAATTCTTAGGCTTCGAACAAACACTGAAAAATGCTTTGACCACATTGCCTATGGGTGGTGGTAAAGGTGGCTCTGACTTTGATCCTAAAGGTAAAAGTCATGGTGAAGTGATGCGTTTCTGCCAAGCATTGATGACAGAACTCTATCGCCATATTGGTTCAAATACTGACGTCCCAGCAGGGGATATTGGTGTTGGTGGCCGTGAAGTGGGCTTTATGACAGGTATGATGAAAAAGCTGTCTAATGACACTTCTTGTGTATTTACCGGTAAAGGCTTGTCTTTTGGTGGTAGTTTAATTCGCCCTGAAGCAACCGGTTACGGTTTGGTTTACTTCACAAATGCGATGCTAAAACGTCATGGCCTAGGCTTTGAAGGGATGCGTGTCGCGGTTTCTGGTTCTGGTAACGTTGCGCAGTACACCATTGAAAAATGCATGGAGCTAGGTGCTAAAGTGGTTACAGCTTCCGATTCAAGCGGTACTGTAGTTGATGAAGACGGCTTTACAACAGAAAAACTCGCACGTTTGGAAGAAATCAAAAACAACTATGGTCGTATTGAAGAATATGCAAAAGAGTTTGGCTTAACTTACTTAGCGGGTCAGCAACCATGGAATGTTCCTGTCGATATCGCTCTGCCATGTGCAACACAAAATGAGCTGGATGTTGATGCAGCAAAAGTGTTAATCAAAAATGGCGTTAAAGCGGTCGCTGAAGGGGCTAATATGCCAACGACTATTCCTGCAACTGAGCTGTTCCTTGAAGCAGGAGTGCTGTTTGCGCCAGGTAAAGCGGCTAACGCAGGTGGTGTGGCAACCTCAGGTCTTGAGATGGCTCAAAATGCGGCTCGTCTAGGTTGGAAAGCAGAGAAAGTTGACGCCCGTCTGCATCACATCATGTTGGATATTCACCAGCACTGTGTGGAGTTCGGTGGTGAAGAGAAACAAACTAACTATGTTCAAGGCGCTAACATCGCGGGCTTCGTAAAAGTCGCAGATGCAATGCTTGGGCAGGGTGTGTTGTAATCTTCTGACCTCAAAACGTACGCGAAAGGGCGGCTGTATCATACTGATAAATTCACCTGTACATACGCCCTTCGCCGTTACGTTTATTCGCTATTTTTAATGCATGGATAGATATCAAACCGATGGTTTTTAGTGGTAACTGCTGATGGCGCTTTTTGTCCCGCAAGGGGCTCCGCGTAGTCAGGGCGCTTAACAACCACTCTACGTTTAGCCAAAGCAATCGCAGGGGCTAATAATGAATCTGCATCATCATCTGCTCCCACTAATGACTGAAATACTCGCATTTCTTTCTTCACTAAAGCACTTTTTTGCCGATGAGGGTACATCGGATCAAGATAGATAACATCAGGGGCATGGGTTATCTCACTCAGTGCTGTAATACTGGATGCATGAATCAATGACATTCGCTCTTGTAACCATGGGCCAATTTCTGCATCTTGGTAGCCTCGTTGTAAACCATCATCCAATAGAGCAGCAACCACAGGGTGGCGCTCCAACATACGGACATGGCAACCGAGAGCGGCTAGAACAAAGGCATCACGCCCTAGGCCAGCAGTGGCATCAATGACATCGGGAAGATAATCTTTTTTGATCCCGACGGCTTTGGCAACAGCTTCACCGCGACCTCCACCAAATTTGCGACGATGGGCCATCGCCCCAGAGACGAAATCAACAAAAATCCCACCTAATTTAGGCTCATCTAGTTTGCGCAGTTGTAAGTTTTCAGGCGTAAGTACAACCGCCATAATGGCATCAGGGGTATGAGAAAGTTGCCATTTTTCAGAAAGTTGAGAAAGAGTGCCGGGATCGGCACCCTCTTCGCAGATCAATTGGATCTCAATACGATTAGCCATGAATACCATAGCTCTTCAACATGGCATCTAATTCTGGTTTGCGACCACGGAAGCGTTCAAACAGCGCCATTGGCTCTTCTGAGCCACCACGACTTAAGATATTGTCGAGGAAAGACTGACCTGTTTGACGGTTAAAGATGCCTTCTTCACTGAAACGTGAGTATGCATCTGCCGCAAGCACATCTGCCCATAAGTAGCTGTAATAGCCAGCTGCATAGCCACCTGCGAAAATATGGCTAAAAGCATGTGGAAAGCGCGACCATTTTGGTGAAGGAACCACAGCGACTTTATCTTTAATCGCATATAGCGTTGGCATGACTTGCGCACCTTTGGCTGGGTCATACTCAGCATGTAAGGTGAAATCAAACAGGCCAAACTCTAACTGGCGTAGAACAAACATAGCTGATTGGTAGTTCTTTGCTGCTAACATGCTATTAAGCATTTCTGTTGGTAATGGTTCGCCTGTCTCATAATGGCCGGAAATAAATTCGAGGGCTTCAGGCTCCCAGCACCAGTTTTCCATAAACTGACTTGGTAACTCGACAGCATCCCATGGTACACCGTTAATCCCTGCGACATCTGCAACATCAATTTGCGTTAACATATGATGTAAGCCGTGACCAAATTCGTGGAATAAGGTAGTGACTTCATTATGAGTAAACAGTGCGGGTTTATCGCCAAGTGGTTTATTGAAGTTACAGGTTAAATAGGCTACAGGATTTTGTAATGAGCCGTCTTTATGCACCATACGGCCAACACAATCGTCCATCCAAGCTCCACCGCGTTTATGTTCGCGAGCATAGAGGTCTAGGTAGAAGCTGCCGCGTAAGGTATTGGTTTCATCATAGAGTTCAAAGAAACGCACATCTTTATGCCATGTTTCTACATCATTGCGTTCTTTGGCAGTTAAACCATAAATGCGATGAACAACTTCGAACAAGCCATTCAGGACGCGTTGTTCAGGGAAATATGGGCGCAATTGTTCATCATTTAATGAGAATTTATGCTGTTTTTGTTTTTCGCTGTAATAGGCTAAATCCCAAGATTCAAGCGTATCGACACCATAATGTTCTTTAGCAAAAGCCGTCAGTTCAGCCAGTTCATTTTCCCCTTGCTGATGAGCACGGTCAGCTAAATCATTGAGGAAATTCAGCACTTGTTCTGGCGATTCGGCCATTTTGGTCGCTAGGGATTTTTCTGCGTAGTTTTTAAAACCTAATAATTGCGCTAGCTCGTGGCGTAAAGCCATCAGTTCATCGATTAATTCGCTGTTATCCCATTTACCCGCATTTGGGCCTTGGTCAGACGCACGGGTGCTATATGCATGGCTCATCTCACGACGTAATTCTGCGTTATCAGCATAGGTCATAACAGGTAAATAGCTTGGCATATCGAGAGTGAGTAAGTAGCCTTCTTCACCTTTTGATTCAGCCATGGCTTTTGCTGCAGCAATAGCGCTTTCTGGCATACCCGCTAATTCTTTTTCATCTTTAATCAGTTTGGTCCAACCCATAGTTGCATCAAGCACGTTATTGCTAAATTTAGACGCTATCTCCGACAAACGTGCCACAATTTCACCATAACGTTGCTGTTTTTCAGCAGGTAAGCCAATGCCGGATAACTCAAAATCGCGTAAGGTATTTTCGATAGACTTACGTTGAGCTTGGCTAAGGGAATTAAATTCAGCCCCTTCTTTTAATGATTTATATGCTTGATACAAAGGCTTATGCTGCCCCATCCAGGTACTGAATTCAGACAGTAATGGTAAACATTTTTCATACTCTTCGCGCAGTTCTGGGCTGTTTTTCACGGAGTGTAAATGACTCACTGGCGACCAAACACGAGACAGCTTATCACTGGCTTCTTCTAAAGGTTGGCACAGGTTGTCCCAAGTGTATTGATCTGTTGCACTCAACAGGTTTTCTACTGTTTGGCGATATTCATTGAGTACGTGTTGGACCGCGGGAAAAATATCCGCAGGCTCTATAGTAGAAAAACGGGGTAGTGCGGAATCGGCTAATAATGAATTTGTCATAAAACATCCTGTGATTGCAGGCTTGTGCTCGTAGGCCAAGGCTTACTGTGTTGACAATAAAAGTTAAATGGCGAACTTATACCCAAATAGGATAAATGTTATGGGTGATAGAACCAGCACGCCATTGCGAATATAAGAAAGTATATGGGGGCAGATGTACAAACCTCAATATCAATCTAACGTTTTTTCTTATTAACGCTTATCAATAAATGGGGTTTTTGTTGGTTTTTATCAATAAAGGCAATAGTTGTAGTTTCAATGCTTTGGAAAATAATGAATTCAGTCTATAATCACTTTCCAATCTATAGAGGAAGATCGTCGTCTCCGGTGAGGCGGCTGGATTTCAAATCCAGTTGGGGCTGCCAGCAGTCCCGGGCAGGTTCGACTCCTGTGATCTTCCGCCACTCAAGTTCAATGCACCTCCACTGAAGTCAATTAAATCCTTTAAATTCAATATATAAAAGCAATTTATAGTCAACTCAGTTCAACTGGAGTTACTCCACATCAACCCCCAGTTGGGGGTGTTAATCGGGGGTGCATTTAGGTATGGTATATCTTGCACCCCCAAATTCTCATTTTCTTTGTAACAGATAGGGCTTACGGAGGTTTTGTTATGGCTCTGAGTGATATAAAAATTAAAACGGCAAAGCCGCTAGATAAGCCCTACAAACTTTCTGATTCAGGTGGGTTATATCTGATCGTTAATCGCAATGGTTCTAAATATTGGAGAATGAAGTATCGCTTTGCAGGCAAAGAAAAAATGCTTTCCATTGGTGTCTACCCTCAAGTGACATTAGCTGAAGCAAGAAACCAACGTGATGATGCGAAGAAATTGTTAGCTCAAAATAAAGATCCAAGTGAACAAAAGCAATTAGCGCGATTAGAAAAGCACTTAGCTTCAGAAAGTACCTTTGAAGCAGTCGCTCGTGAATGGCATGCCTCTAAAGCGGATCGCTGGTCACTACGTTATCGTGATGAAATTATTGATACCTTTGAAAAGGATATCTTTTTTTATATTGGTAAGCGTCCGATAGCAGAGATTAAGCCCTTAGAACTACTTGAAACCTTGCGTAAGATGGAGAAGCGCGGAGCCTTAGAGAAGATGCGTAAAGTCCGCCAGCGCTGCGGTGAGGTCTTTCGCTATGCAATTATTACCGGTCGAGCGGAATATAACCCCGCCCCCGATCTTGCATCTGCATTAACTCCTCCGAAGAAACAACACTTTCCGTTTTTAACTGCTGAAGAGCTGCCTTATTTTCTAAAAGATTTAGCAGGTTATACGGGCAGTGTGATAACCAAAACAGCGACTAAAATTATTTTGCTAACAGCGGTTAGAACACAAGAGCTCCGTTTTGCTCGTTGGCAGGATCTTGATTTAGAAAAAGGAATTTGGGAGATACCTGCTGAAGTAATGAAAATGAAGCGACCGCATGTAGTGCCATTATCAAAGCAGGTGATCGAGCTGTTTAATTCACTCAAGCCACTATCAGGGCATTATGAGCTCGTTTTTATAGGCCGTAATGACCATAGAAAGCCAATCAGTAAGGAAAGCGTAAATCAGGTTATTGAGTTATTGGGATATAAAGGCAGGCTAACAGGACATGGCTTCCGCCACACGATGAGCACAATTCTGCATGAGAAAGGATTTAATTCAGCATGGATTGAAACCCAGCTCGCGCATATCGATAAGAACGCGATCCGTGGTACGTATAACCATGCTCAGTATATGGATGGACGCAGGGAAATGATGCAGTGGTATGCGGATTATATAGATGAGTTGGAGGGGAGTTTGGGGAATGTGGTGAGTGTGAATTTTTAGTGATATTTGGCCATGTTTACGCCTAAGTGGCTATTATTCATGTCACCATAAATTTTCTAAATCAGATACTTTCTATATAAATAATTACGGAATGGGCTTCTCTCTTCTAGGCACTTTTACTACTACGCTTCCTGATATGTCACTATTATTACAGTTTCTATATCAGTTAGGGCTCTAAATGCTCAGCTCAGAAAGATACTCAAACCGTATCCAAACTTCGGTCAATTAAGTAATCCTCTGCACCAAGTTTTATAAGCTGTGATCTCACTGCACGGCTGAATGGTGCATCGGCTCGTGTTTTAGTTTTGAGTTGTTCTATTTGGCGTTCGATTGTTCTCATTGGTGCTTCATCACCCAATGGATCTAAGTCTTCAACACTTTGCTGGATAGTTTCGAGAAGTTCTTTTGCTTCTTTCATCACTTGAAATCGTGCTTCACGCATTTTCTCAAAATTAAGACCATAAATAATACCAGACTGCTGAATTCTTAATGCGGCTTGTCCAACACAGTGTCTGCTCGAAGTAAATCTACCGTTATCGTCATAATCTATATAGGTGAGATCTGCTTGGACAGTGGGGTCTAGCAGAGTTACTCTTTCATCATCGATACAACGATTCCCCCAGTTTGCTTTAGGGCTACCATCTAATAGAGGAAACCAACTGCCTTTGCCAACGGTGTAACCAGATTCATCCGTGTTCAAACGGTTACAATTCTGAGCGGAAAGTCTGAAATTTTTCCAATCAAATGCTAACCATGTATAACCTTCTGTATCGACTAAATTTTCTGTTCTTCTTGCCTCTGATTTAGGCCTGAAATGATCTACATCGAAATTTGCACCTGCATCTTTAGCTTCAGAGTACCAGCACTTTCCATAAGACATTTTAGCAAGATATTTTGAAAAGCCTCTCCATATATGAGACTTTTTTTTGAGGAAGTCTTTCCGCTGTTCCACGGGTAATTGTTCTAGAGCATTTTGCGCGCGTTGAGCAACGTCAAATACCTTTGCTGGAATAAGCGTGGCGTCTCGTTTGATAAAAATCATTCGCTAACCTTCTTAGCTTGAAGCACCTCAATTACTTTTTTCATAGCTGCTCGTCTCTGAGCTGCTTTATCAGGCGTTAATGGTGGTCTATCACTGTATTTTAGGTCTTGCCATGCTAAGAGAAAATCACTGTATAATGGATCCCTGTTTTCAAATGAAAACCCAAGTCTATTTAACTCATCATTTAGAAGATCTAGTTGGTTGTTCTGAGCTTCCGTTCGATTTTCGATGTGAGATAGTTCGTTCCGATCATCCAATAATTTTTGGGTCTCGAGATCCAGGGTTGTATTTAGACCAAAAACTTCAGTAAGTGTAGACATAAAGCCTGCACCACGAGGATCTATGTAAGGCTCTTGCGAGTGGACATTATGTTCATCATCACGCCACATGACTTGTACTTGCTGTTTCTTCAGCTCGGCAATAGCTAAAGGATGGTGTGTGACCATCAGCAAGTGACTAGTATCGTGATTAGGTACAAATTCACGTAGAAATTTAAGATATTTAATGGCCCAAGAGGGATTAAGGTGAGTGTCAGGTTCGTCGAGCAAAAACAAGGAATCTTTACCGCCAGTAAATTTGAGCAGACCCAATACAGTCAGTAGTTGTTGTTCACCTTCACTGAGTTCTCGGAAAGTGAGAGGTTCTATGCTGCTGGATACTTTCACCCGTATGCTGACTTCAGAGATAATTTCTGATAGTAGGGTACTTTCGAGCATTTTAAACAATTCGTCGGCACTGAGAGCTTTGGCGAATTCACGCAGTGCTTTTACATCAGGTAAAAATAGATGGAAGAACTCATTTCGAATACTATTGCCGGTTAACGAGGTATCTTCTGGGCGACTCACTTTTATCGGTGATAATGTGTGTTGTATCAGTTCATCCAGAAAGCGACGAACAACGCCGCGTGCTCCCCAAAACAATTCTCCTTTCTGTTTAGCCCACCCAGGTTGGCGCATTACAAAATGAATACTGTCTAATCCTTCAATACCTAAGTGCTCTCGCAAAAATATTTTTTCTGCGCTGTCATGTTCTGATAAGAAAAAGGCAAGTAATACGAATTGGCTGTGGTGAGGTTTAGCGTAGAATAATGGCCGAATATCACCTTTTAGATCCAATTTATCTTCTAGTAACTTACGATAGAAATCCGTACGGTGTTTTTTAAAATGGTCTTCAAGACGATCACTGGGACCTGAGTAATATGCAAAAACATAATTAGGTAGGTATGGTGCTTTACCGCTTTTATCACGCTTAACTTTTGAAAACGGAATGGCTATACCTGAAGGCCGTTCATTAAACACATCCCTTGGTGTGTCTTCACTTAAAAGATCGCGCACACATACTTTATATTGTTTTGCCAATGTGCCACGCTCTGGATCGGCATCAATGGTTATTTCCAGCCATCCCTCACTGAGCTGATTGGGCTTATGGCGTTCACCAAGTCGATAAATCAGCTCGTAAGAAAAAGGTGGTGCTTCGCCCAGATCAAGATTGCGAAATATAGTTACCAAAGCTTCAAGAACGTTTGATTTACCAGAACCATTACGGCCTACCACCACTGTCATCAGGTGACTTTCATCAAAATCCACTTTCACGTTTTCAAGATTTTTAAAGCGTGAGCGAATATGCAATCTATCGACTTTCATGGGCTGTCCTTAATTCTCCGCTTTATTTACTGGTGGCTTAGCCAAGTCGAACCAATCTTGGCTGTCGTCACCACGTTCAAGCTTTATGATAGACTTTTCGATTATAAGAGCATTACGAACATCTAAAAAGAACAATTCCAGTTGATCGGTGCTACTGTCGCTTGGGTAGCCCGCAGCCTCTAACAATTGCTGTCCGCTAAGAGGCTTACCGGCTTTTTTCAACGCATCAACTACTTTGATTATTTTTTTGCTCATACGGCTACCTGTATTTTTTTTTACGGTGGTAAATTTTGTCTTAGGCTGCTGTTTGATAGTCTCTCGTTCTGAGTTAATTTTTCTCAATAGGGCTTCGGCGCTATTATCACCAGTTAGTAACTCTGGATTGGCAGTCCTCCAGTCTGCAGTCAACTCTCCGCTAAAGGCTTTGGACATAATGGATGGAGTGAGGTTCTTTACTCGATCTAATGCGATATTGGCTTTTTGTTTGATGATATCTGAAAACGCGAAGAGCTCTTCGATACGGCGGACGATTTCGCTTTGTTCTATCATTGTTGGAACTCTGATTGCATATGCTTTTAGTTTTTGAGCGTTGATATTTGACTGACTTACGCCGTCAGATTTGACTCGATAATAATATTCCTTTGCAGCCGGACTATTTAATAGGTAATTCAAAAACTCAGGGTTTAAATTTTCTTTGCATTTAATTTTGATTAAATAGCCAGCATATATAGCTTCCCTTTCACCTCGAAAAATTGAGGTTTTACCAACTAACTCTGGGCTATTTGTACGATTGAAAAGTACATCACCAGCTGAAAGCTTATACTTTTCAATCTCTTTTGGGTCAGAAGTATATGCCAAGTTTGTCCAATCGAGACAACCATCTTGTAAATTACCCATCCTTAAAACGGGTACGAGGCCTTCGGGTTGAGACTTAGTTGATGAGCCATAAGTCGGATTTTCAACAAAATCACCGAGGATCCCATTTTGCCACATGTCAATATTTTGTTTATATAATCCTCTCCAATCTTCTGTTAATTTTCCACTTACGGCGGTAGTGAGGACTAATTGGCGAAATGTTTTTAGGATTTCGGGGATGCGCTCGAGGCGGGCTTTGATGGCGTCAACTTGTGCAATCAGTATGTCGAGTTTGTCAGCAATGATTTTTTGTTCTGCTAAAGGAGGAAGTACGAAGGGTAACCTTTTTGCAATAGCGCCTGAAATTTCCTTAAAGGTTGTACCTGTGCCCATGCTTTCAGCGATATCTTTGATACTCTTAAGGTAGTGGTAGGCATAATCTGAATTAACTCCATAGGGAAAAACGAAATTCTTAAACCCTTGATTGGTTGAGATCTCATGTTGTGCGATAGCTACATATCCAATCGGTGCTCGGCTACTAAACAACAAGCTCCCTTTAGGTAATATTTTTGCAGAACACGAGTTATACCCTTGTCTACTTAGATCTCTAGCACCAAAACTAATATATTTTTCAGTGTAACCGCTAAGATCCGCGGGTGTTAGCCAAGCAATCCCTGTACCGGATTCTTTAAAGTTTTCCGGATTACTAGTCTTTGGGGTCCCTCCTGAAATAACATCTGCGATATCTCCAATTCTTAACTCTATCCAATTGCATGTATTAGTTGAAGTCACTTAATTACCCCTTCCAACACAGCTAATAGTTCGTCCAGTTCACACAACGCGGCTTCTAATTCACTTTTTGCTTCGCGTGCCAGTACATCTGGCTCAGGCAAATCAGTCGTATCGATGCTGTTATTGTCTTTCAGCCACGAGATATTCAGTGAGTCGCCTTTGGTGTTTGCAATCCATTCTCGGCTAAAGCAGCGCCAGCGAGAATGGGCAAGCTGTTCATCAATATCCTGATTTTCTTCCACTGCCTCTTTATCTATTTCAATCTCTTGCGCACCAAAGCTGTATTCACCTTCAGTACGTTTACTGGTTCCATCAGGTTTTTCACCAAACACTTTCTCGAATGCGCCAAGGTGCGGATCTGTACCAAAATCTTCTGGTGAAAAGCCAATCTCGGAATTACCAAAGGGCGTGCGCTTACCAAAATTAGGCATATTGGTGCGAAGATCATATACCCAGATGTTCTTAGTACAGTTCTCTTGCTGATGTTTGTCTTTGGTGGAGCCTTTGGTTAAGAATAATACGTTAGTTTTAACACCCGGAGCGTAAAAGATACCGGAAGGTAGGCGCAAAATAGTATGTAGATTACATTTATTCATTAAGTCACGGCGTACATCCGTACCGATACCAGACTCAAACAATACGTTATCTGGCAACACTACAGCAGCCCGACCGCCAGCCTTAAGCCCCAAATAAATATGCTGCAAGAAAGCGAGTTGCTTATTTGTATTGGGGTATGGAATATCATTACGCAAAGGACGTTGCCCTCCAGCCTTATTGCCAAAAGGAGGGTTAGCCAAGATTACATCCGCTTCGTCCAATCCTGTTACATCATCAGTAAGCGCATCACCATAAATAATGTTTGCATCCAAATTATGCAAAAAGATATTCATTAAGCAAATTCGGCGAGTATTTTTCTCTATTTCTACCCCTTGATACTGAGGAGGATTAACTTGATATTTTTCTCGTGAATACTTGGTGCGAATATAGCTATCAGCAGAAACTAAGAATCCACCACTTCCTGTCGCGGGGTCTTGAATTAAATCTCCAAGATTAGGCTGTATTAATCTCACTATTGTGTTAACTAAAGAGCGTGGCGTAAAGTATTGTCCAGCCGCCGAACGAGTATCCTGAGCGCTTTTATCAATGAGGCCGCTGTAGAGGTCACCAAATCCATCTTTTCCTACTTGGTGCCATTCTATTTTTGAAATACCTTCTACAACAGCTTTTAAATTTTCGGAATGGGAGAACACTGTTGTAGGAAAGGCGTAAATTTCTCTTATGACTTCATTTTCAACATGCGCACCCAAGTGTGTGAGCATTTCCTGGTAAAAACCTAATAATCCTTCCTCTGTATGAGATTCTAGATCAACCCATCGATAGCCTTTAGGTATCAGTTTTTCTGAACCATTTTCCTGAGCGATTTTAAGAAACAACAGATAGCTAAGTTCAGATACATACTGGTAATAGGTGATTCCATCACCTCTCAATATGTTACATAAACTCCAAATTTTTTGAATAATTGTCTCTTGCTTCATTTTTCGTTAACTCAGGTTTAAATATGTTCTAATATTGGTAATTTTACGCCAAACACACTATAAAAAGATACTCATTAAACAGACTATTGCCGCTTTCTGGGTTGCTGTCTCATTTTAGGGGAAGTGGACACCATAGTCGTAACTGGAGTCCCAATAGTGCTTGGGCGAACTAACCACCAAGCCACTTTCCCTGCTTGAGACAATGAGTCATTCTCAACAGTTAAACCTCATAAGCTCGAGAGAAATTTTCAAATGATTCAGTTAGATGATAAAAATCTGCATTAGGATCATTTTTTACTTCTTGGTATCTAGCTATTAGCTTGTCAATGAGCCTATCTGGTATTGGGTGTGATGCAGGATCACCGCACCATCAAGCTGAGTGTGCTCTTTGACATTGACATCAAAGCCGCCTTTTGCTTTTCGACGATTGGCATTAGTGCGCAGTTGTAAGGCAAAAAGCTAGACAACTAAAGAAGAAGGGGGGGTAAAACCAGACAATATACAGTGGGTTACGCCCCTAACCACGGTAAACCCAACCCCAGCTACAACTCACTTTAAGCGATAAGTGGCTGAAAGAGATGGGATTTGAGGTGGGGAGTCACTACAACCTCTCCCACCAAGCCGGACAGTTGATTATCCAGCTGGTTGAGAACGAGTAAGATATTTAAGGACGATCCCAGCAGATAACTGGGATCGTCTCATTAATTAATAGAGTAAAGATCTTGAATGTAACGCTCAACAAATAGTTTTAATTCAGAAGATGGATAAGGCTCTTTAGCTTGGATTAAATAAGCATCATCATAAATTACTCTTGAATTCAATGAGCTAGATATTATATACAAAATTAAAACTGAAAACTTTAAGTTGCTCTCACCTCTTGTGGAGACACTTACCATGTATGGGTACTCTATATCATCTATATCACGTAGATTTTCTTCAATAAAGTTAAAACTTATCCAACAAAAATAATCATATTGGTGGTCGTGTATATAGATAAACTTATCAAGTAAATTTAGTCCTTTTTTAGCTGATATACCTATAGTTAATTGTTTTGTAGACAAAGAAAAGTCATTAAACCCATCGACGATACTATTGAGGATATCTTCAAATTGAGGAAGCTTTTTAATTGGAAATAAAATTTCGTTAGACATTATTTTCCTCCATTGGTACTAATTGAGCCACTTGTAACATTAAGCCAGCCATCTTGGGTTTTAATGTAAATATTATTTACCGTGCCTTCTTTTGTGATATTGCTAACTGGAGAGCCAGATTTAAAGTGGTCAATCATTTCTTTCATGCTTACACCTGTTTTAGATGCATCCACATATAGATCCCCTTGATAGCCAGCTTTTTGCATATCTTTGGCACCACTCACAATATTGCGCCTAACAGCGTTGATGCTCTGCCCTTCTACTAATTTTAATTGGACCGGAACACCATCTAGCCATCCATCTATTCCTTGGAAATTTTCTTTTTCAACTCCTTTAAAATTACCGCCCTTATATTTAACAATATCTAATGCTTGCTGGTATTCATGAGGTTCTAATGCATTCTGTATGACTATCCCTTGTTTTCCATTAGGTAATTTAAGGATATCTTTACCTGAGTTTATTACTGTTGACTCCGCACTCGTCAACTGATTCAAGTTAATCTTACCAGCCTTGGCTTCTGACTGTATTACTTGTTTAACTGTCGAGACTTCTTGTGCTGTTTTACCAATAATCAATGCACCGCCGGCACCAGTTCCTCCCGGTGTTACTACCTCTGCTGTAAATATACCCACTTCATTTAAGCATATTACAGGTGCTGCTTGACAGCCTGTTAAAGCAGCTCGAACAGTTGCTATCATTTCTGGTGCTATAACTAATGAGTAGCCAGCTGCAACGACGCCCATCGATGCTCCAGACACAACTAAATTACCATTATTAATGCCTTTAGTTATGTCTGCTTTACAGCTCGCATCACAATCTGGGATATCAGCAAATAAGAACCCAAGGTTTCCACCAAGTGCCATTGAGTTATTCTCAACAGCATTCTTAGCTGCTTGCGAGCCAGTAATCGCACCGGCCACATCGCCGGTAGTAAGACCACCCGCTAATCCTGAAGCCAATTGGCTTAGTGCACTGACTTGCTGTTTCTCACTTTCACTCAGTTCCCAAATTTCTTTGCCCGGGAAGAGGGTGTTCAAGATAACATGAGCCGATAGTTCACCGCCACCAGCACCTAATCCACCCGCAGCAGCGGATTGGTTATTTAGCTCAGCGACGACGGCGCCTAACACAGCATGTGCCATGGCATTCGCGGCTTTATTATCTTCGCCAACCTGCTGTTTTATCAACGTTGCTAAGTACGGTGAAGAGGCATTAGCCAATGCACCTGCTAAATTATCACCTGCCAGCCCTTGTAGCAAACCGGTGACGGCTTGAGCCGCTTTTTGGAAGTCGCTGCCCGTGCCATATTGTGCCATGGCGTTGTTATAGGCTTGTTGCTTAATGGCGTCATCGGTTATAGGCTCAACCGAGTTATCCTTTTTCGCTTTGGCTTCCAGTTGTTGCTTAGCGACCGCTAACGCATCGGGGTCTTTTTGGGCTTTCAGGCCAGCAATATCCCCTTCAGTGCGGATGATATCCATTGTCTGATTACCGATTTCACCAATCAACTGGGATTGTTTTAAGCGGTTTTGTTCTTTCTCTTTATCGAATATCGGGTTGATACTGCCATCATTGGCGTGCTCGGTATCGCGATTGAGCTCGTTAACATCCTGTTTTTGTTTGCCTTCATTGCGAACAATGACGGTACCGTCACTGACCGCCGATTGCGTGGTGCCTTCCGCATGGCCGCTATTATTGGCGTTAGAGAGTAACCCGCCCGCAGCATTGGTCACCAGTTGGCTTCCAATTGGGCCACCGGTGCCAATCGAGCCGCCTGTGTGCTCGGCGGTAAAGTCGGCTTTATTGTCGATATCTTTCCAGCCTAATGTGCCCGTATCGAGGCTATTTTTATCTTTGTCCGCGGTTGACGCAATCACCGAGCCATCAAGCTGAGTGTGCTCTTTGACGTTGACATCAAAGCCGCCTTTGCCTGCAAAAATACCGGTTTGTTCTTTCACACTGTCGTAGTTGCTCTTGATTTTATCTTTGCTGGCACTGATGTTGATGTTTGGCGTGCCACCTACCGTGTAACCGCCACCGACGCTGACCTCTTGCTGTTTTGCATCATAGCGGTCGCTGTCTTGCTCACTTTGCAGGGTGAGGTCACGACCGACATTGACAGTGACCTGTTCACCACTGACTTGTGCCCCTTTGAGGGTGGTATCTTGCCCACTGTTTAAGATGAGTTTATTGCCTGCATCCAGTGTGGTTTCGGTGTGCGCGAGGCCATTGCCTTTTTCATGGCCTTTGCCTTGGTTGACGGAGGCTGAGATATTGACCCCGTAGCCACCTTCACCCACGCCCACACCAACCCCGACACTGCTGCCTTTGCTGCTGTTTTTGCTGTTTGTCTGTTCAGTGTTTTGAGCTGATACAAGGTTGATATCTTGCGTCGCAGACAGTGATAAGTCTTTGCCCGCTTTGAGCTCACTGCCGACGACCGTGATATTGCCGCTGTCTGGGTTGCTGTCTTTATTTTTACCCGTTGCGGTAATCGACAGATTTTGTCCGGCATTTAAGGTGCTGCCTTGGGACTGGCGACTGTCGGTATGTGTTTCGCTTTTCGACGATTGGCTACCGTAAGACACGCTGACGCCAACCGTATTGGTCGCTCCTTTTTGATAGCCTTCATCCCCCGGTTTGAGGTTGTTGGCAAGGTTGTGGGCATTCGCAGCATCGGTTTTCAGCCCATCTAACTCAACCGCTTGCTGGGCTTGAACACCCGATAACACCGCTTTGGTATTTTGCAGGGCACTTAAACGACTGTCACTTTCTTTGCGAGCTTGTTGTGCGGTGCTGACGGCGGTATTGAGGGCGCTGCCTGCACTGCCAGAGAGCGAAATACCAAACCCACTTTGCTTGGTTTCAAATGTCTCCGTGCGGGTACGCTCATCATAGCCTGGGTCGATTTGCACGCTGTCGCCTGTGAGGTTTAAGTCTTTTTGAGCAATCAGGTCAGCGCCGCCCACATGCAGTTTGTTGCCTGCGGTGATATTAACATTACCTTGTGTACTGCCAATGGTGCTGACACTTTGGCTTTGGGTGGTGCCTTTTTCATCCACTTCATGGCGAGAGGATTGTTTACCCACACTAAAGCCAATGCCACCGCTGCTCATTAGGCCGCTTTTTTTCTTCTCTTCGAGCAGATAATGCGAGTCGGTTTCCGTCGCGGCAGTAATATCAACATTATTGCCAGCGGTTAAGCTGACATCGTTTTCTGCGACCACGGAGGAGCCTTTGACGGTCAGGTCATTACCTGCGTTGATGGTAACTTTTTCGCCACTGAGCAAGCTGCCTTTTTCTCGCGTGGTTTCATCGTTTTGGGTGGTGTGCTCACTGCTGGCGCTTAAGAAGCCTTTACTGCTACGCTGCTCTTCAACATATTTTTTATTTTCTTCAGTGGCGGTATTGAGCATCACATTTTGTTTAGCATCAAGGGTAATTTCCCCTTTTTCACTGTGAATGGTGCTGCCCGTGACGGTGATGTCTTTATCACGCGCGGTGATATCGACGCCGTTTTGTCCGCTGAATGTGCTGCCGACCACCTCATGAGATGAGGTCTCATCGACACGTGAGCCTTTGCTGCTGCCATTGCGCGTTTGCTCTTGGTCTAGCGCGTGGGTGTCTTGGGTTGCTGCCGTGATGGTGACATCTTGCGCTGAGACGCTGACTTTACCTGCTTGGCTATCGACTTGGGCGCCTTCTGCCACCAAGTTATTGCCTGCATTCAGTGAAACGCCTTTGTCACCACTGAGGGTACTGAGCACTAAACTGTCTTCTTCGCGAGTGTTACTGACGGAAGAACCATTACCTTGTGCATCAAGTTGGCTTTTATTGGTGGTTTTATCCGATAGGATATTGATATCGCCACCCGCGTTGACATCCAACGAGCCGTCAGCTTGCGCTTGGCTGCCCTTGACCGTGATATCTTTTCCGGCATTGAGGCTGAGATTACCACCAGCGCTGAGTTCGCTACTTTGCGCGAGCTGCCATTCACCGCTGATATGGGCAAGGCCACCAGTTGCATCTAGACCTTCATTACCGCGTTCACCCATCGCTCCCGCAATCACATCAATACTGCCGGTATGGGTACTTTTTACCGCTGTAATGGATAAATTGTCACGCGCATTGAGTTTGATATCGCCTGTCGCATCCAGTTTAGCGCCTTGCAATTGCACATCATGGCCACTTAAGGTGATATCGGTGGCACTCATCGTTGCTTGGCGTAGTGCATCTTGTAAGTTGGTGCTCAACGTGAGGCTATCAGCTTGGATATTGATGGTATCCGCTTTAATATCGCCATCACGGTGCATAAATTGTTTCGCATCGACCTCAAGGCCTTTTTCAGCCAACAGGTTTCCTGCATTATCAATGCTGTCAGCGGATAAGTTCAGTGTTTTACCACTGATCATTGCCCCTTGCTGTGTCAGGCTAAGTGTTGTGTTAGCTAAATAGACTTTCGGAACCCACACCGTTTGGGGGCCTTGTGGTGTATCGAGGGTTTCACTGACCAGCCACACAATGTCTTGTTGCAGAGCGGCGATTTGTGCTGGCGTCAAGGCAACACCGGGACGCAAGTTGAACTCTTCCGCGACTTTAACACCATTATTCATCAAGTATTGATACTGCGCCATGGCATCTTCTTCACGCAGAGAAGGGCGACCGGTGAGTTTTAATACTTGTTCGCGGACGAGACGTTGTTCATAGAAGCCATCCCCTAAACGCTTATGCACATCGGAAGGGGAGTAGCCAACACGCTCAAGCAGGTAGTCGCTACTGATAAATTTGTTTCTGTCGGTAAAGCGCGGGTCGGTGACCACCAAGAATGGGCTATCCGGGGTTAAGTTTGGACGGAATAAGCCATTATCTGGGATAGAGGTTGCCACATCACCAATGTGTTGTTTTTCGGTTAAAGCCAGTTCAGCAGGAAGCAGAGGGCGATCGATTGGCGAAGCGCCTTCTGTTTGATTGAGCTCAGATTTTCCCTGTTCCGTGACGGTGGTATTGAGGTCTTGTTTATTCATGCCGTCAATATCAAACGCCAGTGGATTACGTTCCCATTCGGCACGTTCCGCTTTAGCCGCATTCATCGCGGCTTCTAACGCCGTGATTTGCGCAGCATTGACGGTGGTATTGGTGATATTGGCACTGGTGATCGAGACATTGCCATTACCCGAAATAATGCCATCGATGGTGGTGAGTGCCGTGGTTTTGTCACTGCTCGATTCAGGGTACCAGTGGCTTTTACTGACATCATAATGGTCAACATAGAACTCTTTACGGCGTTCATTCACGGAATAGCCGGTATTCTCAATATGCCCTTTACCTTTAATATCCAAATCACCGGTTGAGGTAATGGTGCTGGCATCATTTTTGAGTAAATCCGTGATATTGAGCGTCATATTGCCGCCTGACAAAATGCGCGCTCCAACTCCTTCGGAAATCAATTTGTCACGGGTGACAGAGCCTGTTACCGAACGCTCGCGTATCCAACTAAAATCATCAATACCGGTTGCGGTCGCCACATCAATGTGTTGATTAGGATCCCACACTTCATAGCGAGATTGGTTGTGCACGCGCCATACCGCACCATGGTAAGGGGTTGGTGGGGTTTTGATACGTCCCGGTACGCCACGCGACTCATAGAAGGTCATGGCATAACTGCCATCACTATTGGGGGTGAGAGCCAAATAATTGACCCACAGGGTGGTGACTTGACCATCCTGCTGTTTCACCTTCATTTGTGCGCGTTTATTTTTGGCATCAATGTCTAAGATGGTGCCATACTTGTTATCCAACGCGGCCTGATCGTTTTGAAAGGTCAACTGCTGCGTGGTTGGTGCCATCGCAGTTGGGTTTTTATGGGCCTGAGTTTCAAATGAACGCCAGTAAAAGTTATACAGTTGCTTTTTATAATTTTCGACCTCAGCCTCGCGCTGAATATCTAACCCTTCACGTAAGTTATTCAGTTGACGCGCGGTAATGGAAACGTCACCTTCCGCTTCAATAAAACTGGCGTTATTTTCAATTAAGTCAGCACTGGTGAGTGTGAGGGTATCACCACTGTAAATCAGCGCTTGGTCGCGGTTGGTGAGTGTTTTTTCTGTTTGTAGGTCAATGTGTTTTGCTGCCGCAATGACGGCCTTTTTCCCATGATTATCAATGGTTTTAGCTTTTACGTGGATCTCATCCCCCATTAAAGTGGCGCTATTGTTTAACGCGTCGACGTTGAGTGTCATTTTATCGGCTTCTAACCGATTCAGGTTATCCAATTTACCGGTGGAGATGGCGAGGTTTTTACTGACCAGTGAGCCTTGGTTGGTGAAGTGTAGGCTCGATAGGGTGAAATCACCCGGTAATAACCAGTCAGTGAGGTTGGTCAACGTGCCTGCAATATTTAGGGTGACCGATTGGTTACTGGTCAGTGTATCGCCTGTGCGGTGCGTGTAGTCCTGCGCTGCGGTCAACGAAAGCGCTTTCTGGCTTTTGATTGTCCCGCCTTGATTGTTAATAGACTGGGTGTTGATGGCGAGCGCCGAACCACTTTGCAGGGTGCCTTGTTGGTTTGAGAGGGCAAGCTGAGCCGAGGTGGACGCTGCATCCGTATTCAGCGCAATATCGCCATTGGCTAACACCTGACCTGATTGGTTATTGAGGGTATTCACCCCTGAAAACGTTAAGTTTTCATTGCTTTGCAGTCGACCTTGGGTATTTTCGATGTTTTTAACGGTCAGCGTGGTTTCTTTACTGCCGTGAACCAGCCCGTTTTCGCGGTTATCTAAGGCATTGAGTAACAGAGTGAGGCGACCTTGGCTGCTTAAAATACCGTTGTGTCGATTATCTAACGTGAGTGCAATCAGTTTCAGTGCGTTGGTGGAAACCAGTTGCCCTTGTTGGTTTTGGATATCGGCAGCCGTTAACGTCAAGGTATCACCGCTGTGAATTTTCCCTTGTGTGTTATTGAGCTGCGCGATGTTGTAGGTGCCCGCGCGTTGGCTAATCAGGGTGCCTTGGGTGTTATCAAGCTCGTTTGCTTTCAGGGCAAGCTCACCAAGGCTACTCACCGTCCCTTGCTGGTTTTTAAGGGTTTTAGTTTCCAGTTGTTGGTTTTGATTACTGAGGATTGACCCTGCCGTATTATCAATCGCCTCAGTGCTGGTGATATTCAGGGCTTGCTGGCTTTCGATTTTGCCAGACGTATTGTCTAACGTTTTACTGGTTAATGTGAGGTTTTCACCACTTTGCAATTTACCGTGAGCGTTATTGAGCGCATTCTCAATCGATAACAACAGTTGTTTTTGGCTGTACAGTAAGCCGCCTTGTGAGTTGTCGACATTCGACGCGCTGAGTTCTAATGTGCCGCCAGAGAGTAATTGCCCTTGCTGGTTTTTGACGGATTGCCCCGTGGTAGTGAGGTTTTGACTGGCACTGATTTTGCCTTGAATATTATTGATTTCGTTGGCAACCAACAGTGAGGCTGAGCCACCCGCTTGCAATGTGCCTTGCTGGTTTTCCAGTGCGTTCGCCGTGAGTTCGACATTTTTCTGGCTTTGGATTTCACCGCGTTGGTTATTGAATAACTGAGCCGTGGCCTGCCATGAATCTAAGCTGCCCATCCAGCCCTGTTGGTTAAGGATATTTTGTGCGTTGAGTGTTTGCGCCTGCTGGCTGAAAATGCGCCCATCGCGGTTATTAATCAGCTGTGCCACTTGAATATCTAAGCGCCCAAGGGCATTGAGTGCCCCTTGCGCGTTATTGACAAGGTTAGCGCTAATCGCGGTATCACCTTGGCTGGTTAAAATACCCGCTTGGTTATTAAAATCGCCACTAAGGGCGAAGGATAGCGCATCTTGGCTAAGGATTTGGCCTTTTTGCTGATTACTCAGTTGGTTACCGGTTAACGCTAATGTGCCACCACTTTGTAGCAAGCCCGCGGTATTATTGAAATGATTACCTTGCCACTGCAATGTTTTACCCGCGCTGACTTTTCCTTGATTATTATTGAGGTCATTTTGCGTGTTTACGATGAGTTGGTTACCCGATAACAACTGGCCTTGGGCATTATCGATGCTTTGTGCACTGAAGTTCGCCTGTTGTCCTGCTTGAATCGTACCTTGCAGGTTAGCGATATCCCTTTGGGCATCGAGGGTTAATTGATTGCCTGCTTCCAATAACCCAGACTGATTATTCACATCGCCTTGGCTGGTGAGATCAAGGTTTTGGGTCGCAATCACTTTACCTATTTGGTTATCCAAGTGAGCAGTATGAATATTGACGTTCTGGCTGCTGATTTCGCCTTTGGCATTATCAATTTGCGCGGTGGTTGTGATATCAAGGGCTTTGCCTGATAGTACTTGTCCGTCACGGTTATCCAATGAAAGGGCAGTGATGAGCGCTTGATTGCCACTTTGCAGTAAACCTGCTTGGTTGGCGAGTTGCTGACCGATAGACGCGGTTAACGACTCATTGGCAATCACTTTACCTTTGGTGTTGTCGAACGCATTTTTTGCTGTGATATCAACACTATTTTCACCAACGACTTGTCCTTGCTGGTTTTTAATATTGCTTGCATTTAGCGTAATCTCTTTGCTGTAAAGTGTTCCGCTCTGGTTATCGAGGTCAGCAGTTGCATTAAGAACCAGTTGCTCACCAGACAGTATTTTCCCTGTTTGGTTATCAATGCGTTGTGCATCAACCGTGAGCTGGGTATCACTTTGTAACGTGCCTTGTTGGTTGTTAACCGCATTTTGAGCGGTTAAGGTTAATTTATCACCTGAGCCAATAAACCCGTTGGTGTTATTCACTTGCTGGCGAGCGACAATATCGAGGGTCGTCTGGCTAATCAGTTTACCCAGTGCATTATTGAGATTGTCCGTGGTGACAGTGACTTGCTGGCTGTTAATCGTCCCGGATTGGTTATTCAGCGATTTGCCTGCTTGCAGGTTGACAGCATTCCCTGCGACAAGGTTACCCGCGCTATTATCAATCTGCTCTTTGGCATTCAAGGCCAGTTTGGTTTGGCTTTTAATCGTACCCGATTGGTTATCAATCGTATTCGCTGTTAGGCTTAAATCGCCATTCGCCCCGATTTCACCTTGCTGATTATTAACGCTATTTTTCACCTGCCAATCTTGTTGGCTCTTGCCTAACGCAACCAGCCGGCCAGCTTGGTTGTTCAATGAGTCGGCATTGAGCATGAGGCGATTGGCTTCAATCGCACCGCCTTGGTTATTCAGTTGCCCAGAAAGCGCAAATTGGCTCTCATGTTGCCCTATTTGTACCCATGTACCTTTCTGGTTAAATAAATTGTTAGCGCTGATGTTCCATTGCGCGGCTTTGACCTGTACTTGCTGTACGTGAACATCACGCGCACTGTTGAGTTTGACGTTGTTGGCGTCAATTTTGCCTTGGGTCAGAGCGATATCCCCTTGTTTGGCGGTGAGTGCTAAGTTGGACGCTGCAACTTGCGTCTGGCTTAAATCCAGCGATTGACCTGCCACAGTGATATTTTGTTGACTTAATAGGGTGCCTCGGGTATTAATTTTTCCGTCGCTGTTTAAGGTGATATTGGCATCTTTAATAATATTGCTTTTGTTGTCACTGCCCGCGAGTACGTTGCCTTGGCTGTGAATATCGCCTTTCGCATTGATATTGACATCTTTCAGCGCAGCCAGTGTGCCTGTATTGCTCACTGAAGCTGTTTGGCTTTCAATGTTTAAGTTACCGCCGCTGTGCAACTTGCCTTGGTGGTCGATGGTGTCTTTGGCGGTTAGGGTGATATCGCTGCCTGCTTGGGTGGTCGCTTGTTGTGATGCGCTGCCCCAACTGAGTTTACCGTTACTGCTAACGGTTAACGCTTTATCCGCTTGGATGTGCCCGCCTTGGTTGCGAACGCCCACACCTTTTTCGGTGCCCACCATGTGGATATAACCGCTGTACATGCCGCCCATTTGCCCCATGTCGATGGCAAATTCAGGTTGTGCAGTTTGGTTCTCTATCGGGGTGGCTTTATTGTTAGTATCGACCTTATTTTTACCCGCAACGATGGCAATTTTTTCTTTCGCCCACACGCCGGAGTTGATTTCAACGGCACGGGCGAGCAAATCCACATATTGGGTATCGTGGCGGCTATCAGCATTCAAGCCACCGCCTTCAACACGGATAACACCGCGCTCCACTTGATATCCCGCAAGGCTACCGTCTTGATTAAATTGCGGTTTACCTGTGGTGAGGGTCATGCGGCCAGCGTTAATGGTGCCGCAGCCATTACAAATAATTCCCGATGGGTTAGCGACAATCACTTGCGCCTTACCACCAGCCACTTCGAGGAAGCCTTTAATTTGGCTCGGGTTATTGCTGTTGACTTCATTTAGGATAACGCGAGCAGGAGCTTTGTTCGGGTCAAGATTCGGGTTGCCTTGGATCATCCCTGCGGTTTGTGTTGAAGTCATCACCGCCGAGTTATTAAGAATAGCGCCGCGGTTATCGACATCGAATTGTTTATATTGGTTATGGGAAATGCCCGCACCATTCGGTGCCGCAATATTGACTTGTGGAATGCCATTTTGCGTATTGATCACATCAGAGCGCTGGTTTTTAGGCGCATTGTTATCGGCAATGATGCTGCTCGCCATGGCTGAGCCACCCCACAAGGCTAACCACAGCAGCAGCGAGGTGCGGCGCAGAGTGACCCATAGGCGACCGCCATTTGAGCCACGCGTTTGGCCTGACTCCGTGCTACAGCTTTTAGCGAGCTCGGATACAACACGTAATTCCCCGTGAGTGCGGCTGAAAATTAAACGATAACAATGCTTGTTCATGATGGTATTCCTTTAAAAACAGTGCAGACACGGGTAAAACTGAAAATGTCTATCGACTATCAAATCAATAAAATGTGATTAAATTTCAAGGTTGAGGCTAAAGCCTGCACTTGCCCCAGAGGTTTCAAATTTTTTCGGCTTATATAACGGCACGCCGACAAACAGGTCGTAGCTTAAACGCGATGAAATTGAGCCGCGAAGCCCTAATGCGGTCCCCGCTAGCTGGTGCCCCACAAGGTATTTGGTACTTTGGCCTTCAACACGCCCGTAGTCAGCGGCTAAATACAGTTCTTGCCCTTGAGAGAAAGCATTCCATGCCAGTTCGTTGCGCCATAACAGGCCTTTTTCACCCGACAGCACTTGCTCACCGTCAAAACCACGGACGGTATAACGTCCGCCAATAGACATGCGTTCTTGTGGTGTTAAAGCGTGCTGAGTCCATTGACCCCGTAAAGCGGTATTCCAGCGCCAAGGTTGTTCACCCAGCGTGAATGGCTGATTGAAACTGATGTCCCCAAGAAAAATCCCCACGCGAGCGCTGCCGCTGTGGGTATCTTCTTCAGGGGCTCGGCGTGCACCGTAGGCGCCTGTGCCGCGACGCCAGTTAACATTGGCATCGAGTGTGGCATTGCCTAAGAAGCTGCGCTGATTAACACCGACTTCCCACCCCGCGGTACGGCGGCGCTGCTGCTCAATATCAATATCGTTTACTGAGTTACTGGCCGTTTTTCGGTAGGTGCGCAGGTTAAGGGTGGTTTTGTGGGTTTGGTCGCGAAACAGCAACCGTGACACGGTAAATTGTGCGGTATCGCTCTTGCCGCTATAACGCAGCACTTCGTTAGCATTGGGAATATTTTGGTGATAATTATATTCATTGTAATTGGCGGCAAAGCCCCAATTGCCAACGGGAATAAAGTAGTTCAGGGTATAAGAGTGGTTACCGAAAGGGCCTTTATCAAACAAATCTTTACTGATATTGGCGTAAAACATGTCGTTTTGGGCAAACGGCGCATCAATGGCTAGCGTCGCAGAGCCTAAATAGCGTCCGGTACTTTTTGACCCGCTATCGTCTAAACCCAAGCTTAATCGTACAGGGCGTTTTTCTTGCCAACTGACCACTAAGTCGCTGGTGCCGTCAACTGGGCCGGGTTCGATACGAATATCGGCAGTGACATTGGGTACACGTTTAAAGTTTTCCAGCCCTTGCTCAATATCACGTAGATTCAGAATGTCGCCCGAGGAAGCAGGAACGGCATTCCACAAGCGCCCACGCCATGAGGTGCCTTCATCAAAACGAATGGCGTTAATCCGTCCCGGCTGAAGCGTGAGGACTAACTCACCTTGATTCAAGTCTTGCTCTTGTGCCATCACGCGGGTGGTGACATACCCTTTTTCTAAAATGGCATTTTGGACTTTATTGAGGACCAACAAAATCCCTTGGCTACCCAAGCATTGGCCTTTGGCATCGTTAACGGCCTTTAGCGCCCATTGAAAATCGGCAGCGGATTCACCGTCAAGGCGAATAGTGGAAATGGTAAAACAGGGGTGTTCATTTTGTGGGTAATCGGGCAGTGACAAATCAGGCTGTTGAATACGCGTATCCACAACGGGGTTGTTTTGCTGTTGTATCATGCGCTCACGTTCTTGCTGACGTTGCTGCTCACGGGCATCGATAGAGAGTGCTTGGTTGATGGGGTCAGCTAATAAGGGCGCTGACATAAAACATAAGCTTAGCAAACTCCATTTAAAGAAACGGTGTTGCCCGTCAACATGACGACGCATAAGGGGTGATGCTTTTTCCTGCATATTTTTGCCTAATTCATAAATCAATATATGTATTTATCTAACTCAATGAATTAAGGCGGTGCCAGTGATGAAATGTCGGTTCAGGGCATCCTTGCTAATATGCCCACAAATCCGTTGTGACGCTGATTAGGCGTGAGTTTAAAGTACGGAATTTAGGGAATAGCTGACTTTCATTGAGAACGTTATCTTAAGTTAAATTTATTGTTAACATTTACATAAATTGACAAGAAGGACAATAAGATGAAATCGCATTTTTTGGTAAATAAAATTTAATATGGTGAATAAATGCTTGGGAAGATATTCACCGGAGTATTTGGTTTCATTTGTGAGATTTTTAAGCGTTAAATATTGGTTAACTTTGGTGTAAGTTAAGTTGAATTAGATGATTACACTATTTTTTTAACTCTGGTCATGATGTCGGTGTAATTAAATGGGTTAGTGTGATGTTTTGTATTTTCTTATTCTACAAGATTAACGTGTTTAATACCCAACAGGGTAGAGGTTCTTAAATGTTGTTCACTTTAAAAAGCGATGTTCATTAGTGACATTCTCCGCAGGAATGCACCAAATCCCCTCATCACATTTTGGGTAACATTTTTGATTGTTTGTAAAGTATTCACCGACACTGAACTCAAAACCAATCCGTGACCTTCAAAATCGGGGACGCTGACCGAACGTGAGTGTTCAGCCGTTCTTTGTCTTGTAGGCTTTTGCGCTTACTGATGACCAGTGGACAATATTCTGCCGTCCGAGGCTCTGAATGGGTAAGCCATGACTCAGTCGGTGTCTTATGCAATGTGACGGGCTCGCCGCAGTGAGAACAGTAATAGTTTTCTCGTGAATAACTTGGTTCCTGAGTGGCTCCCGCGAATCGATTGTTTTGTGTTAAGGCGAGAGACATTTTGATTTCATGTAATTTAAGTATGGGTGCAACCCTTTTGGACAATTAGTATTAAATACCCTGAGTATCTAAAACTCAGGGTGGTATCGGTTACTCATCTTTAAAATACGAATGGCGCAGAGCATATGCCTGTATTGGTATTAAAGGAGGTTCGTGTTAAGGCGTACTGAGTCTCAAAACGCACTCAATCGTGTCCGGTGCGGTTTAAGGGAAGTAGATGGTCAAAGGTTAGGTGTGATGTATAAGATGTGCAGTAATGCGTACGGGTGGTTTAAGAGCCTAGGGTAACGCTAGGCTCCTCTCGATTCATCAATGCGTACTTGTAGCCATTGTACGACTTCACTTTTTAACCAGCGCGACATACGACCAAACTTGATTGGTTTTGGGAACTCGCCATCTTGGATCAACTTATAGAACCACTTATCCGTTAACCCAGTTAGTGCAGTGATAAATTTCATGTCAATGAATTGGTCATCAAGTAATGCAATATTTTCAGTTTGCGTGCTCATGGTAAAACTCCTGTTTTTAAAGTAGGTAAAAAGCAGGAGCGATATCGAAACGGTTGATGTGGATATCACTCCACATCATTAACCAGATGTGTAAAAAATAATTTGGTGACTCGTTATTGATGTTTTTTGATGGTTTTCTTCGGTTTGATTTCTCCTCGCCAGAAGGTGCGTTTGAGTTCAGGCACAGCAAGGCGAACCCATGCATCAGCTTTACATAAATACCTCACCGCATTGAGCAATCCTTTCTTACTCCCCTCATCAGCACGTTTTAGTAAGCCAATCCCCAGTTCGCGATATCTTTCTTTCTGGTAATTACAGTTAAAGTACAAACCAGCCATGCCTGTAATACGTTCTTGCCAGAGTTCACCAATGAGTTTACCCAGAGTGATGTCTCTCCAAACCTTTTGACCGTTAAAGAAAAATAAGGCGTGATAATGGAATCCTTTTTCCATACCGAATTCTAATTTCAAGATATACCCAACGCAGCATGAAAAGAGTGGGGCGCTATTAATGGCTTTGTACAGGGCTTGACGATGTTGGCGGAGGTGGTGAGCTTTGACTTTATGACTAATTCCACTTTTGTAAGATAGATCTACACGCACAACTAACAGTTTGGAGTAACGTTGATATAACGAATCAACATACTTTTGAGCCCGTCGATAGTTTTTCTGAGCACCTTGCTCGAAAGTACGAATTTGCTTTTTATAGTCAGGGCTTTTTAACGTGCTTTGGAACTCACGGAAGACCTCGTTAAGG
>UMKD01006283.1_pt1 | contig 65186 bp, 88 predicted proteins | sample 1966221 | NCBI WGS metagenome assembly UMKD01 (sample SAMEA4836167, study PRJEB28245) | human gut metagenome | biome: gut microbiome; material: fecal sample | place: Denmark | collected 2008
AATATAATATCTTGAACAAATGATAATAGTCCATACCCCCAGTTTTATTAAGGATATAAAGTACTATTTCTATGATTTTTTGTTGTTCAAATTTTGTCATTTTTTTAGGGTTCTTGGTCACTAATTATATAACTGCATATTCAAATATATGCATTTTAATGCAAAGAAACAAACAATAATTCAATAAGCAAACGATTAACGGCTTAATTAACACGTTAATTAACATGTTTATAGCTAAAATATCGGTTTATTAGGGAGCTATATAAATAAAGAGATGCATTTCATCCCTTATTTGTTAGCCTTTCTCAATTGTTGTTTTGACTACTATTGGTTGACCGCAGTGTGGGCAGGTGTCAGACTTGGTTTGTTGGGCGACTTCTTCCGGGGACGCAAATAGCTGCCACATGGGAACGTTTATAGCTTCTGCTATTTTGGTTAATACCTTTATAGAAGGGTTGCCTGATATATGCTGGTTAAGCCCACTTAGGGTTATGCCCATTTTCTTAGCTACATCTTGTGTAGTCATTCCTTGTTGTTCTATGGCTTCTCTGATTCTCATATAATTAATGGTTAATATTTATAGCAAAGGTAGTAATATTCCCTGTGTAACAAGTTATAGCTTGTATAAATAAAGTTAAAGATAAGCTTTTTCTTGTTATTACACTTGGTAAAACAAGCTATAACTTGTATCTTTACATCAAATAAAAGAACTAATAAGAATTTAACTCCTAAATATATGAAACGCTACAATTTATCAGAGATAATGAAAAACGCTCACAGATCGTATAAGTATTCAGGCAAGCAGCAAGGTAAGACTTTCGGTGAGGTGCTTAAAGCAACTTGGAAGCTTGCAAAACTTCAAGCTATCTTCACGCAGGAAGCAGTAAAAGCACGAACTGATAAATTCTTGACAGAAAGTAACGAAGCTATAAGAAGAGCGGCTAAGTCTACTCCTAGCAAAGCATACAATGATTTATCAATTCCTTCGTCGGCATATTACAATCCGAATAGCACCGGTCGATATGGAGCCCATTATGTAGGAGATTAACTAACACTTTAAAACATAAAACAATGAGATACGAAGTTTCTAAGAATGGTTCAAGCGTAACATTTAAGTTCGAAACATACGAACAGGCGGCTGATTTCTGCTATATGTATGTCATGTCAATGCACGTGAAAGGAGATAGATTTCCTGAACTTTCAATCAAAGAAATAACCGAATAATCAGAACATTAAAATTTAGAGCAATGGACAATATTTTGAACTCAACCGTTGAAATGAGCCAAGCAGAACTTATCCTTCAGTTGGCCAAAACGAATGTGGAACAAGAGAAAAGGCTTAAAACTACAGAGCTAAGATTAAGCGCACTCGAAGAGGAAATAAAAAAGTTGTCTTCAAAGTGCATTGGTAACTATGGGTGCTCCACCATGTCATCATATATCCAGAGGTACAAATTACCGATTTATGTGAGTGACATTTCGAAGCTTAGTAATGATGCTGCACGATTATGCAGAAAAAGGGGGTATCCGGTCAATAAGGTAAATATCGAACGTTTCGGTGCAATCAATGTTTATCCGGACTTCATTCTTCATGAACTACTGGATGACTATATAAGGACCACGCAGCGTCTTAATGGAAGTATAATAAGATAATAATACAAACTATAAAGCAATGATAAAGGTAGAAATAAGCCAATACCTCGCAATGTTAAAGTCATTCACTGAATGTGCTCAATACAGAGCGGAGTGTTATCGGTTAAAAGCTGAAAACGAAAAGTTAAGATCTGAACTGTCGGATAGTTTAAAAGATTCTCGGTCTTCCCGTAATCGAATTGAATATTTCGACTACGGCAGCCTGATAGGAGCTAACTAAGTATGAAAGTTGTGTCAGGGATTCGTCCCAACACTTTAAGTTGATGCCAATCGACACAGTGACAATCTGAAAATGGTTGTCACTGTTTTACCGGTTTTAAATGCTTCTAAGTGAATCATGTAATTTGAAATAATAACTATTATCCTTAATTATCAATATGATATGAAGGTAAAATAGTGCATAAAACAATTTTATTAACAACATAAATAATTAGTATTATGAAACAAGAATCAAGCGTAATCAATCCGTATAACGGAATGTTTGGACAGCAAGGATGGATTTGTCCGAAGTGTGGAAGGGTATATTCACCTTTTACCCAAATGTGTTTGTATTGTAAACCCAATAATACAAATACTATTTCTAATCTTTGCGACATTTCTAATACGACCGTTAATGAAGAAAGATTAAGAGAAAATCGTAAAACAGAGTAGTATGAAACAGACATTAGAATCGGCAGCAATAAATGAATTGTTTTTCAGTTATGCTTGTACGTCAAGAAATCTATCATTTGAGGGGCTTGTATATGACAGAAATGCAATGCTCAATATGTTCCGAAAAGGTGCTGAATGGCAGTCAAATCAATCTTCGTGGATAAGCGTGGAAAAACGATTGCCAGAAAAGCCAGAATATGACTGGGTGCTTGTCATTGTCCGTGATAAAAGGGATGGTTTTATAGGTATTCCGCAAATTGGAGAATTAAGAAGTGACGGATTTTGGCATACTGTAACGAGCGACTCTTTCAATACGCCAGATTTCATGAGGATATACAACACTACAGATGTTCTTGGGGAGCTCCTCAAACAAGAGGTTGTAGCTTGGATGCCAATCCCGTCTTTCGATGAAATACTGGAGGAACTTAAAACGGAGAAATAAAATGAATCGTGAAATAAAATTCAGAGGCAAGTCAATTTTTGGCATTCATGAATGGCTATATGGCAGTTTGCTTCTATTGAATGGAAAGTCATATATCTGCCCGGATAAAGAAGCCGCATGGAACATGACTCGATACGAGGTGATTCCAAATACTATAGGCCAGTTCACCGGTTTATTAGACAATAACGGAAAGGAAATATACGAGCATGATTATATCTCTATTGTCTACAAATATGATGATATCGGTGCAAATTGCGGTGTTATACCCGATCAAGATTGTATCTGTGAAGGTGAAGTTGTTTATATGGACCAATATTCCTGTTTCGGATTGCGTTTGTATAAAGCTGAATATCCAATCAAAGGATCTATGGAAGAATGCCCCTATCTTACAATTTCTCTATTTCATTTCGATTTGGAGTGCGATAGTATTGAAGTACTTAATAACATTTACGATCACCCGGAATTAATCAAGGAGGAAGACAAATGAAAGAAGATTTTGTAACATTAGAGACAGCGTATCTGCTGAAAGAGAAAGGGTTTAGCGAAGATTGTATGGCTTTTTATACAAAAGATGGTTTATTTAAGTGCAATTCCTATATAAACACAAATGTATTAAAACTCCCCGCCCATACACAATCACTCGCCCAGAAATGGCTTCGTGAAACCAAGAACCTGCATATTTCCATTATCAGGAACGCTTGCGGTTATGGCTATGATATATGCAAAGCTGACAATGGGACTCATATAACCGATGGAATATTTAATGGTCCTAACGATGGCGGTCAGTGGGACACCTATGAAGAAGCATTGGAAGTCGGAATACAGAAAGCATTAAAACTTATATAATCATGAAGAAAATTGAATTTTACCCAGGAATCAATCTTGATAAAGCATATCAAGAATTGCAGGACAATGCACCATGTTATGGTGAATTTAACGAGAAAACGTTGTATTCTACTGATTCTCTTGATGAAGTGTTTGTTAAAGTGACCGGTAAGTCAAAAGCGGAACACGATGAATATATCCGTAAGATACACGAAGAGTATGACCGTAAAGAGGCGGAATTTAAGGCTAAGATCCCGAAATTAACCGAAGATTACAGAAAACGTGCAAGGGGAATTATTCCGGAAGAACATTTAGAATACTGGGATGAAATCGTCCCTATCAGGTTGAATGATCTCTATCATGGCATGGAACTTGACTGCTGGTTAGAATTGGTTGCAGTATTGAATGATACCTCTAAAAAAGAACTGGAAAGATTTGAAATGTGCCGGTCTTTGTTCTCCAAGCAAGGTCACAGCGGCATGAGTGCAGGGCTTGTCTTTATGGGGTTGACGTGTTTGCATCCATTAGGGAAAGCGTTAGTATCATATATTAAAGATTCAATAAAAGCATAGTATTTGTATGGAAATAAACTGTAAATACTGCCCTAAAAACGATGGTGCAGGGACGTGCAAAATAGATGACTGTCCTCTTCTTCCTATTATACAGGAAATAGAAAAAATGCAGTCATTCCTTGAAACAACCGCTAGTGATAACCCAAAAGAACTGATAGAACGTCTTACTGACATAAATGTCTACTTGGCCCGTTCAGGAAAACTCTTAGCTGATGCAAAAGCATATCAGGATCAAGTGACTGCAAATATATATTCGCAGCACATGGAGTTTATATCGCGGGTTCCGGCTACTGTTGCAATAAAGTTTGTTGCAGCCCAAAGTGTGACTGCTAATCAGTTGGTTGTATGGCTAGATCGCATAAATCGAACACTTGTTCATGCTGGAGATAATATACGTACGCAGATATCCTTTGCAAAGCAGGACATGGCATTGCAAAGAAAAGGATATTGAAAAAACGTTAATCACGGAAAAATAACTGATTTAAAGTGATTGTTTTTACGTCACTTTTATTTAGCTTTACACCGTGAAAATAATGAATCATCTTAGTGGTGTTTGATGACAAAAGGATATTAAATAGGCTTTCTTGGAGTATATACCCTAAACACCACATCAAGGGTATAGAAACTCGAAAGCCTTCGCTTTTTATAGATGAATACAATAGGCATACATGGCAAATCCATTGGTTAATTTCTAAAATACTAGATTTAATTATGTCGAGACCTAATAAGACAGGTTTGAGTTATTTCCCAATGGATGTTGATTTATTCCAAGACATACGAATAAGGAAACTAATCAAGTATCAGAGTGGCAAGGCTATAACAGTATATGCTCTCCTGCTATGTCTTATCTACCAGCGTGGGTACTACATGAGGTGGGATGAAGAGTTGCCCTTCATTATATCGGAACAAACCGGGTTTGAAGAGGCGTATATACTGGAGGTCATCAGAAGCTGCATGACACTAGGGTTATTCTCCAAGAAACTGTATGATGACGAACAAATCATTACGTCAAAAGGGATTCAAGAGCGATACCTGTATATATGTAAACTGCTCAAAAGAAGAGTGAGCATTACTGAATATTTGCTTATTGATGAAGAAAAGGAGCTTGTTACTTCTCAAGAAACCGGGGTTATTTCCGGAAAAACCCCGGTTATTTCCGAAGAAACTGCTTTAAATTCGGTGAAAATGCAACAAAAGAAAAGAAAGGAAAAGGAAATAAAAGAAATCTCTCTATTGAGAGATAAAGAAAAGTTTCCCCCTCCCGAGGTTGTAGACAAAACATTAAGCGAATGCTATGATGAACTATCATGTGACAGAAGTTGGATTGAAATCGTAACGATGAATACACGTAATTCCGGTCATAAGGATTTTACGATAGACATGTTCGGAATGTATTTAAAACGTTTTTTCGAGAAGCTCCAAAACGAGGGAGAGGTAAGAAAGTCTCCCAAGGATGCAAAATCGCATTTCTCCCGTTGGTTGAATATTGAACTGAAAAAGAAAGGCAATTATGAACCAAAACCAATTACCAACAACATCTACGAGCAGAAGCGAATTGATTCTGAGCGGAGAAAATCTAAACTCATGGCTGAGTTCGCAGAAGCGGACGCAAAATTCCTTGCAGAACAAGAAGCTAAACGAAAAGCAGTTGGCTTTATTGGAGAAATATCCGACACCTTCCCGGATGGCGGTTGATTACAATCCTGACCTGCAAGGGAAACTTGCGAAGTCGAATCTTACACTTGCGGATATTGCAATGAATGACAACATACCTTCGTTGTCCATCATCCGCTCCGTGTACGGTGAAGACAATGCACTTAGGTGGCTGAAAGTGCAGTTTGACAGCCTAAACGATTATGCGGAGCAAGGGAAGGGTATAGCAGACTCACAACTGGATGAACTTTGTATCCTTGTCCTGGGTGAGTATTATTGGATGAATTTAGCTGAAATATGCAACTTCATATCCAGGCTCAAGTTGGGAAAATATGGGCCGTTTTATGGAGCCATTGGTCCAATGAAGATTACTTGTTCGCTCCTGGAGTATATCAAAGAGCGACGTATTGACATCGAACGTTATGAACGAGAGCAATACCGCATTCAGCGACAAAAAGAGATAGAGGAGCGTGGTAATAATAGCATATCATACGCAGAATATCTTGAGCAAGAAAAGAAGCTTGTCGAAAAGGGTAATAAGGATGCTATTGAAAGAGCTTCGAAGCGTATCGGAAGCACTTGTTTGTCAACAGGTTAATTAAAGATAAAGCCTTGTGAATAAAACGAGTAATGTTTGTTTACAAGTGGAAAAATAAGTAACTTTATACCTGTAAATCAGAAATATATAAAATATAAGAGCAATGAAAACAATTAGAAAATTAACTGAAAGGGAAGTGGTACTCAACAGGCTCACACAACCTATTCCTATGCCTGTTATTTACTCACTAAATTACAAAGTTAGTAACCAAACAGATGATAATTCAAGGTTATCCAGTAATTTGTAACGGCATTCATAATGCCGAAAGGCATCTTAAGCCTATGTGCAAACAATGCCTGTTGTATACCAAAGTAAAGCAGCCATCGAGAAGTTCATGGCGCATAAGTGGAATTGAAAAATGTATCATAAATCATGTTAGTAGGAACAACAAATCTTAATACGACGCTCAATATGGCATACGTCCTGACTGACGTCGTGGAAACGCTTCTATACGATTTGAGAAGTGAAATGGGAAAACAAGGTTATGAATTGCGTCATGATGCAAAACGCAATTTCAACACAGCAATAGCCGCGATCCGGAAATTGAAACAAGATGTGGATAAATCCCAGCTATCCACACAGGAAAACTTCGGAAACGACTCCGACTGTCTTCTGGCTTTCATCCGGCTGTTGGTAGACCGCTGCGGTGACGATGACAAGAAGATGTTTGAGTTTTATAATTATATTAAACGATACCCGTCGCAACTCGGCTTACAGCTTTCTGATGAAAAGTGTGTATTTGCACATGTTTTTGAGAATAAATAACTATCAAGACAAATAAGAAAGGAACTAATATGAAATTAACAAAAGAAGAAGATAAAGTAATCTGCAAATTTTTAAAAAATGTATCGGACGAAGGAGGTAAAAGCCTGGTTAGATTAATGCAGTTTGTTCTTATAAAACTATCAGAAGATGCTATTCTGATGAACGCTGCCGAAGTAGTTTTAAGTCAAATTATGGCTTTCGAAGGCGAGAAATACAATACACGCATGGCCATCCAATACTCTAAAGTCGGTGAAAAAACTTTGGAAGAACGTGCATACGAAATAGCTGACCGGATGCTTTCGTTAGGATCTGAAAACTGCGATCTTCGGGAAGAGTTGAAAAAGGCTATTTTAGCCGGATATAATTTGCATCATGAAGATTTCGATGACGAAGAATAATTCAAATTTATAAAGTAATGAACAAAAATATAATCATAAAGAAAGAGAAGCCTATCTGTCAGTTAGATGGGCTTCCGGGAGTAAAAAGACGTAAGGTTGATGCGTATAGTATCAATAATACAAGTGACATTGAATCAACTATCGAACTGGGATATGCGTGTACTTCTGCCGGAGATAATGGAGCTATAAATGTTTGGAAGGATGATGCAGGAATTATTCGCGGTGAATTAATGCGGTACTGTGTAACTGTTGAAAAAAGAACGTTTACCAGCTATGCAGAAGTGGAAAAATGCGTTAGTGATTGGCTTGAAAGGATTAACCCATAACAGTATAGATATGAAGCAAAGTGAACTAACTCACGGTTCTCTATTTAGTGGCATAGAGGGTTTCGGTCTCGGTGCAGCTTTCGCGGGTATAAGAACTTTATGGAGCTGTGAGTATGAAGACTATCAAACAAGTATAATTAAAAAGAATTTTGGAGAAGAGCATGAAATCAACAGAGATATTAAAACGTATTCAAATCCAACATTTGTTGACATCATTAGCGGTGGATTCCCTTGCCAGGACATCAGTGTTGCTGGAAAAGGTGTCGGAATTGTCGGTGAAAGAAGCGGCTTATGGACTGAAATGTATCGAGTTATACGGGAGGTTAGACCTAAATACATCATCATTGAAAACAGCCCAATGCTCCTTATTCGGGGATTTGAACGAGTCCTATGCAACCTTTCCGAAATCGGGTATGATGCAGAATGGCAATGTTTATCAGGCACCGACTTTGGTATACAACAGGGTCGGGAACGGTTATATTGTCTTGCCTACTCCTGTGAAATCAACAGCAAACGGAGCATGCAAGAATCGATATTTCGGAAGCCCTACCTATCGGGGCAATATACACGAGTATATCCGGGATGGAGAACAAGACAGTCAATACCCTCACCCCGATTTGCTGGAAAGTCTAATGAACTTCCCGATAGGGTGGACAGAACGCATTGTATAGGAAATGCGGTGCAACCCATAATTGCGCACTATTTATTTGAATGTATTAAAGGATTTGATAAACAATTAGCGTAAAACAAAAGTAGAAATGAATAAAATAACAGTTGATAATTCAGAATCTTATTGGGAACAGAACGTCAATTATCCTAATGACTATAACTTGATAAAAGTAGAGTATATAATGGGTAAAAGTATGATGTTTGATAAGTGGGAAACAAGAATCTATGGATGGGTTCAAGAAGTGATAGTCGGTGAAAATAGAGGGAAAATCGAAGCAGGCTATCCCGCTCCATACGATGAGGAAACAGGTTCGGATGCTGTTTCCTTAGGTTATTTTGATAATATTGAGGATGCAATGAAAGCTGTTTTAGAAAGTAATCATCCTGATTATAGTGGATATTATATATAACATAAAACCAATAAGAAATGAACACAAGTTTTGAAAGATCGGCTGCTGCTACCGATGAATGGTACACACCGAAAGAAATAATAGACAGTTTAGGCAAATTTGACCTCGACCCGTGCGCTCCCATAAATCCACTTTGGCAGACAGCTAAGATAATGTACAATAAGAGCGATGACGGGTTAACGAAGGAGTGGGCGGGTCGTGTTTGGCTTAATCCTCCTTATTCCCGTCCTCTTATCGGGCAATTTGTTCGCAAGTTAGCGGAGCATGGTAACGGTATAGCATTGCTTTTTAATCGTTGTGATAGTAAGATGTTCCAAGATATCATCTTTGAGAAAGCTACGGCGATGAAGTTCCTCCGAAATCGTATTAGGTTCTATCGCCCAGACGGTACTCGTGGAGATTCGCCCGGTTGTGGTAGCATTTTAATCGCTTTCGGCGAAGAGAATGCAGAAGTATTAAGGACATGCGACCTCACAGGTAAATATGTACGAATCAATTAGGGTAAAACAAAGAAGATATGAAGGAATCACATACAGGCATTGGGATATGCCATTGCCGCCAATGTCGAATGGATAAGAAGCATTGCAGTTCTAAAAAAAGAAAGTTTGAGAAACGGGCTATAAATAAGTTCCGTCGGAAACAATTGAAATTAGATGAAATAATAAAATGCAATCGTTTCGGAAAATATTGGGCTTGATTCCAATAAAAAATAAAGAGAAATGAAGTTGAAAGATATAATAAATCAATTGGCTAACCGGATAAACCAACCGTATGTGATTGAAGTTTATCTTCGACAAGTATATGCGAAAGGTTTTGTGGATGGTACTAAGAAATCACCGTGGATAAGCGTGAAAGAACGGTTGCCGGAAGAAGGAGATCCTGTATTAATAAGACTTAAAGACGGTGTTGTTAGGCTTGCATGTTATGATATAGAAGAAGATAGTAATATATATTTCTGGAATGACAATTACTCCTATGAAACAATTAGAGCTTGGGACGTCACTCACTGGATGCCTATTCCTTCTTTCGATGAAATACTGGAAGCCAACAAAGATGTGTTGAAACGGATTAAAGAGAAAGGAGACTGAATATGGATAAAATCAAATGTATAACCTTCGATAAAGCAGCACAAGACGCTTTGCCAGAACACATCAAAGCTAAGATGAAGGCTGACAGAGAAAAAGCTAAACGAGAGGCATACAAGAAGCTATGTTATAACTTCGAGTATAAATTTGACTCCAATATTGCCCATTGTGCAAAGAAGGGAGTATGTGATGAAAAATGTGAATATATGAGAACTTTTAAAGGATAGAATAATGAAAGGAAAAACTAATATCGGAATTGAGCTTTCAAAAACAGAAATGCTTGCCATAGGTACAGAAGTTGAGATTTTAGATAGTTTGAACGGATATGCTGGTGTCGTATACCGATGTAAACTCCCCAAAGGAAAACAAGTTATGATTAATTCTAATAAAGTTGATATTACGGATTATAGCCCTTATATTGATTGGGAACAGAGGCGTTATGAAATAGCGAAAGCCGCTATGCAAGGGATTTTATGCGCTCCTATTGTTGAGGGAGTAGATCCTAATCCAACACCTTGGGAACTGGCAAGGATATCAGTAAGAAACGCTGATGCTCTTATTAAAGAATTAAAGAAAGGAGAATAACTATGACCGAAGAATTTGTAACATTAGAAACAGCGAAACTGCTGAAAGAGAAAGGATTTGACGAGCCATGTTCGATAGCTATTAATATTGAAGATGGTAGACAATATGGTACTAGTAGAACAAATAGCGAGTTACCAATAAAAGTATGTTCCCATCCTACTCAATCCGCTGCCCAAAAGTGGTTGCGTGACACTAAATGCCTCCATATTGAAATAGGCTATATGTATGGAGACTATTGGCTTTACGATATTCTGACAATACCTACCCATGATCTGATAGGATTGGAGGACAGAGACTCTGTTCGTTACAACACCTACGAAGAAGCACTTGAAGCAGGAATACAGGAAGCATTAAAACTTATGTGATTATGGAAAATATTAATTTGAATAAATGGCGCGACCGTGCTTATAAGACAGCCTGTGAGCACGGTTTCCACGATAAGGAATTAAGTAATGAACATTGCTTAATGTTAGTGATCACAGAGCTTTCCGAAGCTGTAGAAGCGGACCGAAAAGGTAGATTAGGAAAAAATTGTAAACGTCGTTTTGAAATGGAATACAATCGTTATCCTGCATTAGTAGAGGAAGAAAAACGATTTAAGTGCTCGTTTGAAAATAATGTAAAAGATTCACTTCCCGATGAACTTGCCGATGCTGCTATACGACTGTTAGATCTATGCGGGCTACGTAGAATTGAGTTAGAAAATGATTGTCTGGATGATGAAGTGCTTGAAGAATATTCGCGTATATTCATTGGCAAAACATTCACAGAATCCATTTTCAATATTACTAAAAATCTTATTGATGGAGATATATCCTACTCTCTAATTAAGATTTTCGGGCTTGCTAAGCATCTTGATATTGATTTGCTCTGGCATATTGAACAGAAACAAAGATATAATGAATTAAGACCTATGTTGAACGGGAAAAGATATTAATCATGAACAGAGAAATAATATTTAGAGGAAAAAGAGTTAATGGTGGTGAATGGGTAAATAGCATGACTATCTCCCATGGAACCATCAAAAGGAAAACATATGCTGTTTTCTTTGAGATAGAACCTGAAAAATGGGTAGGAGTTATCCCGGAAACAGTTGGGCAATTCACCGGTATAACAACTTCAGGAGATGGCGACCCAGAACGGATCTATGAACATGATATTGTAGGGTTTGTAGATATTGATCAACATGTTGTAGCAGAAGTGATTTTTGAAAATGGAAGTTTTTGTTTCAGAGATAAAGAAGGACAAGTATACTATCCATGTGACGTACAATGTGTTAGTGTGTTGGGAAATAAGTTTGATAACCCTTCCTTAATTAATAAGGAATAATACAATAAAAAGGGATGCCTGCAACATCCCTACGAAAATAGCATTAAGCAACTTTCTTATCGTTTATCAAAAAAGAAAAGTATTTGGATCTCTTAGGATAAATCCTTTTACCGTTCTTCACGATATACCTACAGAAAATGCGAGTTTTGCAATCCTCGTTTTGTGTTTGATTTTTCAAGCTAACACCTCCTTTCTGTTTTGCCTACCCACCTGCAAGATAGATAGGCTCGTTATTAGCTACACCCTGTCAAGCGTAACTAAAAAAAGCCCAAAGCTTGCAGGACAATGGGCTTAATGTCTTCTCTTGGAGATTGACTAAGGAGGCGAATGACAGTTCGCCAGATTGGAGGTGTTAGCTTCCAAATCAAACACGATGCAAATATAAGTCTTAATCTATCACTTAAATGTTAAATTAACCGTTTTAATACATAGATTAACATTTTATGAAAATGAAAAAGTCGTAAGTAAAATCAATTAAATAAGTAATAATATGAATCGTACAATAAAATTCAGAGGGAAAACGGTTAATGGCAATAAATGGGTATATGGAGATTTGCTTCATATTGCTGGAGGATGTGTTATATATCATGGTTCTCAAAAAGATTGTGAGATTACTACCGGCAAGCATGTTGCCGTTGAGTTGCTTCATGATGAAATCTCTGTTGTTGTCCCAGAGACCGTCGGGCAATTTACTGGTTTATTCGACAAAAAAGGCAAGGAAATCTATGAAGGGGATATACTTCTTGTAAAAGATGAAACAGACCAAGAAGATCCTGGTGAATGCTATGAAGTTGGATTAAAAAAAGGATGTTTTGGGTACATTTCAAAATATGGAGGCGAATTACTTTCATTTTGTGACTATGAAATAGAAGAATATATTGTTGGTAACATTTCTGATAATCCAGAGTTGATGAAGGAGGAATTTGAAAAAGTATGGCAAATATGGTAGATAGCGAAGATTTGTAATTGGACACAATAACAGACTTCGCATTAAGTAATCCTTTTGTATGGGTATATGAGTTTAAGTTGATTGACTAAGAGACTGTAAAACAATAAGTTAAACAAAGTTTAAGCATAAGTTTTTAGATTGTTTTATTTTGGTTAACTCGTTGATAATGACTATCTTTACAATACTAAAAGAAACAAAAATAGCCAACAATTAAAAGATGTATGATTATGAAGACAGCAAAATTCAATAAAGGTCAATCGGTAGTTGTAACCACTAAAAGTGGTAAGGTAAAAGGTTCTATTTCAAGTGTTGATATGAATGTTTGCACTTTTGAAACTGAGTATTCAGTAGATTATTTAAAAGAAGGTAAAATATGGACTATGATTGACGTACCTGCAAGAGCAATTGAATTAGCATAAGTTTAATCAGCATGTCGAAAGCCCTGCATAACACATAAGAGCAATGAACACATATTACAAATTTGCGCCAAACGTATTTTTGGCAAAGTGCGAAGAAAAGCACGAAAGAGGTGAAGAGATTCCAGTTACAACCAAGTATGGCAAAGAAAATGCTTGCATAGTTTTTAATCTGATAGCCGAAAAAAGTGGCTTTTACTACTATTCCATCGTCAGAGCAGATGGTTTCAATGTTCAAGAGTGGGCGAAGCAAAGAGCGGAACGCAGAAGAGGGTGGGCAACTTCGTCAATGCAAAAGATCCGTGAGTATTTCGATAAATCTAACAAAGACCGGGATTTCCTTTCACTTGGAGAGCCTATAAAAGTTGGGCATCATAGTGAATGCAAGCATAGGAAAGCGATAGAAGATGCTTGGAACAATATGGGTAATTCAGTGACAAGGCTAATGAACATGAAAGAATAGATAACTCGCTAATTCGTAACCTATTACTACAATAAATAGGTAATCACCATTCATTACCAATCACTTATACTTTTTTAGTAACATCAGTGGACAAATATAAAATAATAAATTAAAATTATTAACTTTGCATTACATGTCAAGTGGCATGTAGCTAATCGGACGAAAAGACATGAGGTTATCAATAAAACAGGAAAATTTTTGTAATTACTACATTGAATGTGGGAACGCATCCGAATCTTATCGTCGTGCGTATTCTTGTAAGAATATGAAAGACAACACTGTTAATCGGAAAGCGATTGAACTGTTAAATAACGGCATGATTACGGCAAGGGTCAAAGAATTGCAATTAGAACAAAAGGAGAAGTCAGATATAACTAAAGAGCGTATCTTACAGGAATTATCCGGTATTGCATTTTCTACCATCGCCGATATGCATAATACTTGGATTGAACGTAAGGAATTTGACCGGCTTTCTAAGAAAGAAAAATCATCAATAAAAAGTATTTCTACAAAAGTGCTTAAAAAGAATATCGGCACAAGAGATGAGCCGGAAATAGTGGATGTTGAGTATGTGAAGATAGAGTTGTACGATAAAATAAAAGCTATTGAGCGTATCTGCAAGATGCTTGGTTTTGATTCACCGACAGAAGTGAATATCAACAAGGACAGTGAGGATATGTCCCGTGAAGATATGTTGGATGAATTAGAACGTCTGGAAAAATTGCGTGAGGAATAATGAGATTAACTGATGCACAGGTAAAAAGAAAGCTTGAGTTGGAGCGTCTGCTATTGAAAATGGATGCTCCCAATATGTTTTATAAATTTATTCCGTATATCAATGCGTCATATACCAGTATGTGGTTCCACAAGGTTATTGCTGATCATTGCCAAATGCTTTTTGATGGTAAAATCAAGAATTTAATGGTATTCATGCCGCCACAAAATGGGAAATCTGAAATTGTATCTCGTAATTTCCCAGCGTTTGCTTTAGGCTGTAATCCTGATCTTAAAATTGTCGGTACATCGTATAGTGCTAATCTTGCAGAACAATTCTCGCGTTCTATTCAGCGTATTATAGATAGCAAGGAGTATCAAGCTATATTCCCCAATACTTATCTTAATGGAAGTAATGTCAGGACGGATGTAAAAGGTTATTTGCGCAATGTGGATATATTTGAGACGGTGGGGCATAAAGGTTTTTATAAGGCGGTTGGTGTCGGTGGTTCTTTGACGGGAACGCCAGTGGATATAGCCATTATTGATGACCCGGTAAAGGATGCAATGGAAGCCTATTCTGTTACTTACAGAGAGCGCGTGTGGGATTGGTATACTTCAGTGTTGCTTACACGTCTTCATAATGAAAGCAAACAGCTTTTTATTATGACGAGATGGCATGACGATGACCTTGCCGGACGCATATTGAAGAAGGAACCTGACAAATGGACTGTATTGTCTGTTCCTGCTATACGCGAGACACTTGAGGATGGGAATGATTTTGACCCTCGCAAGGTAGGCGAGGCATTGTGGCCGCAACGTCATTCTTTGGAAAGGCTTCTTGACGCACAAAAACGTTCGCCAAGATTCTTTTCTGCGTTATACCAACAGCATCCCACCGTTGAAGGAGGTAATATTATCAAGGAAGCGTGGTTTGGTCATATTTCTGCTTTTGACTTTAAGAAAAAGCTTAAATATGAGCCTATAATCTTTTTTGTCGATACGGCTTATACGGAAAAAACGAGCAACGATCCGACTGGCATACTCGGTTCCTGTATGATTGGTAATGATATATATATTGTGTGTGGAAAGAAGGTGAATATGAAGTTTCCTGAATTGTGCCGTTTTCTTCCTTCCTATGTACGTGACAATGGATATGGAAGCGATAGTACGGTAAGGATTGAACCGAAAGCAAATGGTCTTTCCGTAATAGACCAATTACGCGAAACAACCAACCTGAGTGTTGTTGCCACTTCTTCACCAAAAGACAGCAAAGAAACAAGGTTAAACGCTGCCTCTCCTTTTGTTGAGAGTGGACGTGTGTATCTTGTGGATGGAGATTGGAATGAAATGTTTATTGATGAGGTGTGCGGTTTTCCTGCAAAACCTCATGATGAGTTTGTGGATTTGCTTTGCTACTCGATAGATTATCATCACAGAAGCTTTAATGAATTGAGTGACGAGGAGATTCTAAGGGATTTTCTTTGATTATATGAAAGAAGTGACTCTAAATACGTCACTTCTTTAAATTAAATTCCTATATTTGCATCGTGAAAACAATAAGACTGGTCAAGTGAAGCCCTCCGGAAACAAGATATTAATGTAAAGTGTCTATTTAATGCTACGGGGCTTCACAATATGCGTGGCAAAGGATAGGCACTTTATTTTTTATCTGCGTGAAGAGGCGCAGTACATTATGAAAAATAATCTTCATATGCGAGTATTCGCAATTTACTGCCGAAAACATTTGCTGTTGTGAAAAGTATTAGTAACTTTGCGGTGTCACAGTTTTATTATCATATTCGGATTGGGGATTTTTTATGCCCGATATTGAAGTATTGCTTAAAATATAAGCAGAGGTTTCTCCGTACATATTCGCCCCAAAGCCGATATGGAACTGTGACAAGTTGGAGAAATTCTCTGCTTTCTTTATTTATTAACTTTTAATTTTCATTGTTTATGTCACAGTTGAATGAAAATTACTCAAACAGCAATAGCGTTGCTGTGTTAAGTACGTCAGCTCACGAAACGAGCAAAATTTTCTCCTACAATGGGAACGATGTCCTTTTTGACATCAAAGATGATGTTATGGTTAACGCCACACAGCTTGCTAAAATCTACGGAAAGCGTCCCAATGATTATTTGTCCTTACCTGCTACAAATCAATTAATTAACGCAATTACAAGAAAATATGGTATTTCTGAAAATCAATTAGTTATATCAAAGGCAGGTTCATCACATAACGGAGGTGGTACTTGGATGCACAGATTAATAGTAGTTGATTTCTGTCAATGGTTAGACATTGATTTGAAACTATGGTGTACCGAGAAGCTTGACGAGTTAATGAGATACGGCATGACCGCCACGCAGCCAACGCTTGAGCAGATGATTAACAACCCTGACCTTGTTATAAGTCTTGCCACACAACTAAAGAGCGAACGTGAGGAGAAGCAACGATTGGCATTGGAAGTGCAGAAAAAGGAACAGGAGAAGCTGTCTATCATAGAGGAAACAAAGCCAGCCGTAGTATTCACGGAATGTGTAACAAGCTCGTCTACCAATATTCTCATAGGAGATCTTGCGAAACTTATCACTCAAAACGGATATAAGATTGGAGAAATAAGGCTTTATGAATGGATGGTAGAGAACAAGTACCTTATCAGAAAGCAGCGATACAGCAAGTCGAAGAATAAATACGTAAATGACTATATGCCCACACAGAGGACGTCAGAAATGGGATTGTTCTTTGTGAAAGAAAGACCGATAGTGTCGGGTGGAAGTCCCATTTTTATAAAACATACCTGTTACGTTACAGGTAAAGGCCAGGTGTATTTTCTGAATAAGTTTAAATCTTTAATGGCTGCATGATCATGGAAATAAAAATGAATAATAGCTTAACATTTGATGAAGTAGCAGATAAGTTGGGATGTTCAGTGGAGGAACTTTAAAAATTGGCTTTAGAAAATGGCTTGATTGACGAGAATGGAAATCCTACCGAAATGGCCAATAAGAGAGGGACTTCTTCTGATGGAAGTTGGCGAAATACAGTGAGTTGACATATAAATGCGTAAGACGCTGTGATAAACTAGCACAGCGTCTTTTGTATGTCACATTAATTTATAATTGCTTATTTATCAATTGTTCGACTTTCTTAAGCCTCTCGGCGTATTTTTTCTCTTTCGGGAATGTAGATATGGCTTTTTTAATAATACGCAGTTCGTTCACGTAATCCTTTTGTTTTCTATATAATATCATAAGTCTGTCATAAGAATGTGTTGCGTCACAATCTTCGTAAGAAATGTTTTGCTCATATGTTTTGATAGCCTCTTGAATTTCTCCACGTTTTTCAAGTTCAATGCCCTTGTTGTTTAGCATCGCTATACGATGTATGGAACGTTCTTGTTTCATGTATGCAGAACGTCTTTCTTCCATGGCATCCAACTTGGATTTCTTTATGTCTATATATTCGTCTATACCATTATACTCCCAAAATAAATCACCCATAACAGCCCCTTTGAAATATCGTTTATGTAGGTAGCTCCATTTCACACGTACATATCCATCCCCCAAGTCTATAATAGAGCCTTTCCCGTATTTGGATATAGTTTCCTCTTCTAACTCCTTAGCTTTTCGCTCCTTGTCTTTTATCTGTTGTATTGATGTATTTATGGGTATGTTGAAATCGTACCCATTTACTGTTGATTTATATTCTCCTACAATATCTCCGTTATCATAAACATCTACGTCTATTCCTTTAACTGATACATGCTGTGGTTCCAGTTTATTTGTACGCTTCATGGCTTCTTCATACTCATTACGAATGACAGAACGTGCTTGCTTAAGCGTCATATTATTCAGTATTATTGTATCGGGAAGCTGATTTATGTAGCTTATTATTGCATTATAACTTTTAATGACATCATTTTTGTTTGATGCGTTATCCATGTCACGCAGGCATTGATTGATTAATCGAACTTTATATTCGTAAAGATCGGATTTTGTATTGCTGTCTTTGCTGCTAATTCGGCATAAGGCTATTATCAATACTATCGTGGAAGCAATGATGATTATTATTGCCATATTAGGTTCACAATTTATCAGCTAACTTTTTAATATCTTCCTTACTCGTAACCTTGTGGATGGTTCCGTCTAATTCGATGTAGCCGTTTATACTGGTCGGTTCCTCGAATAACTCGGTTATTCTCACATTTAAGGCGCTGGCGATTTTTTCTAAAGTATCTTTAGTAGGATTACCATTAATTGCCTTAGATAGCCCCACTGCTGACAATCCTATTCTTTCTGCTAACTCTTTTTGAGTTATTCCTGCTTGTTTGCAGATATCCAATATCCGTAGTTTCATAATTATACTTATAGTTTATTTCTCGCAAAGATATAAAATTATAGTGTTAGTTGCTATTTTGGGGATGAAAATATACTATATGTGTATTGAATTAACCTTTATTAATTATATAACGCTTGCTTGTATTATAATTATAGTTATATTTGCATCGTGGTAATAAAACTAAATGTTTAACAATTGGCGCATATAATATGAAACGTTACGATTTAAGCAAGATAATGAGAAGAGCACCCCAGTTATTCATTAACGTTCGTGCAAAGTACCCGACATTTTCTGATGCACTCCGTAAATCTTGGAACATGGCAAAGTTTGAGGTTAAGGTAGCTGAAACACGCCAAGCAATCGAAGCGGAAGAAAAAGCTCGTGAAGCGAAGGAACGCGAAGAAAGGGAACAGGCTGCTGTTAATTCAGTTCTTCTTCATGCACAACTGGAAGCCGACCGGATCAGACGTGAAGCGGAAGCCAAAGCACAACGTATGAGAGAAGAAATGGCAGCACGTAAAGAAGGTATAGCTTATAACGAATATCAAGAACGTATCAGCCGTGCTATGGGTTACGGAATTGGTGCTTATTGTGGAGATTAAAATTATGATAGAAATAATAATCATATTCGTTTGTCTCTTTTTAGGGTATTTTCTTTTTAAGAAAAAGGGAGACTCTCTTTTTTACAAAGACTAACTTAGGAGGATTATTAATCCGATGGATATAGATAATTTGTCCATCATAAAAGATATTACATTATGAAACAGTTTCAGTTAACTATTAATGAAGAACTTGCAGGCTTATTACGGTCTGCTACAGAGTTGAATAGCCTGCTTAACAGCTATGTACAAGAGCATTTCAAAGGCTTGGATTATCAGGACTGGCAAGAATATCCAGCAAAGCAGTTTGCAGAAATGCAGAATAGTACTTTAGACATGATGTCGGACTTATCCGATATTATCGGCTACGATATTGCGCAACAGGTAAACGCAGAAGTTAAGAAGGAGGCGAAAGTATGAAGACAATCAGAGTAACAGACGCCGCCGCTCAGTTTATCAAACAGTTACGGGAAGAAGGAATAGAGGAAAGGAAAGTTTTCCTTTGTGATGCTTATTCAAAAGCAGTGGAACATGCGTTGGCCAATGCTGAATACAGTGAAGCGGATTTTTACCCGTTGACGGTGATACATGATTATCATAAACTGATTGAAGAACTTGCAGATAACGACGATACTAAAGGTAATGACTGAAAGCGCACATAAGAGCAATGAAAATACATAGGTAGTGTTAGGGGCTACGGTCCGACACATTTAAAGTTGACGCCAATCAGCAAAGCCACCCCGGCAGCAATACGGTTGCCGGGTTTTGTGTATGCAATAACCTCAGTTTCTTCGGAAATAATACGGTATTATTCCGTGATTAATCACTGATTATTCACTGATTGATCACTGAACGATACGATAAGTACCCTGTGAATATTCTCAATTTATGCAGAAAAGAATATGTGGTGATTTGGAAGTTTGCTACCTTTGTAACCGAAAACACTTCTTTTGTGTTTTCATTGCTCTTATGTGCACTGGCTTGTGAAAGTCGGTGCCATTTTTGTTCTATGTCAAAAGTTAAATCTTTGATTTAGAGATGTTTGTGATAAAAATAAAAGTGCAAATGTTTGGCTAACTCGTTAATAATGAATATCTTTACAATACAAAAAGAAACCAATAATACTAACAATTAAAAGACAAGAGCAATGAAAGCAACAATAATCCAACAGAGAATAATAGAAAAGTTCATCATGTCAGAGTTTGTACAAGGTAACTTAGATACAGAAGAACAAGTAAGTTGTATGCTTATCCTGATTCAAAAGAAGCTGAATATGTCAGTAGAGCAAGCAAGTGACTTTATGAGAAAATCAATTGGTATTAACGCTTAATACACACGATTATGAAAGTATATGATATAAATGGCAATGTAGTAGCAGAAGGCTATTTAGTTCCCAATCCCAATTTCATTCCTAAAGGTGAATACAAAGAAACTGAACTGGATTATCAAAAGAAGCAAGCTGATATGTTGATAACTTCAATTGATGGCAGTTTCTATGAAATCAGTTTGCCTAAAAATGCTACACTTCGCCAGAAGATAAGCAAAGATATAAAAGGATATGGCAGAAACGTAAGAAGGTATAATGAAGATATAATTCATGTAACAGAAAAAGTCCTAAAGATTTTGCAAACTAAATATACTATAATGTGTGACTTTTAAAAATAGATATGACACAAGATCGACTTGATATATTTGAAAAAGTACTCCTTCTTTATGGAGAATACGTCTTACTCAATCTTTATTCTTCTGCTAAAGTTATGGAAAGGTACGAAGATTGTGCCATTATGCGAGATTTGATGAAAAGGCACAATATTGATGAACGTAATGAAATCCAGGATTGGCAAGCTGAATTATGGCGTTGTGGATATTCTGGTGAAATTGCTGGCATTAACTTTCCATATTATATGCATGAAGCTGTAAAAATGGTAGGTTATTAGATAAATATTATTATTTTTTTTGTTTAAAAGTGGCATAGTGAATGTCACTTTTGTTATATTTGCACCATAGCATCTGATGCTAACGTATCCTTTCACGTTCTCGGGTATACGTATTGTTTTATCCGGTCCCTTTTGGAAGGTATTTATTGTTGTTCAACTAATTACCGTATGAAGATGTACGGAACATGCCCATGGATGAAATAACCGCTATATTAGACAGTACCCGACCTGTTGATAATATTATCAACGACTTAAAAGAGAAATCAGTCTGTGTCCCCTCATGGGATAAACTTATCAAAGACTATGAACCAACGATGCACGACATAGTTACTGATACTGTTACTCGTCAAAACAAGGTAAGGTCTGACGGTACGGTAGAGCAAGCTTCACGTATCTATGTTGGTCTTGAAAAGCTTCTAACGAAGCGAATAACAGAGTTCATGTATTCTATTCCGGTAAAACGTATATATCACAATATAGAGGGTAATCCTACCAGACAACAAATAGCAAAAGCGATCGAAGCAATATACAAGTATGCTCGTATTGATAGTGAGAATATTAAGCGAGGTAATGCTTACTTTGCATCATGTGAAGTGTTCACTATTTGGTACACAGTTGAGAGCCCCAATACTCTATATGGTTTTACAAGTAGATATAAACTAAAATGTAAGACCTACTCACCAATGGACGGTGTTAAGCTATATCCTTTACTTGATGAACTTGGTGATATGATCGCAATGTCTTTTGAATACACAAAAAAGGTCAAAAATGAACAAATTACTTTTTTTGAGACATATACAGCAAACATGCATTATAAGTGGAAACAGGAGGGTAGCGGATGGGAATTAGTCAAATCAGAACCGGTTGCTATTCTAAAAATACCAGGAGTCTACGCCTATTGTTCGGTACCTATTTATCACGGGCTTTCCTATATCAGAAAAGAAATAGAATATACCCTTTCACGCAATAGCGATGTAATCGCGTATAATTCCGCTCCTATACTAAAAATAGCTGGTGGGATAAAGGGTAGTGAGAATAAAGGAGAAAGTCGTAGAGTTTATCGCGTAGAACAAAATGGGGATGTAGCCTATGTTTCGTGGGCACAATCTATCGAGGCATTAAAATACCATGTTGACACTCTTGTTAAATTGTTTTGGTCACAATCACAAATGCCAGATATCTCTTTTGAAAACATGAAATCTCTCGGCAATATCGGATTTGATGCAAGGCAGACTTTACTTACTGACGCTCATTTAAAGGTTGGAGACGAAAGCGGAGCGTGGATAGAAGCATTTGAACGCGAATGTAGTGTAATTAAGGCCTTCTTGAAAATGATGAATGTTACGTGGAAAGGTGAAGTCGATAATGTTGAAGTTGAGCATGTTATTACTCCGTTTATCCAAAATGATGAAAAGTCAGAAATAGAGAAGTGGGTTACAGCCAGTGGGGGAAAAGCGGTTGTCAGTCAATTAGAGGCCATCAAGAACTTGGGCATTTCTACCGATCCGCAAGAGACTCTCTCTCAAATTCAAAAAGAAGATGAAACTGCTTCTAGAATCAGAGTGAGCAACATATTTGAACAATCAGAATAATAATCTAAAATATAAATATTATGGCAAAAACGGATACTCTAGAATTTAATAAAGAAAAACAGGGATATTCCTGCGAATTTACCTCTGTTGGGAAATGTGTAATACAGATAGACAGAGAGAAAAGTGGCACACTTAGTATATACGCAAAGTTGGAAGGAATGGATTATGCGCTATTGTATCAATATCCTGCCGCTCAATTCAATGACAATATGATTTTTGAGCTTGACGTACAACAAGGGCTTTCTATCAAGATACTAAGTTCGGTGGGTGTCATGAGTGCAAAGATGACTTATGAAGATGAAGAGTTGTAGTAGTGTTACCTTTGTATAAATGCTATCTCGTATATAAAAATTTTGTAAAAGAATTGATTAAAAATATATATGTAAAAATAATTAAACATTTAATAGTATGGAAAATATTGAATTTAATGAAAAAGAAGGTTTGTATGTAGCTGATTTTGAATCAAAAGGCAAGTGTGTGATTCAGATTGATAATAATACGGCAGATAATCTTGTTTTTTATCGTTACATGCCAGGTATGGAACCAAGCTCATACGATAAGTTGGATTTTGATTGTAGAAAGAGGATATTTGATTTGAATATACCTGTTGGAATGATGATACGTATCATCAGTAAGACGCAGGTTAATGCGGCAAAAATGGTGGTCGTGCAACCGGAAGACGGAAGTGGAGGTCAAACTGTTACCGGTGCTACGGCAAGCGTGGATGCTAATACGGGAATCCCCGAAGTTTCCGTTGCCTTGCAGGAGGGCAATCTGAATTTTACTTTCAAGAACCTAAAAGGTGAGACTGGTGCAAAAGGGGCTGACGGGGAAAATGGTAAGGACGGAACTAACGGAGAGAAAGGTAAAACAGGTGCAAAAATAACGTCTATTGAATTGAGTATTATAGGAACAACCATTACAGGTACGGCACATTTGGATGATGATAGCACTGCCTCGATTACTGGTACATATACTCCTGGAGAATAATTTAATTACTACAGATGTATGAAAAAGTACATTGGAACAAAACAGATTGAAGCCGAGCCTATGACAGAGGCAGAAGCTTGTGAAGCAGGATTATTGAGAACGGAAAGTTATAGAGATGTTCCCGGTTATCATGTCCGCTATGAAAATGGTTATGAAAGTTGGAGTCCTAAAGATGTGTTTGAAAAGGCATACAAAGTGGCTGGCACTTTCCTTGATCGTTTGTATATTGAACATTCTGATTTGATGGAAAAGTTCGAGAAGTGTGCAGTTTTTGTAGATTCCGAGAAATTCCGTGAAGCTATTAAGGAAAATTATCCGGCTTTCCTGCTCTCATTACAGCGTGAACTTATGGGACGATATGCTGCAATTCTTGAACAAAGAATGGCTATTGCAAAAGGTGAAACAAGTATTACCACGCTTCCAAGAATGTCTTTCGGTATAGCTATTGAAGCGTTGAAATTTGGTCTTGCTATTCGTAGAAGTGGTTGGAATGGTAAAGGATTAATGGTATTCAAACAAGTCCCTGCACACATAGAGAGTAATGTTATTCCAAAAATGCAATCTCTTCCGCAATCCGCAAAAGACCTTATTCTGGAAGGCAAAGGGTTCATTGACTATACAAGTCAGTGCCTTATCTATAACGAGAATACGGGACGTGCTGATTCGTGGGTACCATCCATTAGTGATGTGTTTGCAGAGGACTGGGAAACTATACAATAGCCTATCTGCCAAGTTGTAGAAAAGTTTAAAGCAGTGTAGGCAGATGTTTACGCTGCTGGCTTAAAACTTAAAATCATGAAGACAAAAATATCAAACTGGCTTATTAGATTAGCAGAAAAAATCAATCCACAAGAAAGATTGAGCAGTATTGAACGAGTTGATAACTACGAAGCAAAGAAGCTTGGTATCTGCCTTGCCAGAACTAAAAAAGAAATCAAGGATTACCGGAAAAAGAAGAAACTTGATGAAGGGTGGTCCAATCGTAAAGCCGATGAAATGCTTATCAGAGAACTTAAGAACGAAGTGCGCCAGTCAATCAACAACTCTATCAACCAAAGAGGGTTGGTTGAATACTCCGTTGAAAAGGTTGGTGACGAACTTCATGTTACCGGTGAAATCAAAGTCTATATCAAAAAAGAATCACATGAAAGTTCCAATAGATGAAATGACGTTTGCCGAAAGCGAATATCATAGAGGTAACAAAATATGGAATGCCCAAACGTTATACGATTTTGCTAAGGTAAAAGAGTATCCAGTTATGGATATGCCACTTTGGTGCATTGATTTGACTACTGAAGCATTTGAATGCAGCCAGCTTCATAGTTTCATATTCCAATGCAAGCGGGTTCGTAACTGTTCGCTTGATTATCCTATCATATTAGATGAAGTTGGCCAAATTGCTGATGGCTATCATCGTTTATGCAAAGCTATATTAGAGGGTAAGGAGACAATTAAAGCTATTCGGTTATTGGAAATGCCGGCACCTGATAGGATTGAGGAGGAATAATATGAAGAAGCATACAAGAATTATTACGGTAGAATATGTTGTACGAGATTGCCATATCTGCGGTAAAGTTATAGTGAAGCATCATTTGTATCCAGAAATTGATAAAAAGCAAGAAAAACTGCGTAGATGGCAAAGGAGGTAATGATTCAGTCTAAATATCATTGTCGAGATTGTGTACATAGCTACGATTGGCATGAGAAAAATAGTAAAGGTGAATTGTTTATGTGTCGATGTCGGCTATCTAAATGGACTAAATTTTTGAATCGTAATATATGTGATAAGTTTAAGAAGAAAGAATAGGATCTTAAAAATATGCCATAATTATTAGTCTAACCCCCGTGATTTTTCTGACAACTTATAGCGTAATATTAAAAATAGGACAATATGGCAAAACCTAAAATTCCAAATCAGAAAAAGAAGTATCAAGAACTTAACAGTCGGATAAATAGGTATGTCGTTCTTGTTGAGCAGATATACGACACACTGAATTTGGACGCCGCCAAAGCTGTTTCACGTACGGAATATTCCTCTGATAGCAATAAACCGTTTAAATGGTCCGATTACCCTCAAACTAAAAAACAAATTGACGACATACAAAGGCATTTCGTAGAAGATATAAACGCAATTATCTATCGTGGTACGACCGAAGAATGGAAAAATAGTAATGAAGCACAGGATTTGATAGCAAACAGAGTATTAAAAGCATATAACGCACAAGTTGATAGAGAGAAATATAAAGTTTTGTATCAAGTAAATTCTGATGCTCTGAAAGCATTTCAAAACCGGAAGGATAAAGGATTCAATATATCGGCAAAACTCTGGCAGCAATCTATGATCTACAAAGAGGAATTGGAGGCTGCGATCTCATGCGCTATTCAAAAAGGAACCAGCGCTGTTACGTTGAGTAAGCAAATATCTCAATACTTACTTGATTTTCCATCACTGCAAAAAGATTATAAAGACAGATACGGAAGTGCTGAACATATACAAGATTGTGAATACAGATCTATCCGCCTAGCCCGTTCGGAGATAAACATGGCTTATCGAACATCCGAAAATGAACGTTGGAAGCAAATGGATTTCGTAGTAGGATATGAAATTAAATTAAGTTCCTCTCATCACAACCGTATGCCACATGGAGATATTTGTGATACACTTGCCGGAAAATATCCTAAAGATTTCAGCTGGACAGGATGGCACCCGAACGACTTATGCTATAAAGTCCCTATCCTCAAAACAGAAGAAGAATTCTGGGAATGGGATGGACTGAGCGATGTTTCTACAGAAAGTATTAATGAAGTAAAGGATGTTCCTGACGAATTTAAAAAATGGGTACTTGACAACCAACAAAAGATTGAGAAAGCGCGGGAAAGAAACACCTTACCTTATTTTTTGAGAGATAACAAATCAATTGTTCAGAATATAAATACTGAAAATTCAGCTAAAGAGCTTGTTAATCGTGCTTCTTTAGTTGGGAAGGAGGTACAAAGTTTAGCAGAATCCATCGCTAAAAATAATAAAGGATTTGTAACTCCAATCAATTACAAAAGCATTTCATCAATAACAAGAAAAGCGACAACGGAGGGTATAACTCCATACGATATAAAAGACGCAGTTAGGACGACAATCATAGTTCCCAAATCACAAATAGATCAAGTCTTGAACGAACTATCTGAAAACGATTCGTTTGTGCGACTGAAAAGACAAAAGCCGGAATCATTTATGGGATATAGTGGCAATATAGTTAATATTCAAACATCTAACGGATTAATTGCTGAGATTCAAGTTAATACAGACCGTATGATTTATGCCAAAGAAAAACCGGAAGACGCAAAACGAATTCTTGGAGAAAAACGTTGGAAGGATATACAAAATCAAACAGGTATGAAAGGGGGGCTGGGGCATAAATATTATGAAGAATGGCGAGTATTAGACAAAGCTGATAAAAAGGCGCAAAAAATAGTTGAAAAATCAATCGAATATTATAGTCATTTCCAATAAAAATCACTATCTTTACATATAAAAATGAACCAGAAGGAATTATATAATAAATTACAGTCAGGCGAAACGGTTTATTTACTTGACGATTTTGAAGAAGCTGTTATCCGTTTATATTTCGATAACGGCCAAACAAAATCATATATAAAACATCATGGACGTAATGAAATAGAAATTCCGCAATCCGATGATACAGTGTGTGATATAATTCTTGGAGGAAAAGAGATTTCAAAATCAGAATATGACAAATACTAGTACTTTATTAGAAAAAGCTCTTCAAATAGCAACTGATGCGCATCTTTATCAAGTTGACAAAGCTGGGGTACCTTATATTTTCCATCCTATCCGTGTCTCAAACAGATGTTCTACTGATGACGAAAGGATTGTTGCTTTGCTGCACGATACAATAGAAGATACCGAAGTTACCGCTGAATATTTACTTATGGAAGGGTTTCCTCGTAATATAGTAGATGCTATACTTTCTGTCACTCGCAACGAGGATGAAAACTATGAAGATTTCATAAAACGTTCTAGACTTAATCCTATAGGAAGACAAGTAAAACTACATGATTTAGAAGACAACATGGATATAACACGTTTGAATGAACTTACAGAAAAGGATCTTTACAGATTGAACAAATACATAAAAGCATATAAATATCTTAAAGAATAATCGCTGATGTACAATTACATTCAGTTTCACGGCACGAAGTACAAGATTACTCTCGTGCCGTGCGTTTATTATGATAGTTTAACATTGAAAGTGACGTTTTAAACGTCACTTTTGCTACCTTTGTGTCAGAAGCGTATGAAGATGTACGCCACAGAACTTGTCGTGTTGTGATTTGCTTCAATTTAGCACGATTGAACGAAACTCATTGCTCTAATGTTTAGTAAAGTTCTAAGCGAATAGTCTGCTGGCATACGTGCTACGCAGACTATTTTTGTAATTAAAACATTGTACAATGGACAGAAAACAACAAGTATTGTTGAGATTGAAACCGAAAGTGAAGGCATTCGGGTTCAATTCAAGGGAATTAAAGGGTATTGCTGCCAAGATTGCCGATAACCTTACTTCCGCAGAAGAAGCCTCAGATGAAGACGTAAATGCCGAAATTGACAAAGAGATTGAGGCCGCACTACGTTACTTACCTTTCGGCCAGTCACAAGCCAATCGTTTGCTTGATGAATGGAAGAAAAATCACCCTGAAACAGATGACGACGACAACGATGACGATGATGACGACGACGGAGCTTCGGATAATCAAAGACGTCAAGCTGGTTCAAACACCAAAAATCCCAAAAACAAAGGAAAGAATGATGATGCTCCGGAATGGGCTAAAGGTTTGGTTCAGACAGTACAAACACTGAATGACGAAATCGCAGCATTGAAAGGTGAAAAAGTTACCACTACACGTAGAGAGAAACTTGAAACCCTTTTAAAAGATGCTGGTACATTCGGAACTCGCACATTGAAATCCTTCAATAAAATGAAGTTTGAAAATGATGAAGAGTTTGAAGAATTCTATTCCGAAGTTGAGGAAGATTTAAAATCTTACAACCAAGAACGTGCCGACGCAGGACTATCTAGTTTGGGGAATCCTCCAGGTGCAGGAAGTAAGAAACAAGAAAAAAATGAAGTATTAACCGATGAAGAGGTTATAGCAATTGCTAAAGGCCTTTAATCAAAAGTAAAATTAAAATGGGCGCAAAAGCTGATTTAGTAAACGAACAGGAGACGATTTTAACCGGAATGGATTCGATTGTTATTCGTAACTATTTGGGCGGAATTATGAATGGGCGGACATTAGACATGACTGGATTTAAGCAGTCTGTAATTAAAGCCGGTCATATTGTTATCCGCGATACAGAGAACGATACCTATAAGCCAATGCCTGTTAACTCAGCAGGCACAGCTTACGAATCATTGCCATCTAATCATGAATACGTTGGTGTTGTTGTTTGTTCAAAACCTGCCGACAAGCCATTCGTTGGTATTATGTATGCTGGTGAAGTAAATGATGTGGCGAGTCCTTATCCTATTGACAGCATTAAGGCTGCATTAAAAACGGCATTGCCGCAATTGGCTTTTTTACACGATTAAAAAGGAGGTGAAAGATGAATGAATCATTATTTATTGAATTTGTAAAAAAAATATGGCCCAAATTGAGCCTATATGTGAAAGAAAAGATCAATGGAACAAATAAGAATTTGACCTATCTTCACAAAACTATGCTTACCAGAGTATATTCTCCTGATCAAAAATGGGAAGGTACTTCTGCTAACACTACTTATGTAGCAGCGGATATGGTAGCTATGGATTCTCCTTTGTCTCCCAAGAAACGTGACTCTATTGCACGTTCTAGTGGTGAATTGCCTAAAGTTGGTATTAAAAAGATTCTGAGAGAAACTCAGATCAACGCTATTAATATCATGAAAGCACATTTGTCTAATGCCACTACAGAGGAAGCGCAAAAATCTCTCAAAAACAGAATCTTTTCTCGATTAACTGATGACGGAACCGCATGTTCTGTTGGTATTGATGAAAGGAATGAAGCTAATTTCCTTACTGGGCTGTCTGATGGGGTTATTATTGTTGAAGGTGATGATGATAAAAATTCCGGTCTCGGACTTCGTGTAAATTATGGTTATTTGCCAGAACATAGTTTTGGTGTTGTTACTACCGGAGAAGTAACAGGTGATGATATTGAAAGAGTTATAGGTAAAGCCAACGATGACGGGAATAGCATTTCTGTTATCATGTTAGCGTTGTCTACCTATAACAAAATGCGTCAATCTCAATGGGCTAAGGAATTGGTGGCAAGTTATCGAGGGCAAACCTTTGATAATGAAACAAAGTTGCCTGTTCCCACTTCTACGTTGTTTGATGAAGCATTTTCTGATCAATATAATGGCATTTCATTCTTTAAGATTGATCGTTCTGTCACTTATGAAAAGAATGGTAAAAGAGTTTCTTATAAGCCGTGGAACGCAAATAAACTTATATTCCTTCCTTCTGCTGACAATGTAGGTTCTTTTGTATGGGGAACTTTGGCTGAATCTACTAACCCTGTCAAGGGAGTAGAATATACTATTGTTGATGAATATAAGCTGATTAGCCGTTACTCCAAAACAGACCCGTTGCAGGAATTTACGAATGGGCAGGCTCTTTGTTTGCCGGTTATTGAGAATGTAGACCAGATTTATTCATTGGATATTCTGGAAGCTCAAACAGTAGATACAACGAAAGAATCTGAGGATTCTACTGATGTAAAGATTACGATTTGGGGAGTAACTTACAAGAAGCCAGAATTTGTGACAGAATACAATAAAATCGCTGGTAAAAACTTGACTTCCACCGTTTCCGATGATAAACTTATCGCGGCAGTCAACAGATTGAGTGATGCAGACGAAGCATCGTTGAAAAAAGCGGTTGAATCCCATAAAGCAACATAATCCATGAAGACAATTCAGCAAGCCCTTATAGACGAAATACATTACCCGATTCCAGCTGGTTTTGTAGAGAATGTTATGATTAAACGTAATCTCAAAGTTGATGAAGAGTTTGATTATGACGTTTCTCGTTCCAACGAATATCAGGGGGCATTAGCTGATTGTCTTTGGTCTTTAGTTCAGTCTATCAATTTTTCTGAAACAGATAAGTCTTTTGGATCTTTATCTGATAAAGACAAAGAGCGAATTTTGTTACGTGTCAACTCTATCTACAATACTATTGGTGAGCCTTCGGTAGAACTGGAGGCAAAGCCGATGGTATATGTAGGTGATTGCTTGTTATAGTAATGGCTGTATTGAATAGAAATCCACACCGTTTGCAATATCTTATATCCACACAAGGATACGAAGATGAAAACGGCGACTATCATCCTGGGCCCTCTGAGTGGAGTGGTTCGATTCCTTGCGATGCAGTACCATCCGGTAGAGCAGAAGAAAGAGAGTTTGAGGATGGTGTTGTAAGAAGCTATTCATACACGGTTTATCTTCCAAGTGATTGTCGTACGTTTACTATTGGAGACAGGGTTAAGATTGATCTTATCGGAGAAATTGAAAGAGAATTTGAAGTGAAAGGTTTTCATCGTTACCAGCTTCAGTGTAAAATTTGGGTTTAGGATATGGGTATAAGAATGGCTACCAAACTTGATGAAATTCATAATACACTTATGAGGGAGGCACAACGGGTTGAAAGGCTAACAATACGCGCTTTGTCGTATCTTGGAGAACAATGTGTTATCAGGGTACGTGATAGAGGTGGTGATAAAAGTTGGTATGATCAGTCTGGTAATTTGCGTAGTTCAGTTGGCTATGTAATAGCCCGTAATGGCAGTATTATCCAATACTCGGCCTTTAATCAGGTGAAGCAGGGTTCACAAGGTGTAAAAGTCGGTAAAGACCTGGCAGAAGAACTGGCTAGAAGATATTCCAATGACTATGTTCTTGTTATTGTTGCCGGAATGAATTATGCTGAATATGTAGAAGCGATGGATAACAAGGATGTGCTTGCGTCAACAGAACTATGGGCTACCGAACAGGTTCCTAAGATGCTTGAAAAACTGAAAAAACAGATTGCTAGATGAAATCGGACATTGAAATACAGAAGTTTGTCTATCACAAGATTAAAGGTACAGCTCTTGAACAAAGTGTTACTGGAAAATTGAGTGATAGAGGTAGACCTAACAAATCAGACAAGGAAGATATTGTCATATCAGTACTTGCTAATGAGGGTTGCGGGCAAATCCAACGGGCTTATGTGAATATCAATGTTTACGTTAGTGACCAATGGAATGAAGATACGAAACAATGGGAACGAAATACGGTCCGTGTAGGTAAATTATGCGAATTGTGTAAGTTCCTTTTCTCCATACGAGAGGAAGAGTATCATACGGTACCTAAGCAATGTTCTCAAAAAACCATTCCAACAGGAGTGACCTTTGAAGATGGACATACTGAACATTTCATTAATAACAAACTGTATATTGAGATAAATAACGAATAATTATTAACTATATTAAGTGATATAGAGCTATGGCAGTTATAGGGTGGGGGAAACCTCGTATATTTATTAAAGATTTGGATGCAAGTTCTCCAAAGTGGGAAGAGCTTCCGACTCCTGTAGAGGATTCTACACAATTGACAACAACCAAAGGAGATAAACAGGAAGCCAAGATTGAAGGTGGGGAAAACGAAGACGTAAAGTATGGCAAAAATACTTATGCTCTTGCTCTCAACATTCGTGCCGCAAAGGGACGCAAAAGACCTATTAGTGATAGTGATGGTGTAGTTGCTCACAATTACGCTATTGCGTTACAGCCGGAGGATCCGGAAGTTCAAGGTTTCTGTATGGAAAAGACTACTGTTTCTGTTGAAGATACATTTACTACGGCAGATGGTGGTGTTTGGGCGTATATGTTTGATGCATTAAAACCTGGTTCCGACAAAAAGCAAATTCAATGGGGTAAAATTATTGTCACTCCGAACACTGGTACACCAACTAAAATTGAATGTGATCCAGAAGATGAATCCGGAGATGGGGATAAGTTTGAAGTAGCTCCTAATCCGGGTGTAGGAGGTTAAGTTTTGATAGGTAATGCCGAGCGTGGGGGCGTAGTACCCACGTGTTTTGCGGAGATGGTGTAATGGTTGCATATATATCATCCAGATATCAGGTTACGGTTCAAGTCCGTATCTCCGCTCTGTTTTTTGAGAATCTGATTTGTTGTTCATAATTTAATGTCGGTTGTCTGTGAAGATAGCCGATAAAAAATAATTGATGATGAAAGAAACTATAAAAGATATAGACGCGGATATTGCTGATATAATAATGAGCGTTCCGAGAGGATTTAAAGTGGGTAAAAGAAAGTTCTATCTTTATCCTATTACTCTTGGTAAAACATATCTTATTTCACGCCTTATGTCTTCCTTGAATATAAATCTAAAAATAGTACACGCTAATCCATACATGGAGGCTTTAAGGCTATGCCAAGACAAGAAAAATATTGTATGCCGTATATTATCCTATCACACAATTAATAAGAAAAAAGATTTGTTTGATAATGATGTGATTCAGGAAAGATGTGATTTTTTTATTAAAGAACTTGATAATGAAAGTTTGGCACAACTGCTTGTGATGGTCCTTTCCGAAGGGGATATATCTCAATTTACTAAGCATTTAGGCATTGACAAAGAAAAAGAGTGGCAAGAAAAGGCGATGAAGGCTAAAAGAGACAATAATTCTTTCGTTTTCGGTGGAAAAAGTATATACGGTACACTAATAAGTTCTGCTTGTGAACGTTATGGATGGACTTTTGAATATGTTGTATGGGGAATAAGCTATGCCAATCTGCAACTACTTCTTGCCGATTCTATAACGTCTATCTATTTGTCTGACGAAGAACGTAAGCGAGTTAATATACCTAAAGACCGCAACGTGATAAATGCTGATGATCCGGCAAATATGGCAAGGATTAAGGCAATGAAATGGGATTGATTCAACATAAATGTATGCAATAACTGGGTTTCTTCGGAAATAACCCCAGTTTCTTCCGAAATAATACGGTATTATTCCGTAATTAATCACTGATTATTCCGTGATCACTACGTGAACACTACGTGATTTTTAAAATATCTTAATTATTATCTGTTTTGTATCGAATACAGATAAATATATCTATATTTGCATCTGTAACAAGTACGAGATGTTACCAGACATTGATTCAGTATTCTCCTGTATGGAGTTTATATATGAATAGCCTCGTAGTAGCTCGTACCTATTACGGGGCTTTCTATTTAAAGCCAGTTATACAATCGGTTCTATCAGTGCCAACCGTTCCGAACTTTGACAGCGGAGAGATAAAATGGCTCTTATGTTGATTATAACTCTTGTAATGTCCTGCTCCGTTCCACGTACCAACGACAGGCGACTCACAAAGATTTTACCACTTTGACAAGAGACCGAGATACAAGTTAAGAGATAAGACTCTTAGGTAGGTGAGGGCGGAACTGTATAATCAGCACAAACATTCAGTTATATATTATGTAGTCTGAATGTTAACCCAGTCTCCTAATTAAATATTAGGTAGGTGAGGGATAGGGTACGGTATATATTGTAAATATGATAACATGAGAAATGAATTAAAAGTATGGGCTAAATCAGTAAAAGATAAAAGAAATAAATGGATAGATAAAAATAGGGAAAACTTATTAGCCCATTCAACAAAAGAAGAATCTATCCTTTATAACAATTTGCCAAAGTGTATAAAAAATAAATGTATTAGGCAAAAATCAATAACTATTGGTAATCATATTTATTTCTATGACATCTATATAAAGACATCTAAAATTGCCATTGAAATTGACGGAGGATACCATTCTCTAAATAAAGATTACGATAAACAGAGGGACTACCTATCTCTTAAAAAGGGGATAACAACCATAAGAGTTACTAATGAGCAAGTTATTAATTCAGAAGCCTTAAATGATATTATTAATCATATTAGAGCCATTCATTATGGTAAACTTAATAAGAATAACCGATTGCATCACATTTAAAAGAACAATATAACTTTAAATTATAGTTTATGAATGAACTTGTTTTCAAAGGTCAGAATGACCAAGTTTTAACAAGCAGCCTTTTGGTGGCTGAGAAGTTCGGGAAAGAACATAGTAACGTATTAAAAGCTATTGATGCTTTAGCTTCTAAAATGCCTGAAAATCAATGTAAAGTATATTTTGACGATACATCAATAGAAATGCAGCAGCCTAATGGTGGTATACGTTATTCTCGAGTTGTTGTTATGAACAGGGATGGATTTAGTTTACTTGTAATGGGATTTACTGGCAAAAAGGCTTTTGATTTTAAATCTGATTTTTACGATGCTTTTGAAGCGATGGAAAAAGCGCTAAAAGAGCAAAGGAAGCCATTGTCTCAACTTGATTTTGGAATTTGTTTACGCAAGACCTTTTAGAGAAATATTCAAGGTGTCAAATTTAGTTTTTACTGCTTTTTATCAGTTACTTAGATAATATGTAAAAAAGGCCAGGAGTAATCCCAGCCTAAAAAAAGAAAAAGGATATTAGTATTGTTTGTATTGCTTAGATACCTTATATTCTTTTCCTGCATAATTAAATGTCCAAATAAATATAGGCAAATAAACATATCTCATTTGACCGCCTAAATTTGTTGTTTGTCCGGCTGCTAAAGCGCCCAATTTTGATGCATCATCTGTATATAATACAATATTTTCACTCAATCCATCTTTTACCTCAAACTTAGTAAGAGATATCTCTTTAGAACTTGTGTTGGTTATGTAACAATACACAGACCCTGTTATATAACCATTAATGGATACAATAGATGAAGAGCTTATACCCAGATTCATAAAATCGGAAATCTCAGCTGATACAACTTCGCAAGTGGCAGTATGGGCACCATCTTCTGTAGTTATTGTTATTGTAGAAGTACCTTCCTTCAATGCTGTAACCTTTCCATTATTGTCTACAGAAACAGTGTTGGGTGCAGAACTGCTAAATTTTACATTTTTATTCTCTGCATTTTCAGGTAAAATAGAATATGTCAATGTATAGCTTTCTCCATTCAGAATCTTAACTGAAGATTCTGTAAACTGAACTCCTTTTACCGAAAAAGGCAAAACATTCACAGTACACTGCGCTTTAAAATTCCCATCATTAGTAGTGGCAATTATGTTACATGTACCTTTTGCCAATGCAGTCACCAATCCGTCTTCTACCTTTGCAATATTAGGATCGCTGGAAGACCATTTGATACTTTTGTCCTTTGCATTTTCAGGAGATACAGTAGCTGTTAGAGTAAATGACTTGCCGGCTTCAATAGATTTAGTTGTTTCATTCAATGTAACTCCTGTAACCTTAATAGGATTCACTTTAACAACACATTTGGCGGAGGTATCACTTCCTTTGACTTTGACTGTAATAGTACATTCACCATCGGAAACGGCTGTAACCTCGCCATCTGCATTAACCGTTGCTATAGTTTTATCCGAAGACTCCCACTCCACTTCTTTGTTGGTAGTATTTTCAGGTTCTATCGTATACTCCAAACGGAATGATTCACCAGTAGTCATCGTCTTCTCACTCTCAGATAGTTTGATATCAGTTGCTTCAATTGGAGTTACAGTGACCTTACATATATCTTTCAATTTTAGATTAAAAGAAGAAACTGATATAGTAACCTCTCCAACAGACTTTCCATAAACAATACCGTTTTCAACAGTTGCAATTGTTTCATCAGAAGAATTCCATTCATATTCGGGAGCGGGTAAATCTGCTGGCGAATGGCTGACAGTGAGAGTTATTTTCTCACCAACCTTTACTGAAGCTTCACTTTTAGAAATTTCGATAGATTGTACAACAGGTTTGTCATCATCGCCACAAGAAGATAATGATAGAATAGAAACAATAGATAGTAACAATAAAATAGTTCGTTTCATGAATATAACACTTTAATATTAAAAATATTTTGCAAATATAATTTATATATACAATTCATCCTTTTCTTATATTATATTAAATAGTCCTACAAGGTTAATAAAATAAAATACTGTCTGCTAACTACGTCACTTTTGCGATTATGCCATAATTTTGTAGATGATTTTTTAAGCGCAGATTAGATATAATTTGTATCTTTGTGGTGCTAACAACTTATAGGAGCGGCAAACTCCTATGGCTTCATCATTGGAGCTATTTTTTTGCCAGTACATATAACAAGTAGTATCATAATTTAAGATATTGCGCACGAACGGTGGGGTAACAGAAATGTCCCCAAACTAAATTCCTATGAGTTTGTTAGCAGCCGTGAACGTGCGCATTTTTTTGTTATGCTAACAAACTCGATTCAAGTTCTAAAACAAACAGAATTGTGTGGACGGCAATTCACAGTTTACGGAACGGCAGAAAATCCATTGTTCTTAGCCAAAGAAGTAGCAGAGTGTATTGAACACAGTAACATCACCGTAATGCTTCAAACAATAGATGAAGAAGAAAAGGTGAAAATCACCCCTAAACAATCCTTAGGGGACTTAGTTAACTACAAAGAATACAACTTCTTAACTGAAGATGGCTTATACGAAGTCCTCATGCAATCCCGCAAACCTATCGCAAAGCAATTCAAGAAGGGAGTTAAACAAATCCTTCACGAAGTACGAACTATTGGCGGTTACATCGCCACCAAGCAAGACGACACCCCCGAAGAAATCATGGCACGTGCGCTAACCATCGCACAAGCTACCCTTGCCAAAAGAGAGGAACGGTTAAAGCAGCTTGAAGCTCAAGCCGAACAACAGCAAGTCACCATCGAGATTCAGACAGAGGAAATCAAGAAAGCAGCACCGAAAGTCAGCTACTACGACAACCACTTGCAGAGTGTGAACACGCAGACAAGCACCCAAGTAGCCAAGCAGATTGGCTTGGATGCGGAGAAGCTTCACAAGAAACTGAAAGAAATCGGAATCATCTACAAGCAATCGGGGCAATGGCTCCTTCATGCTCCTTATTCCACTTGGGAGCTGCATTCCACCCGTACACAGACGTACACACGTTCGGACGGTTCGACAGGAACAAGTGTATATACGGTATGGACTACCAAGGGCGTGCGTTTCATCATCGCATTGTACGAGAATGATTGGAATGTGAAGAAATCCATTAAGCAGATAAAGGGCGAGATGAATCCGGCCGCATAACACTATTGCATAATTATCAGCGGTCCTTTTCAATGCAGGACAGCCTAAGTTGTACACAATAAAATATTACCTATGAAAGTTGAATTAGATGTTAATCAATATATGGAAATGCTCAAAGCATTTACGGAATATTCAGCATGTAAAGCTAAATGTTATGAACTGGAAGAAGAGAATAAACGATTAAAGTTGATTCTTAGAAATGAGCATGTTGGCGGATATTCAGAGGATGTCACTATGGTCAAGTATATGGTTGTAGGTTCCAGTTTTTCTTTAAATTGACAATGGAGGATAGGAACACACACAAGAACAATAAGAATGCATAGGTTGTGTTAGGGGACTACGGTCCGGCACTAAAAGTTGACGCCAATCAGCAAAGCCACCCCGGCAGCAATACGGTTGCCGGGTTCGGTTGTAATGGAAACATCTATAATTGAATACGACAAATAGAACAATTTTAAAAAATAAACGTTTTTTATTCCCTTATTGCCATTTTAAGTGATTCTTCTAGTTTTCCTGCATATTTAAATATATCGTCTATACTATCAATCTGAATCCATTCGCAACTCTTATAGTTATCTAATGGTATTCCTATCTGCTTCTTTCTTGCGCCAATAGAGATACGGCATATCCAAAACCACTGGCTGTTATCAAGGTTCACGACGAAGTAGCTCTTGTAGTCTCTATAGGTTATACGTGTTACATCCACGCTTTTTCTTAAAATACTTCTTACGATATTGTAAGCATCCAATTCTTCTTGTGTTGTCACAATGCCGGATTCTTTGTCCATATATACAACTCCGTCCGGGAGTTTCTCTTCTGTATTTTCTGTGGAAGTATTTATGGATGTATTGTCTGACATCTGGAGTGGATCAGATGTCTGCTCACCATTCTTTATGGCTGTGTTTAGCCTATCTGAAATGATGTCATTGATAATTGATGAGATGGATTTCTTTACAAGTGGAGTGAACATATCTATAACCTTGGATGTGATTTGCCCGGAAGTGTATGCTTGGCGGGCGAAGAATCGTACAAATTCAGGTGTTGGCGATGAAAACTCGTTGTTTAGTATAGACTTTATCTCCGTTGTGTATTTAAGTTCATTTGCCGTACTTAGAACATCCTCTTCGTTGTAATATGATTTATGGAACTTTTTTAGCTGTTCTATGTCCGCATCTGATAACTCAAGCATATCCACAATAAGAAACGGCTTTTCATCCATGATGTTGATTTTCTCCAAGTCTGTATAAAAGCGGTATTCTATCCCATTGGTAAGTACTCCAAATCGTGCTTTTGATGCAACAAAATACTTCTGTAGTTGCGTGTCATGCAAGTTTAAGTCCTGTTTGCAGTGTTTGCATTCTATGAGTATTATTGGGCTTTCGTCCTTCATTATGGCGTAGTCAATCTTTTCTCCCTTTTTCTTTATAAGGTCGCAATCAAGTTCTGGAATGACTTCAAAAGGATTAAATACATCGTAGCCTAAAGCAGCGATCATAGGCATAATAAATGCTGTTTTCGTAGCCTCTTCTGTAGCTATACTATCCTTTTGCTTTTGGATACGTTCTGCAAGTTGTAAGATTTGATCTTTAAAGTCCATGCTTTTATTGTTGTATAATAATATATGCACAAATATATTTTATATAACAATATAAACAAAATTAAAGATAAAAAAATAATCTATTAAATATGTTTTTGCTATGTATGTGGCATTTAATACGTCACTTTTATTATCTTTGCAATGCCGTGTGATGTTGCACGGAACTATTTCTATCGAAAAGACTTATGGCTGGATTACACTTCGACATAACCGGTGACAACTCCAACTTTATACGTAAACTTCATGAGTGTGAAAATGGAGTAAAAAACACATCCCGACAAATAGAACAAAGTGGGTTAGGTATAGAAGATTTATTTAACCGTATGACTAAAGCTGCTGCCGCATTCGGAGTTGGTTTCACTGCGAAAGAATTAATTTCAAATATAGCACATGTTCGCGGCGAGTTTCAACAATTGGAAGTTGCATTTAAGACAATGCTTGGTAGCGAAGATAAAGCTAACGCTCTTATGCAACAGTTGGTCAAAACAGCTGCTACTACACCATTTGATTTGCAAGGAGTTGCAAATGGAGCCAAACAGCTTCTTGCTTACGGAGAAAACGTTGAGAATGTCAATGATGATTTGATACGTCTTGGGAATATAGCAGCAGGTCTTTCTCAGCCGCTTGGTGATATTGTGTATTTGTACGGTACTACCATGACGCAAGGACGGTTATACACGGCGGATTTAAACCAATTTACTGGCCGTGGTATCCCTATGATTCGCGAATTAGCAAAAGTATTTGGTGTCGCTGAAGGGGAAGTAAAAGGTTTGGTTGAAGCAGGAAAGGTTGGTTTTCCTGAAGTGCAGAAAGTTATCCAGAATCTTACAAATGAAGGTGGAATGTTTTTCAACTTGATGCAGGAACAATCTAAAACGATTGCTGGTCAGATTTCAAATATTGAAGATGCAATTGCTACTATGTTCAATGAAATTGGTAAAGCCAATGAAGGTATTATCAATGATGCTTTGTCTGGGGTTTCTTATCTGGTTGAAAACTACGAAAAGGTAGGAGCTCTTTTATTAGAAATAGTAGGAACTTATGGAGTATACCGTACAGCCCTTATGGCTACCACTGCATTGCAGGCTTTGCAAGCTTCCGGTATAACTGCTTTAACGGCGAAAGAAGCTATTCATTATGGGTGGTTAGTGCTTACGAAGAAAGCTCAAGATGCCTTAAATTTATCCATGCTTAAAAATCCTTATATATTGGTTGCTGCATCTATTGCAGGATTGGTTTATGGTATATATAAATTTGCTACAGCAGAAAGTGATACGGAACAAGCAATCCGTAAAACGAACGATGCACTTGAGGCACAAAATAATCATTATGAAGAGTTGAAAAATAAGGCAAGTCAACTCTCTAATATTTTAAGTGATGAATCTAAATCTATAGAAGAGCGTTTCATTGCATATCGTAAACTTCAGCGTTTAATGCCAGAAGTTTTTAAAGATATGGATTGGGAAGCAGCTAAACGGAAAACAAATGCTGAGCTTACAAAACTTGAGAATGATGAACTTTTAAGACAGCAACGTATTGGGCTAAAAACAAAGGTTGTAATGTCTCAACAAAAAATACAGGGGCTAAGGAGTAGCTTAATAAAAACTCAAAATGCTGGTGGGTATACTGGGGCATTAAAGGAAGATTTAGCTGCTGCTGAAAAAGAATTGGAAATATATCAAGAGGCCCTTAAGGCTTTTGAGGAAGCCAAAGAAGAATCGAAAAAAGCTAAAAATGCTCCAACTGTACAAGACAAAGAATATTGGGAGAATCAAAAAAAAGAAGCTGAAAATGCCTTAGAATCTATTGCATCTTCTCAAAAGAGATTGTTGGATGCTGGTAACTTTAAAGGTATAGATACTGCTGTTGTAAAGAGTTACAAGGATAATGTTAAAAAACTAAAGGAGGCTGAAAAAGAACTGAAAGTTTACGATTCGTCTTCCAAACAGGAATCTGCTGCTGAAAAACTTCGCAAACAGCAAGAAGGCATTCGTTCCCAGAATGATAAGATCTCTGAAATAGAACGCAAACAGGCAATCCAGCGTAAAAGACAGGCTGAAGATATGGAAATGGAAATCTCACAGTCTGAGATCAATGCCATGACTGAAGGAGCTGAGAAGAAGCGTATGCAGAGGGAATTGGATAACTGGAAAGAGATCCAATCACTGAAAAGACAAAAAGAAGATATGATCCAGGCTGTAATTCAAGCTGAGAAAGAGATTTTTGATGCTCAGGAAGAGTTGAAGGCCAAAGAGAATAACAAATATCAGAAAAAGACTTTTGATTCTTCTAAGGTGGATACAGGGAAGATTAGCTCTATCTGGGATACCATTATAGGGAACACGTCTAAAAAGCAACTTGATGATAAGATACGCGAACAGGAGGAGTCCTGGAACGAATATCTTATTAAGTTTGGCAACTATCAACAGAAAAGGCTGGCCATTATTGAGAAATATGATAAGGCCATAAAGGAGGCCGAAACGGCGGGTGATGCAGCTATCTTGATGAAAGAGAAAGCTAATGCGCTTGATGATTTTGACAACTCTGTGAAGAATAGTACGACTTTAATGGGACAACTCTTTGCTGATGCTTCCCAAAAGAGTGTGAACGAGATTCAGACCATCATTGAAAAAGCCGAATTATTGATGCAATACCTCGCTGCCGTTAAGGATGAACAGGGAAATGCTCAAATTGGTGGAAAGACAGTTTCAAAGAAGGATATTTTAGGTCTTGGTATAACTGACAATACTCTTCAAAATTTGGAACTTTCAACCGAGCAAACAGAGGCACTAAGAAATGCCATTGGGCGTTTAAAAGAGGAACTTGGGGCAAAGAGTCCTTTTGCACTTTTCAAAAAGCAAGTAAAGGAAGCGGCAGGTGAAATAGCGAAAGGAGGTAAGGAAAATATTGCTCGAGGAATTGCAGGGATCGGAAGTGCTATTGTTCAATTTACTCCTGCTATATCTCAGTTTGGTCAGGATCTTGGTACAATATTTGGCAACGACGATCTTGGTAATAAAATAGCTGGTATTTCTGATGCATTAGGGGGAGTTGGCCAAACAGCTATGGGGGTTGGACAGATAATGTCTGGTGATATTGTAGGTGGTGCCATGAGCGCAGTATCTGGTATTTCATCTGTTGTAAAGGCCTTGGATGGTTTGTTTGGTGCTGATTATTCCCGCTACAATGAAATGAAGTCCCAGTACGAAGTCCTTAATTCTGTTTGGGATGAACTAATTAATAAGAAGAAAGAGTATATTGATATGTCTTATGGGGATGAAGCGTATAAAGTTGGGAAAGAGGCCGAAACCCTGATAAAGCAGCAGACCCAGAGATATTATGAACTTCTGAATGAATTAAGGCAAAGCGGCTCAAGTATTGGATCAAGTTCTTTAGGCAAACGAATAGAAAAAAGACTTAGTAAAAAGGATTGGGATAGGATATCCGGTGCTGTCGGTGAATCTGTAACAAATGCAGAAACTTTATTAAATCTTTCAGCAGAACAGCTAGAAGAAGTGCTTGCCGACCCTAAGCTAGTCTCTGTCCTCAATACTGTCAACGAAGACTTTATAAAGTATATACAAGATATTGTGAATGGTTCCGAAAAATTAGAGGATATACAGAATCAAGTCAAAGAACAGCTTACTCAAGTATCGTTTGATAGCGTGTTTGACAGTTTTGTAGACACTTTGATGAATATGGATAGTTCGGCTAAGGATTTCGCTGATGATTTCACTTCTTATATGCAAAAAGCTATCCTTTCTACTATGTTAGGAAAGACATATGAAAAACGGTTGCAAGAATGGTATGATGCGTTTGCTTCGGCTAATGAAGATAAAGGCGGTATCTCTAGTGATGAATATAAGAATCTGCAAGAACAGTGGAATAGCATTGTTAATGATGCCATTAAAGAACGTGATGAATTAAAGGATTTGCTTGGTTGGAGTTCCGTTACTTCCGCTTCGCAAGATTCTACAAAACGAGGGTTTGAAGGAATGTCCCAGGATACAGCAGAAGAACTGAACGGACGTTTCACAGCTTTGCAGATGGCAGGGGAAGAGATTAAGAATCAAATGATAAATGTTGTTGTTGGAGTTAACTCTTTAATTTCAATCTCAACAGAAGGGAATGTTACCTTGAGTAATATCCTTAGCCAACACGTAATTACGAATGGCTATTTAGAAGATATTGTGAAACACACAAAGCTGATGCTTGGTTTTGGAGATAAATTTGATAAGATGATTACTGTTTTTAATGATAGACTATAATATGGCAGCGGGAGAACTTTATATAAATAATAAAGACGCTTATACTACATGGGGTATAAGTATGGATACTTCTTCTTTATCATCATTGATGACGCCACCTCCAATGAAAGATTTTATAGAAAACAAATCTCGTTTGGAGCACGGAAAGAGGGTTATAACATCAAATCCTAAAATTGATGAACGGAATATTACATTGACATTTAATCTTACAGCTAAAAATGAAGAGCAATTTTTTTCACGGTACAACTCTTTTTGTGAAGAACTTGCTACTGGGGTATTGCATATCAAAAGCAAATATCAGCCCAATATTGTATATAAAACTATTTATTTATCATGTAATCAGTTCACACAGTTTATGAGAGGAATCGCTAAATTTTCGTTGAAATTAGTAGAACCTAATCCGACAGATAGGGCTATAACATAATTTTAATTATAAAGTGATTGTTTCAATTTCACTTTTGTTATATTTGCATTCAATAAAAGCATTGTGTGAAGGCGCACAAAAACCAATATGATTAGCATTAAAGACATAACTGGCAAAATACGTTTCTCTTTCGTAGAGAATACCGGTTCTGTATACCGTAAGACTTTGATGAAAGAAGATTATATTCTTCTTCATTTCAGCGTCTACCAACCGGTTCTTTTTGAGAAGGGAGATTATTGTGAAACAGAATTCGGACGATTTGAAATTGTTGATCTTGTATTCCCGAAGTACAACACTTCAACAGGAGGCTATGATTATGAACTCCGGCTTGACGCGGAATACTATAAGTGGAAGAATAAGATATTGTTCTATGATCGTCAAGGTGGTAACCGCGAGGCTTCATGGAATCTTACCCGTACTCCGGATGCGCATCTATCGATAGTAGTCTCTAACTTAAAATCTTTAGGTTACACATACAACTCAGGAGTAGAATATACTTTTTCTATTGATAGCACAGTAGAGAAGTCTGCTAAGCTGGTACAATACGATAATACGAATATCATTGATGCTTTGACCAAAATAGCGGAAACATGGGACGCTGAATGGTGGATAGTTGATCATGTGATTCATTTGGGTAGATGTGAGTATAACACAGCGGTAGACTTTGAACTGAATGGGCTTGTTTCCGAAATGTCTCGTTCGGAAAGCAACGATAATTATGCTACCCGTGTTTACGCTTTCGGTTCTACCCGTAACCTTCCTACTAATTATCGTCCGGATATAACCGGTGTTGTGGTCGACGGAGTAGTCCAAAGAAGATTGATGCTTCCCGAGGGTACTCCTTATGTTGACGCTTTTCCGGATATGTCTACGGAAGAAGCTGTTGAAGAAGTCGTTGTATTTGATGACATGTTCCCTAAACGTATAGGTACCATGTCAGATGTGACCACTAAGGAATACACAGACAAGATTGAGAATGAAGATGGTACCACAACGGAAGTCAAATGGAATGCCTACCGTTTCAGGGATTCCAGCATAACTTTTTCAAAAGAGTATATTATCCCCGGTCAGGAGTTAAGAATTGTATTTCAGTCAGGTCCTTTAAACGGTATGGACTTCGCTGTTACCTTTAATCCGGAGGCGGCGGATGAAAAGAACAGTGATGGATCATGGAACTCCGCTGCCCAGTTATGGGAGATCGTAAGGAATGAAGATTACGGCCGCGAGCTTCCGTCTGCCCCGTTAATCCCTGAGAATGGGAACACTTATGTCTTGTATGGATATGATACAAAATTTGTTTCTGTGTCCATGATTCCTGATGCCGAAAAGGAATTGCTTGAAAAGACAAAAAGCTACGTAGAGAAGAGTAAAATAGACCCGTCTGTCTATACATGCGTCATGGACCCGATAAAAGTGGGTGGATTCGATGGAGGACGCGTTATCGATTTGGAGATAGGGGATCGTGTCAATATTATCAATCCGGCTTATGCAATAAAGAGCCGGCAATCTCGTATATATGGCTTTGAAAAGGCGCTGGATAAGAAGTATGAAGTGACTTATACAGTAGGGCAATCGACTAAATATTCGCGTATCGGAGAGATTGAAAGTAAGGTCGAAGCATTGACATATAAAGGAGAGGCTTTTACTGGTTCCGGTACCGGAAGTGTTTATATTGTCGGACGATACGATAAAACTAGGCTTACTGATCGTAATGCTTTATCTTCCCTTCGTTCTTTGGAGACATTTCTCCGGAAAGACCAAAACGACACCACCCCTTACAAACTGACCATCCGTGGTGGCATTGAAACCGGTTGGGACCAATCTCAGGCAGAGCCTACCGCTTCTCTCTCTGAGGATGGTATATTAAACGCTGCCGCAGCTATATTGAAAGAATACATCTCTTCTCCGAAGTTTATTCCGGGATTTACAGGAGAAGGTGCCAAACTTTATAAGGACGAAGCCGGTAACTGGACTTTGGAATGTGACATCGTTACCGTCCGCAAGATGATGAAGGTATTTGAACTGATCATTCAGAAAATACGTTCGGTTAACGGTGCCTTGGTGATCAGCCAGAGCAACAGTAAGGTTGTAGAGGTGACGGAAGATGGCGAGTATTACGTCCTCGACTTCGGTGACGATCAGCCAACATTTCAAGTGCATGACCTTGTAAGACACCAAGTATTTAGCGGAAACGAAGTAGAATACTATTGGGTAGAGATTGATCGTGCAGAAGGCTCTAAGGTTTGGATTCTGAAAAGTGAGTTTAATGGCGTTGTTCCTAAACAGGATGACGAATTGGTACAAATGGGCAACACTCAGAATGTGGCCCGACAGAGCTTGATTTATTTATCTGCCGAGGAAGGCAGCCCACAGAATGAAGGTTTGGGTGAATATTCGTCTTTGCCGGCTACTGTAGATGATGAAACGCAGACTATTCATACTATATATTCCGGTACGGTAGATGGAAAGTATTTTAAGTCGGACTTGATAGTTGCGGCTGACTTTAGTACAGCCAGCCTTAATTTCTACAAGTCAGCTTCACTCACTTCTCCAGTCTGGACGAAACTGAATGCTACTCCTTATGAATTTACCCTATTGCATGATTTGTATTACTGGAATGGCGGGTATGTGTACGTAGCCGATATTTACTCTACAGGAACATTATCTGCGATAGGATATTCTTCTGACATCAACAGCTTGTTTGCCGGTGCCATGGCTGTAGGCGATCTGGATTCCAGTGTTAATTTCTATACTTATGAAATGGGCAACATCGGATTTGATGATGATCACTTCTACATAGGATGGCGTGGAAGTAAAAACAGTAGGGATTATATGGTTAAATTTGCCATAGACAAGACCGGTAATATCACTCTGTATAAGGAGGACATGGTATATACAAAGGCTATGCGTATCAGTGGCAATCATATGTTATCCTCAGACAGGCTGTCTTTGGAAGTTAGGAGTCTTAAGGATTCGCAGTTCTCCGTATATGATATAGATGATACCATGACTGATGCCATCTGCTACAAATCCGGTTGCTTCCTTGTGTTTACTTCAAAGAGCTACTATTCTATTGAGAATGGAAGCATAACGAAGAAGGAATATGATTTAGGTGGTAAGACAATAGGAACTATCTCTAACAGTGCCTTAGTTAGTGGAGTAGTGTATGCTTACACTACTAAATGTTATGTATTGACTTTTAAGGACGGTTACCAAGTAAGCACCCCGGAACTGTTTGCAGGTTCAGAGCAAAACGGAGAAGCCGGCCGGATTTTCAATGACGGTAAAAATGTGATTGTCGATATATCTACGCCTAACGCTTATTTTGCTCCTGTTGTCCAGCCGGTAGCCAACGGTCATCCTGTGATCGATATATTGGATGGGGTTAATTCAAAGACGTTTGAAGGGAAGCTGAAAACGAGAATAGGATATTTGGGAGGCATTACGGATACTGATTTCCCCGCAAGTTATCAACCTTCGGGATATGGTATATACTCTATCAACGCTTTCCTAAAAGGCATCTTCATCCTTCGCAACGGAAAGACCATCGAGCAGGAGTTTGAGTCAACCAACAAGGAAATAGACATCGCCAAAACCGATGCAAAAGCTGCTCAGGACAGATTGAATACTTGGGCTTCTGATGGCTTTATTTCTCCGACTGAAAAGACCGCGTTAAAGCAGGAAATGGAGGCATTAAAAGCAGAAAGAGATTCTATTCTGGCTAATGCAACACGGTATGGCATTGATACCGTTGCTTATCGGAATGCTTTCAACGATTACTATCATGTGCTTGAAACACATTCGGCGAGCGAGCCAGAGAACATACCGGTTAGCGCTTCATTCAAGACTCTTCAACAGGCTTATTATGATCAGCAGCGGACAATTATAGACGCGATAAACTCCGCTTCATACTCGTACGTAGGGGAAAAGGTTAAGATTGAGACTGATACGATTATGGAGGCTTTGCCCGGACAGATTACGTTGGCTGTGAAGGGTGAGGTGAGTAAGGTGAAGATTGGGGATACCAACTATTTAAACGAAGGATATAGAAAAAGGTCAGATGGGCAATATCTTATGGCTATATACCCGTGGTCTCAACATTTGACAGTTGGTAAGACTTATACATTGACTGTTTGCTATAAGTGTGGAGCTAAAACAGAAAGAATATATGGCTACAATAATCCTTCGTTTGGCCCAGTAACCACAGGCGACTATATGACGAGCAAAACTGAGGAAATTAAAAGCATAAGTATAACGCCATCTAAAGAGGACAATCCAACAGGTTTCCATTTCTATAAGAATCCGCAAAATGATGACGATTCATATATTAAATGGGCTGTAATAACAGACGGTAATTTAGGAGTAACACAGTGGATTCCGTCTGCAAGTGAGCGAGTTGCAGGTATTAAGAACTTATGCTCTTTTAAGCGTATTACTGATGCTGGGTTTACCTACGCCTCAAATTATAAAGAGGATGGGACAATGTTAATTGATGCACCTATTTTGCATAAAGAATCGAATGTGGCTAATAAGGACATGTTTGGATTAACTTATTCCTCTGACAAAAGATATTATATATTTGTAGACCATTTTACACCATCGTCTACTATTCCGAGTGGTACGAGATCTCTTTTTTTTAGAGTGACTTATACGGATGGATCTGTTTATGAAATATCAGTATTTAACGATCGCATAGAGAATAATTTCTTATTATCTAATAAGCCTATAAGTAGAATAATTGGTAGTTATGGAACAGGAGTAAACATACGCATGCGTATTGGAATATTTGAGACCAATACTCCTGTAACCTGGAGCCCCGCCCCCGAAGATCTTAACTACATTGCCAAGACCTACACCGACTCAGAGATAAAAGTTACGAAAGGGTTAATTGAAAGCAAAGTCTCCCAAACTGACTTTGACGCTCTCGGACAGGTTGTATCCAATCAGGGAACTGAGATCTCTCAGACCAAGACGGATATTAACCTTGTATCAACGGTATCGGGCAATGCACGTTTGATTGCCCTTGCTATGAGTAAGGGTAAGATGTTGAATCGTGATCCGGAGTTTAGAAGTGGGATGAACGGCATTGGAACCTACAATAATAGTGGTAATGGTATGGTTGCAGTTGAAAGAGCGGCAGATATTAATTTGCCTAATCAATCCGGATATAAAATTAAAATTACGACGTCTGGGGCTGTAGAGCCGGGATTGGGCGGCTTCTATTTTGGTACTCAAACACGCGCCAATGCCGTATTTATAACTCGGTTTATCGCATGGATTCCCGTTGGATATAAAATAGAGTGGGCTACAAACGCTACAGGTAACGGTGCTACAGCAAAATGGCTTACCAACAATGTAGGAACCGGTGATTGGGAAGAATATGCGTTCTATATCAAGTGTGGTTCAAGTGGTACATTCTCTACTACCAATTATTTTTATTTAGCAGGAGGTAGTGGCAGTTTACCCGTCACCTGGTACCTTGCCTTTGCTACAGTATACGATGCCGGCTCTATTGATGACACTCCTACAAAAGATGAACTGAAGACGGGAATCACTATTAAGCCGGGTGCTATCAATATATTCGGGCAGGATATCAGTATTGCCGGCATGGTTACTTTTTCCGGCTTGTCGGCATCCGAGCAGCAAAATTTCAAGGGTAATACAGGACCACAAGGACCGCAGGGGCCTAAAGGAGATACCGGCGCTACAGGTCCTCAGGGATTGCAAGGACCCGCCGGTGCTAAAGGTCCGCAAGGAGATAGAGGTCCGCAAGGGCTTCCAGGACCACAGGGTCCTCAGGGTGCAACTGGTCCGCAAGGACCGCAAGGTCTATTGGATGAAACAGCTATGCTTTCTTTGAAAAATAGCATTGCCTCCAATATTGGGTATTCTTCCTGGCAGGATATGGTAAACCATGCTTCATCAAAACCTCGAGAGACAATAGTCGTTGGGGGATATATAAATACAGTTCTGATTGATGCTACTGCAATTGTTACAAATGCTTTATCAGCAGGTAGAATTACTGCTAATTACCTTACTGTTACCGGAGAGTCCATGATTGGTGGCTTTAAAATATCCGGTACCTCTTTGACTTCCGGATCAATGACTATATCAACCCAGAATATTCAGTTCTCAGGGGATAGTATTACTGCCGGTTTAGGTATTAATACCGCACCTGCCACTTTAGGATTGAATGTTCCGTTGTGGATCAATAACAACAAATATGCAGATACCTGTATTGCCGCACGTTTCTCAGCTACAGGTGCATATCAGAAAGAGAATAACATCGCGCTTGCCTTGGTAGGGTGTATCTCCGGATTTGCCGTAAAACTGCGTTCTATGACTTCAGGGGGATATCTAACCCTGGAAGACTGTTTCGTATCATGCAGCTTTACTGGAAGTGACCAGAATGTATATTTGCCTAAAGATCCCCCCGTCGGGAAAGTATATTTAATAAAAAGATGGCCGAATACAGGTAAAGGTCCTATCGTACATGCGAATGGAAGTACATTGAACGGTGGTGCGACTTCGGATCTGTTGAGAGAAAACAATCACCTTGCTATCTGTGTATGGGGTGGAAATTCATGGTCATATAATAAGATATCATTGTAATTTAAAAGATAATAGTATGAAAATTGATTTTAGAAAGATCGTAGTTTATGATATTGAAGGCAATGTCATGACAAAAGAAATCGAAAAAAAAGACTCTGAAGGTAATAGTATCGGTACAGAAATAGTACCGGATTATAAGGATCTGAGTAAAAACCTGGGTAATGCAATCTTCTTCAACGTTGAAGATATAAACGAGCAGGAGATTGGGCGGAAGATATACCATGACGGTGAAATTGAGATAGATGAAGCAAGAGCTGCTTTAATCAAGAGGTTTGCTGAGAAGATCTTTTATGCATATATAAAAGTTCCACTTTTTCAGCTACTTGATGAAGCGGTAGAAAAAAGTAAAACAGAAAATTTATAATTACTTAAAATGAACATTATGAACGAAGAAATTAAAATTGTAGCGACTGATACAACAGAAGTAAAGTCGTTTGAGGGTACCTCTTTACAGTCCCCTACGGTGAAGTATAACATTCGTTATACGGTTATCAATGGAGTGAAGCAATCTATATTTGTTGGTATCACCGATAATGCAACAGAGACAGTTGCAAATGCTGACGGTAGTGGAACGCATGAAGAAATCATGGAAACTAATCTTGGCGAGATCCGGTATGACCCTTCTCCGATGCCTCAGGTTACTACCTTGAATCTTAGGTATACAGATAGTTTTGCTACTTACATGTCTGATTTTGCCCGTATCATAGACCAGATACTCAATAGTGTAGAGTAGTGTAACAAGAATGTCCATCCGACCTTCACAGGCGGGATGGACCTGCGTATTATCTAAATAATTATGAAATAGTTTTTCAAAAGTAGTATAATTATTTTAAGATGACAAATTATGCAAGATAAATCAATACATCAAATATCTTCTGGTCTGTTTGCTCCCATTGCCGGAAGCTTCGTAATGGAGGCTATAGAGCATATGATACCATGGCTAATCACAATGTTCTTTGTAATACTGTGTGATTTAGCTACGGGGTGCAGAAAGAGTTTGATGATGGGGGAACATGTGAGATTTAGTAGGGCTTGGCGGGCTACAATGGGGAAGATGGTTACATATTTCAGTTTCGTGATTATGGTGGTGATGATAAACGAGGCCAGTGGTGGAAGATATAACATTGATATATTCGCTTGCTTATCTGTCTGCTTCATCGAGGGATGTTCTATTATATCGAATATTCTTAAGCCCAAGGGGTATGATTTTAATTTGATAGTGGCTATTGGGTTATTTGCTAAGAAGGTATTCAAGATAGAGAAAGAAGATTTAAAAGAGGTGATAACTAAAAAGGAGGAGGACAAGAAATGAATTTAAATTTAGTATATCTAATCCCCTTTATGCTTTATGTCATATTCTTTGCATTTACGAATGATAAAACCGATAATGGCAATAGGGGTATAAGTAATAGCAGAAGACCTAAGAAAGGTTGATAAAGCATATTCGTGTCCAAGTGTATAGTTTTCCGGTGAACGTATAAGGTAAAAAGATGCAGCTAACATTGGACATATGAGTATTAGGATTTCAAGTTTATATCTACGTTTTGCTAATACAGAACATAAGCAGAGCATTGCAAATGAATAGTATATAGATAAAATGGAAGCCGTAGCAGAAAATATAATCTGCAAATAGATATCTAAATTATTGAATTGCGGAATATATAAATATAGTATAGTGAAAATCAATGGAAGCTGTATGCAAAAGCCGGTAAAAACATTTTTCTGTTCTGTATTATAGCTTTTAATTAGTTCAGATATATCCATAAAAATCTAATTTTTTTTGCAAAGTTAATATTAAATAAATAAAGAGGAAAAGAAAATAAGGAGGAAAGAGTATGAAAATTCTAATTGACAACGGACACGGTGAAAACACTCCCGGGAAACGTTCACCGGATGGAAGGCTGCAAGAATGGGCTTATACCAGGGAGATAGCGGATATGGTAGTTTTTGGTCTGAGAAAACATGGCATTGATGCGGAACGCATAGTAAAAGAGAATATAGATGTTCCATTGTCGGAACGTTGCAAGCGGGCTAATAACATATATCGTGAAACAAGAAAGAACGCTATTCTGGTATCTATTCATTGCAATGCGGCCGGCAACGGGACAAGTTGGATGAACGCTCGGGGATGGGGTGTATATGTCAGTGATAATGCTTCTTTTAATAGCAAAATGTTAGCTTCTTCTCTGGCACAAGTAGCAATAAGTAAAGGTGTGACAGTACGTAAACAAGCTCCCGGGCAGGACTACTGGGTGCAGAACTTGGCTATTTGCCGGGATACGAATTGCCCCGCTGTATTAACAGAGAACTTTTTCCAGGACAATAAGGAGGACGTGGAGTACTTATTGTCATCCGAGGGCAAGCGAACAGTAGCAAATATTCACGTAGAAGGTATTATTAACTATTTAAATTCAAAGTAACATGGCTCTAACAGATTTAACTTTCAGCAAACAGGGTGAAGCTTATGTATGTGACCCTGTGCAACTTCAATCGGATGCAGGCCTTCATCTTGAATTTGCAAGTGAAGATAAGAATAACGGTGTCGCTCTGTTTCAAAGCATGACAAATGGGAATTACGTTCCTTTCGGATCATATAACTATGTGGGTAACACAATGGATGTTGCTATTACAGGAGTGATTCCCGGGATGTATATTAAAGTGCAGTCTATTTCACAGCCTACTTTGGCTAAAATTCTTGTGTCGGAATGAAAGTGCCAATCAATCAGACAAATGTATCCCGGGTAGGAATTAACACTGCCCGCATTCAGGGGATACGTCTTGGATCAGCTTCAAGGGGGGGGCATACTTCTCCTTTTCACCCTTCCCTTGTGGATTACTGGAACTTTAAAGGTAAGAGCAATTTCGATAAAGATAGGAATGCTATCAAGGGAATAAAAGGTGAAATATTGACCGCGTATAACTTCGGTTGGAGCTTAGGCAGTGGATATGGTTTATTTAAGGAGAATTATCTAACTTATAGTAAAGTAGAGAATGTATTCGTAACGGATGACCATTCTATTACTATAATGAATTTTGTTCCAGCTAATAAATGGGTTATTTATAAATATGGTAATTCTACATTTAAATTAACTAAAATAAAAGTAACTGGAATTACGGCTGATAATCAGTTGGAGTATGGTTACTCTCCTTCATTGGAAGGAGCAAGAGTAATGATGCCAATACCGAAAGACGGAATATATGATTTGCCAGAAAGTGTAACCAATCAAGCTGAATTTAATATAGGATTCTTTCTTAGAAGTGCTTTAACTAAGAATGTAATAATACAGCAAATCCCAGAATATGAAGGAGCAATAGTTACAGATGGTATAGATGACTATCTGAAACTTGATAAGGTAGGATATAAGATAGGAACCGTCATTATTAAATTTGTTCCTATTAAGTTTAATGTTGGTTGGAATACAGTTTTTGATAATAATAAATACGATAGCCCTAATAGGAATTTTTTAGGTTATTCTTCTACCATAGAAAATAGAGGTACTACTATGTTTGTTTCTAATTATGGCGATTATCTTGCATTATATCATAATACGCCTAAACAAGCTAATGACTCACTTTATATAAGTAGCTCTTATACAGAATCGTTTACAGCTAAGGAGTTTTTTTCTATGGCTCTATATGATATTGCTATATATCAAGACGTTCTGACCGCTGAAGAAATTCAGAAAGAAATCAACGTCATGGAATATGGCACTCCAAATCCAGTGTTCGCATTGAACTTTGATAATTTTGCCTATAAAGCCGTTGATTATCCTGAATTTGCTACTGGTAAAGTTACAACAAATAAAATTGTAATAGATAGTACAACTACACAAATGAATAGATTTATTGTGGCTGCTTATAATCCAGATTTAACAACAGGAGATGCAATTGAACTACCATCTTATAAAGTAAAAGTCACAGGAATTGACGCATATAGTAATCTGGGCGATGGCTATTGGGCAGTTGCGTTAATGGGAATGCCTATTGATACGTCACAAGACCCCTGGGTTTATCTGTTTTACAAAGATGGAATTTATGATATACCAGCAATATCATTAAGTGAAAGTATCTATAATTTAGCAGTGATGTGTCAAATAATGGTTGACAAGCCTATTGAGATAGAAATCCTCTACGATAAGAATGTCACAAAGAGCTTCCCGGAGACAAAACAAATATTCCCTTAAAGTTAATAAGAAAATTATGAAATACGTAATTGTAACAGTAGAATGGTGCCTGAATCACGGTGTTGTGGTACCGGCACAAGCAAGAAGATCTGTTGACGGATTGAAAGTTATCCTGCATGAAGATTATATCGATCCCGTCTTGAGAGAAGAAGATGCCATGACCTCGTACCGGCATGATTCATCTGAGTTAAAAAACATACTAAGTGGTCCTGAGTGGACGGTTCCGCAAGAGGGGGTATTATGAAACGGTTGACATGTATCGTTTTGCTGGTGTCGGCAATATGTTTTGCCGGATGTAGGACTACTCAATACGTGCCGGTTGAAACTATTAAGACTGAGTATAAGACAAGAGATAGTATTCGTCATGATAGTATATATCAGCGTGACAGCATTTATGTAATAGACAGGGGTGATACAGTGTACACATACAAAGATCGGTATCTCTATAAGTATTTATATCTTAATCGTATTGATACTGTGATTAAGACTGACAGTATTCAGATACCTTATCCGGTTGAAAAGGCGTTGACCAGATGGCAGAAAGCAAAGATAGAACTTGGCGGATGGGCATTTGGAGTACTTATAATGTTAGCTATTGTGTTAGTAATTAGATTACTCAAGAATTAACCGGCTAATATCTTCACAGACCTCACCGGTATGAAAAGTTTAAGTGTAACAATAACAAAAAAAGTATATAGGATGTTCAATAAAGGGAGGAAAAATATGATGTAAATAGAATCAAATTTGTACACCGGTAAAGTAGAAGGCCGGTTATCTTACAAACGTACTCTTTTTTTTGGGGGGGGAGAGTTAAAAGAACCCCCGACACTGAAAGTTGACGCCAATCAAACTTTTAAACATACAAAAGCATGCATAGATAGTGCCAGGGGTATAATGTCCTTAACATTTCTATACATGCTTTTGTTCTTTCAATAACCGTAAGTTTGATTGGCAAGGGCAAAAGTACAATAAAAAATTAAATTACTATGTGTAAGTCAGAGATTTTTGCCGAGATTCTAAATATTGTTGGAAAAGAAACTGAAGTTTCTACTGAATTGATCCTTTCATCAAGTAAAGTTACTGAAGTTGTTGACGCCCGTTCTATTGTAGTATTCTTCCTCACTGAATACGGGCTATACCCTGAACAAATAGCGACTTTTCTTCACAAGACATCCGCTAGTATCCGTTACCTTATATCTACTTTCGAAAGCCGTAAACTGGCAAACAAAATGATTGCAATATATCTGCAAAATATTCGCAAATCGCTTGAAAATGAGCTCTGATTTACGCAGTTCCTATTATATACTTTTGTGGTGCGGTTAATATTGACCGTGTTATAATTGTATATTAATATGAGTGAAACAAAGACTTACGTTTTCCCGGAGTCAGGCGGGAACGGTGGTGGTAGTGGAATGATGGCTATGCTTGCTCCACTATTGCAACAGAAAGGTATTGATCCGAACTTGTTGGTTGCTATGCAAGGAAAGAACAACAGCGGATTTGGCGGAGATGGATCATGGTTCCTTTGGATAATCTTCCTGTTCTTCCTGTTCCCATTGTTTGGACGCAATGGCTGGGGAAATAATGGAGATGGCGGAAACGGTGGCGGATTTGCTGGAGCCGGTATCCCTAACTTAATTAACAACGATGCAGGAAGGGAGTTACTTATGAGTGCAATTCAAGGGAACGGACAGGCAATCAACAATCTGGCTACTAATTTAAACTGTTCAATCGGTCAGGTTCAGAATGCTATCAATGGGGTGATGTCACAGGTACAACAGGTAGGAAATCAGGTTGGTCAAAGCTCAATGCAGATTATCAATGCTATCCAGCAGGGTAACTGTCAGATCGCTCAACAGATTGCTTCATGCTGCTGCGAAAACCGTCTGGCGATCTGTCAGCAAACGAACACATTGCAAAATGCCATTAACGGTGTTGCGACTGGTCAGGAAAGAGGCTTTGCTTCTGTTGCATATGAAACTCAACGTCAGACTTGTGATCTGCAAAATTCCATCAAGGATAGCACACAACAGATTCTTGCCGGCCAGCGTGCGGCTGAAATGCGCGAAATGCAGAACAAGATTGATAAACTTCGTGAGGAGAATAGCACATTTAAAAGTTCTGCCATGACCTCTCAGATCGTCGGACAGGCAACGGCTCCTCTTGGTGCAGCTTTAAATGATTTGAGTGCTCGTCTTGCAAAAATCGAATGTAATCAGCCGGAAGTAGCGAAGGTGCCTTATAGTCCGGTTGTAGGGATTCCTTCTTGCGTTGCAGCTCAGTATGGTCTTTACAATGGTATTGGAGCATGGGGCAATTTTAATGGTTGGGGATAAAAGGAAGGAGGCATTATATGGCATTCATTAGTCCTTTTATCATGGCAAATAAGAATGGTATTCCAAGATTGGAGAGTACAGGGGTTACCGTAGGTACTACCAACGTACGTTTCTCTTTCCGGAATCATCCGTTCCTTTCTGCTCCATTTAGCGGATTGATTCTGTTCCGTTTGGCACAGCCGATCCCTTCCGGTACTACCGGTACATTACCGGTAGTTTTTGATACCAACGGTGCTACTCAAGCACTGACTACGATTGCCGGCGCAGATGTTACTGCTTCGGATATTACCGGTACCGGAATTTATCTGTGCTACTACGAATCAGGTAGCAACACATTGCAAATTCTTACCGGAGTAGTTTAAAACAATGGGCGGGAGTAATCCCGCTCCTTAAAGAGTTTATTGATTATGCCTTTTCAGAATCTAAGAGTAAATAGTGAGTTTTTCATTTTGCATAGGGATGGTACTCCATATATAGAGGTCGGCTCCGTTTCTGGAGTGTCTAATCCTGTTCCTGAGTTTATGCAGCAACCCCTTCCTTATGGACAACCTCCTAAGATGGTGGTTGATATAACTATCAAGGTAGGTGAACAGACTGTTACCTTTCAAAAAATACCTGCCATGTCTGATATTGCTGATGCAAATTTTCCAGGGGGAGGTAATATGGTAATATCCGGTTCAAGAGAATCTATGAATGCGGAAGTGGCGGCTATGCGAAATCGTTCTTCTGAGATATTAGGAAGTGTCGAGCATCATAAGTCTGTGATGGAATCATGTGATAAAATGCTCCAGGTACTTAATCCCGAATTTGCAGAAAGACAGAAGCAGGAAGCGGAGAACAAAGCGCTTCGGCAAGAACTTAGCGAATTGAAAGCTATGATGGCTGATTTCTTTAAGTCCTCTGAGAAGGCTGCAAGTAGTAACAATTCTAAAAAACAATAAGTATGATGATGATTGAAATTTCCGAAAGCAAGGTCGAGAAAATGTCCGACTACGCTGAAAAGATGCTTCGCTACGGTGGTAAGCTCATGCAATGCATAGAAGAGCTTTCCGAGGGTGAGGGCATGGGTGAACGCTGGGATGAAGATCGTAGATATGATGACGATCGCTATTTTGACGAAGAAACCATGGGTGAACGCGGTGGTTATGGCCGAGGTGGTAATTCTAATCGTGGTGGTATGGGTGAAAGACGTGGTGTACGGGGTACCGGACGCTATTCACGCTATCGCTAATGTTTAATTAGGGAGTAGTTTATCTGCTCCCTATAACCTTATTAAGTCATGAAAAGAGAACCTCTGGATATAAGAGATAGAAGACCGGAAGAAATGGAAGTATATCTTTCGCATTTTGGATGGCATTTCAACAAGAAAATGTGTGAATTTGCTGTTTCTTTAATGGAATGGAAGGGTCAGAACGGAGAAAAAGAAAAACTGCCTGCGATGTCTAAGGACGAGGTGGACGCACTGTTAACTAAATACGGTGTAACTCTTAAAAATAAGATCGGTTATGACTACGTATATGTAGCTAATATGTGCAAAGCCGATTTTCTTAAATCATCTGTTCCGAACGAACAGTATCAAGCATTGTATGTAAAAGACACGATTGATGATCCTGACGCACCTGATGGAACAACGATGCGAAGATGGTATGTTACAATGATTGCGGCTGGAATACCTATAGAGTGGGACGAAATGCTTTGATAAATGATAAGGCAACGGTTTATACTATCCAAATATGACTGGAACTGCATGGTGTATTACGCAGTAGATACGTATTACACGGAAGAAATATTGGATTATATGCACTCTATCGGCTGCGACGGTAATATGCTCCGTACTGCGTACGATAACATAAACTCCGGCAACCTGAATACCGGAGTTACTTACTCTAACTTCGGTACCCGGGAAACAGTAATGGTCATTGCTCTCACTTCTTCACCAAAGGAGTTTGCTAAATCATGGAGGCACGAATGTGGACACATGGCCACCCATATATGTCAGGCTCTCGGCATAGATCCGTACGGTGAGGAAATACAGTATATCGGTGATGATATTGTTGAAAAGACGTGGGAATATGCAAAGTCATTATTATGTGAGTGTGATTGCTGTAAAAACAAGGTCAAACATTTAATACGTTAATTCATGAAAAATAAAGAAATTAAGAAAGCATTGAAGAGCGATACTCCTATTAATAGTATGTATGCTCTTATTCCAGGTGACAGGATGCGCTCTTTCAAAAAGTTTGCTGCCCGTTTTGGCTTTACTGAAGAACGGATAAAATCAGTTCTTGACAATGAAAAACGATAAGCTGGACATATTGTTGGAACAAGTCGAGGATCGGTACCATTCCGATTTTTGTAGACTTCTGTTGGTTATGTTATGGAACGCATAGAAAGGTGGTTATATTGGTTGATTCCTCTTGCGATTATTGTAAGGGTTGTATCTCTATGTTTGTCTCTGGTTATGTAACTGGGGATTTTTTATATTTTGAGTCACTAAGTATAAAATTGCTTTTCGTAGCAGGTAAATTCGTGTTTGATCTATCCGATTAGGTGTAAAAAGGCGGCTTTTTAGGCTGCCTTTATGTTTTCATCAACATTATATCCGCTTTCATCTCGATATACTCTTTATATTTGCTTGGATTGTTAATATAATCAATAACCCTATTTATTGCTATTTCTGCTTGTTTAAACCTGGTTTTTGTATAATATCTAACGACACCTCTTCCTTTGTCTGAATGAGCTAAACAGTAATCTATTATACTGTCCGGTATTCCAAGATCAAAAGCGTATTGAGCAAACGACTTTCTGGCAGAATAAAAGACTACCTTTTCCTTTATTCCTAGATCCTTTGCTAATGCAGCAAGAGAACGGCATGTGTACCTTGAAAAATTGTGATATGAAAATTTATATCCAAAATCCAGTTTTCTTGTCTTTTTATCTATCCATCTATCTATTATTATCTTTGCTGGTTCTGTGATTGGAAGCAGACAATGTTGTTCAGTTTCTGTTTTGAGTCTTGTTTTAATTCTGACATAATCCACTTTGTCATTAATAAAACGAGTATTCATTATATCTATCAAGTTCATTCCCCCAAGATAGAAAGAAAGCATAAATACATCTCTTGCTACAATGTATTTTTTCTCTTTGGGGGTACTTTCCCTTATCATGTTAAGACTTTCCAAAGAAATATCAACTTCTCGAACTGGAGATTTAGGAATTTTCTTGTTCACAAATGGATGTATATCATACCTTAAATAACCAGAATTAATGTTTCTGTTAATAACAGCTTTTATTTGGGACATCATCATTCCAATTGTTGTGTTTCCGATGTTTCTTTTAGTCTTCAAATATCGTGAAAACCCTTCAATCATATTAGGGGTTATATCTGACATAGGTATTTCCCCTCTAGTAAACTCCGTAAAGTATCGACAGCTCCTTTCGATTAATACAGCATAGCTTTCTCTCCCTTCTGATTTCAGGTCAGTAATGAAATCGCTACAAGCTTTCTGATAAGTAATATTTTGTTTTCCTTGTGAATCCAATTCAGACACAAGCATGTCTTTGATTTGCTTACAAGAATAAAGTGATTGATGGTTTATTTCATCTAATTTATTTTGTAAATCATTCATCATGCTTCTTAGTTTGGTGTTTATGATTGAAGCGTCAGCTCGTTTGACTACTTGCCCATCTTTGAACTGGGATAGATTGTCTATAATGAAACGTGTTACAATGTAACATGTTTCTTGCTTATGACAGACAGCTATTCTTATTTTATGTCTTCCGTCCTTTAAAACCTTTGCCTTGAAAATAGTTAATTTAAGAGTTGCCATAATAGATTAAAATTTGAAGGATAAGTTTGGGATAAGTTTTTCTGTCCATCGGTGGACAATTCCCTCTTTTTTTTAACCTATAAATTGAAGAACTTGTAAACGAAAGCAGAAACCTAATAGTCTAATTTATATGACTATAAACTGTTTCTGCTTTTGAGCCGCTAGCCAGACTTGAACTGGCGACCTACGCGTTACGAATGCGTTGCTCTACCAACTGAGCTATAGCGGCGTTGCATTTTATCGTTTACGGCGTGCAAAATTACATCTTTATTTTTAAAAACAAAATGAATCTATACTTTTTTCGTGATATTTTCTCTGAAATGTTTATAAAATAAAAAGGTTGAGGATTAAATTAGAAAATAGTTGTAGATTCAAATATTAAAACTCATCTTTGCATATTTACTGATAAATCTACTTTTATATTACTATGAATATACGATTTTATTATAAGTATCTTTCATCACGAGTTGCTTCAAAATGGCTGATACTTGCTGTCGATGTTCTTTTAGTGATTTTTTCAATGTTTTTGGCGAGCCTTTTGCAAATAGGTTTGTCTGTGTTAGTTTTTGAATTCTCACTATGGGTGTGGACAACTCTATTCTGCGTAATATGTAATGTGTGTTTCTTTCATCTGAATCGTACTTATGTAGGAGTAATTCGCTATTCTTCCTTTATTGACATTTCTCGTATTTTTATTTCTTTAACTCTGGGCTATTTTGTTGTTTGTATCGGCAATTTGCTTTGGATAGGGTGGAGTGGAGGAGAAGTTCTGCCGATTAGTGTTATTCTTACAGCTTATATAGTTAATTTTTCCTTGATGGTTTGTTTGCGAATCTTGGTGAAAATGATACATGAGTTGATGACTTTTGATCGTAGGCACAGTATTCGCGTTTTTGTCTATGGTTCAAAAGGGTCTGGTATTAATATTGCCAAATCGCTACGGGTTAGTAGAAGTAATCATTTTAGATTGAAAGGGTTTATTTCTGATGATACGGGATTTATTGGGAAGCAAACAATGGGTTGCCGGGTATACGCGAATAATGAGTCTTTGTTTGATATATTAGAAGAAGAAAGAGTCGAGGCTATTATTGTTTCTTCCGAGAAAGTACATCGTCTTGAAACTTCCGGCATGATTGATCGGTTGATAGCTGAAGATATCCGTATTCTTACAGTACCTCCTATCAATGATCTTGGAAGGCAAGGCGTGCAAATAAAAGATATACAGATTGAAGATTTGTTACAACGGGATCCAATACATGTTGATATCCGGAAAATATCTTCACACATTGAAGGGAAGCGGATTATGATCACGGGAGCTGCTGGGTCTATAGGACGTGAGATGGTTAGGCAGATAGCGGGGCTGAACCCATATAAGTTGATTTTGGTTGACCAGGCGGAGTCTCCGTTACATAATGTGCAATTAGAATTACTGGATAATTGGCGGGATATTGATGCTAAAATGTTGGTGGCTGATGTAACTAATCGAACGAGGATGGAGTATATTTATAAGGAGTATCGGCCGCAATATGTTTTTCATGCTGCTGCTTATAAGCATGTGCCAATGATGGAGGATAATGTGTCTGAAGCGATACAGGTGAATGTATTGGGAACTTGCATTATGGCCGACTTGGCTGTGAAATATGGCGTAGATAAGTTTGTGATGGTTTCTACAGATAAAGCTGTTAATCCGACCAATGTTATGGGGTGCAGTAAAAGGCTTGCCGAGATCTATGTTCAGTCCCTTGCTCGTAAGTTATCTAAATATGCAAAAGATGGGGCACAAGTGAAGTTTATCACAACTCGTTTTGGAAATGTACTCGGATCAAATGGCTCTGTAATACCCAGATTTAAGCAGCAGATAGAAAAGGGTGGTCCGGTGACTGTGACACATCCTCAGGTTATACGTTATTTTATGACTATTCCAGAGGCTTGTCAGTTGGTATTGGAGGCTGGAAGCATGGGAAATGGAGGTGAAATCTATATTTTTGATATGGGTAATCCTGTGAAGATTGTTGATTTGGCGCGAAGAATGATTTATTTAAGTGGGCAGAAAAATATAAAAATAGAGTTTACCGGATTAAGACATGGTGAGAAGCTGTATGAAGAGTTGCTGAATGTAAAAGAGTCTACTTGTCCTACTTATCATGAAAAAATAATGATAGCAAAAGTTCGTGAATATGATTATGAGAAGATAAAGCAAGAAATTCAAAGGTTAATAGATTTGAGTTATACTTCCGACACCATGGGCATTGTTGCTTCTATGAAAAAGATCGTTCCAGAGTTTGTTAGTAAGAATTCTGAGTTTGAGATATTGGATAAAGCCTCTTTTTAATCTATTTTCGAAAACTTAGGAATGAAATAAATGTATATTATGAAAATAATATGTTACCTTTGTGCCCGGTTTATAATTTATTAGAGGAACACTAAAGATTAATCAGAATATCTTATGCGTAGATTTATTACACTATTCTTCTTGATTTTTACCTTATCCGGTGTAGCTGTAGCTCAGCAAATGTCCGATGATCAGGTCGTACAGTATGTAAAAGATGCTCAAAAGATGGGTAAAACTCAGAAGCAGATTACAACAGAGTTGATGAGAAGAGGCGTTACGAAGGAACAGGTCGAGCGTATTCAGGAAAAATATGAAAATGGAAATGGTAGTACAAGTACACAGAGTAACCAGAATACAACAAGGTCTCGTACACGTACTCAGCAAAATGATGAAAGTGACTATTCGAATCGTTCTCAGAAAAACCTGAAGGATCAGAAAAATCAAAAGAATCAGAAAAATATAAAAGGTCTCCGTCAATCGGCTAACCAGAAAAATAAACGGGGTATGGGCGATGATAATCAGGAAATGACTGATGAGGACATGATGTATGAAGAGGATTGGTCTGATGAATATATGATGAAACCGGAAGAGGATCCGACACAACAGATTTTTGGACATAATATCTTCACTAACGAGAATCTTACATTCGAGCCTAATGTAAATATTGCTACTCCTGTAAACTATCGCTTGGGTCCTGGAGACGAGGTGATTATAGATGTTTGGGGAGCTTCTCAGACAACAATAAGACAGACTATTTCGCCAGAGGGCAGTATTTTAGTTGATAATCTCGGTCCTATTTATTTAAGCGGGATGACTGTTCGTGAAGCTAATAATACGGTGCGTCGTGAATTTTCAAAAATCTATGCCGGCATTTCAGGTCCGAACCCTAACACCTCTGTCGATTTAACATTGGGGAATATACGTACTATCCAAATCAGTATTATGGGAGAAGTGGCTATACCGGGCACTTATGCGCTCTCGGCATTCTCTTCTGTATTCCATGCTTTGTATCGCGCTGGTGGCGTTAATAAGATCGGTAGTCTGCGTAGTATCAAAGTCGTGCGTAACGGTAAGAAAATAGCCGATTTGGATGTTTACGATTTTATAATGAAAGGTAAATTGAATGACGATGTCCGCTTGCAAGACGGTGATGTGGTTATTGTTGATCCTTATGAATCCTTAGTACAAATTACTGGCAAGGTAAAAAGACCAATGTTTTATGAAATGAAACCTTCCGAGACGATGGCTACTATTTTGAAATACTCAGGAGGATTCACTGGAGATGCTTATAAGAAAGCTATACGCCTGATTCGTAAAACGGGTCGTGAACATCAAGTATATAATGTGGACGAAATGGACTATTCGGTATTTAAACTGGATGATGGAGACGTTTTAGCTGTTGATTC
>UMKD01027733.1_pt1 | contig 60555 bp, 55 predicted proteins | sample 1966221 | NCBI WGS metagenome assembly UMKD01 (sample SAMEA4836167, study PRJEB28245) | human gut metagenome | biome: gut microbiome; material: fecal sample | place: Denmark | collected 2008
CAAAATAAAACATAATGTCGTGGGTGTTATTGCCGCCTGCGAAAATGCAATCGGACCGAATTCCTACCGTCCCGGAGATGTCATTGGCAGCCTGAACGGAAAAACCATTGAAGTAACCAATACCGATGCGGAAGGAAGATTAACTTTGGCGGATGCTCTTACTTATAGTCTTCGTGTGGAAAAAGCAACGGAATTGATTGACATTGCGACTCTGACCGGGGCGATGTACATGGCTCTCGGTTCGGAAGCCTGTGGAGTGATTACCAATACACCGTCTCTATATCAAGACTTGGTAAAAGCAAGCGAAGCTTGGAGAGAAGAATTCTGGCAAATGCCGTTATTTACACATCAGAAAAAAGCTTTAACATCTTCTGTTGCGGATATTAAAAATTCCGGTCCAAGAATTGCCGGAGCAAGTTTTGCCGCTACATTCCTGGAAGAATTTGTGGAAAATACTCCTTGGCTTCATTTAGATGTAGCGGGAACCTGTTTTTCAGAAGACGGAGATTCCTATTATAAAAAAGGAGCCACCGGGCAATTAGTTCGTTCTGTATATAGCTATTTAAAAAATAAGGAGCTCTAGTATGTTTGAAGATTATGCTGTTGAATTATTATTGATGATTACCATGATAGCCGTTTGCAAACTGTTTATGATTAGTTTATAAGACACAGAGGAAAAGGAATGAATAAAGAAGAAAAAGCGAGAAAAATTTGGAAAACTTGTTTTCAGGATACGGAAGAAGAAGTCAACTTCTATTTTACAAAACATTTTCAAGAAGCACAATGGAAATACCGAGAGAAAGAGGGAAGTATCCTATCTTCCCTACATGCCAATCCCTATTCTGTCAAAATACGGGACAGCGTTTCTTCATACCCCTATTTAGTGGGAGTGGCTACCTTACCGGAACATCGAGGACAGGGACATATGACAAAACTGCTTTTTGAAGAGATGTTGCAACTTCGGAAGCAAGGAGATGATTTCTGTTTTTTACTTCCTATCAACCCCATGATATATCGTGGCTTCGGTTTTGAATATTTTTCCGGAATGGAAGAATATACTTTTGATATTTCTCTGCTGACTTCTTTTCCAAAAGATTCTTCCATAAAAATTGTGGAACTGACGAGGGAAAATCTAAAAGAATATTGGGAGGATTGGAAGAAAATTTATTCGATTGCCATGCTTCCCTATAGCTTTCATGAAGTAAGGGATTTTGATTCTTTTGAAAATTTGCTGGAGGAAACGGGACTATCTCAGGGAAGGATCTATCTCTTCTATCAAAATACAAGACCTGCCGCCTATCTTATGATGCATATGGAAGAGAATGATATTCGCATTCGAGAATTGTTGGGAACAAACCATGAAGCGTATTCTGCGATGTTTTATTTTTTAAAAAGCTTTCAAGAGTACTATTCGCAAATTCACATCAGCAGTCCAGAAAATTCTCATTTGGAATTTTTTCTAGAAAACCAATGTAAAGTAGAAAAAAAATTCTCCCCTTATGTAATGGGAAGAATTTTAAATGTCAAAAAATTTTTACAGAAATATCAAATCTCCGCACCGGAAATTACTATTTTCGTTGAAGATCCTGTCTTATTTGAAAATACCGGCTATTATACTTTAAGTTCCGATATTTCTTTTACACAAAATCAAGTGGAACACTATGATTTTCAAATCGGAGTTCGAGAGCTTGTTCCTTTGCTTCTCGGTTTCTTTGATATTCAAGACTTACTCCGTTTGGGAAAAATCAAATTACACTCCGTGGAACATTTGGAAGAATTAAAGAAAATATTCCATAAAAAATTTAATTATTTTCATCAATACTGGTAAGAATTAAAGCTTCTACAGGCAGTTTGAACACAGTATGATGATTGTCTTCCTCTCGTTGATATTTTAGCGATAAATCCCGTGTGCTTACCAAGCTCACGGTATCTTTCGCCTTCCCGATTGCCAACAAGAGAAAAGAAAAATATCCTTTAGGAAGTCCGAAGATTTTTTCGACTTCCTTTTTATTATAGGCTCCTAAAATACAGCAGCCATAACCCAAATCCTGAGCAAGCAATGTCATACTTTGTAGGGCAATCCCCATATCTACAAAATTCATTACATTCGGTTTTTCAGAAGGATGACACAGTAAAATATAGGCTGTCGGTGCTTCATTCTCCTGTGGATTCCAAGAAATAGCTCCCGCCCATTTCGTTTCCTTAAAAATTCTTCTACATTGCTCCTCAGAATTTGTATACATAAAACGAGTCTCCTGAGCGTTTCTTGCGGAGGCACTGTAAGTTACGGCTGTGAGTATTTTTTCCAAATCTTCCTTTGGAATTTCCATTTGTTCGAAACTTCTATGACTTCTATTTTGTTTTAGTTTTTCTAACATGACATTTTCTCCTTTCTCATCTTTTCTCATACATATATCCCAATATTTGGAAACTTTCACGGCGGAAGCCGCAAGTGTTCTAACGCAATTCGTACAATATAATACAATGTTTCCTTTAGAAATAGTATTTTGTATATTGTTACCAAGTCTAGAATATAAAATCGAAAGAAAAAAGGTCATCCTCCGGATGACCCCTGTACTACCTTATTAAAGTGCATTTACTTTAGCAGCTAATCTTGCTTTCTTTCGAGAAGCTGTATTCTTTTTTATAATTCCTTTGCTTACAGCCTTGTCAAGCTCTTTATAGGCTACGGATAAAGCATTCTTTGCTGTTTCCACGTCTTGTTCTTGTACCGCTACAACTACTTTTTTATTCATAGTTTTCACTCTACTTTTCACCGCTTGATTTCTTTGTCGATTTCTTTCCGCTACTGCTACTCTCTTTTTAGCCGACTTTGAATTTGCCATTTGAAAAACCTCCAAATTTATAAATAAATATTCAAAGATAACATAATCTCTTAGGATTAAGCTACAAAAGAGACACCTTATCTTGTACAATGGACCAAAGTTATTATAGCATATTTTTGTAAAAAATCAATCTTTTATTTTGCTTTTAACATGGAAATTAACTTCGGTACGACTTCAAATAAATCCGCTACAATTCCAAAATCGGAAGAACGAAAGGATTCCGCATTCGGATTGTTGTTTACCATAATAATATGTCTTGCCTGTTGCACCCCTGCCATATGTTGCATTGCCCCTGAAATTCCAAATCCAAGATACAGTTCCGGTTTAATAATTTTTCCGGTTTGCCCTATTTTTTCATATTCCGGTCTCCAACCGTTATCTACAACGGAACGAGTCACTCCTATCGTAGCTCCCATTAAATCCGCCAATTCTTCTATCATAGGAAAATTCTCCTTTCCCTTGATTCCTTTTCCGACACCGATGACAATTTTAGCCGTTTCCAAGGGATGTTTTTGCATTTCCTTTTGTTCTCTGGCTTTCAAAAGATAGGGTAAAATATTGTCTACGCCGCTTTCGACAGAACTGCTCTTAAGATGAGAAGCAACTTCTTTTTCTTCCTTTTTATAAATATTTCCTGAAATGGTCACCACAATATTCTTTTTTTCGCTGACACTTTCTTCCACAGCTCTCGTTCCATATAGGAAACGTTTCCAAGCAATTTCTTTTTCTTTCAGCTCAAAAGCTACAATATTGGGAATAAACTTCCATGCAAATGCTGCAGCAAGATAGGGAGCCAATTCCCTTTCGTGAATTCCGTTTCCCATACAAATACAATCTATTTCTTCTTTTCCCAAAATATTTTGAAAGAAAGACAGCATCTTTGGAAAAGAACTTTCTATTTCTGTGGGAAAAAAGAAAATATTTTCTATCGGCCATTCTCGAATTTGTTCCACGATGGTTGCTTTTTCCTCTCCCAACATAGCTACAGATATATTTCCTCCCTGTTGCTTTTTCCAGAAAGAAACAATATTTAACAGCTCCTGACTACGATTCCCCAAGAGATTTTCTTCTCGAATATAAAGTAAGGTATTCATCTTTTGCCTCCTATTAGTCCACTAATTTCCATTTTTTCATGTATTCCATCAATTGTTCCGTTCCGACAGCAGCCGAAATTTTCTTATAGACTTCCTGTTTTCGATGAATATCTTGATATTCCACCGTTACATTCTTTTCCACCATCCCGTCTGAATAATAAACTTCCTGCACTTCCTTCTCTCGAATTCCCATAATACTTTGAATGGAAGGATATTCCGGTTCATAGACATTTTGACTGAAAGCAAAAATTCCGGATTCTAAAATTTCCAAACTGTCTATCGTTTCTTCTCGTTCTCTTCGAACCGTAAAATGCTCTTTCACATCAACAGACAAAATATGAGGATATAGTTCGGTTTCTAAGGCAAATGCCAATCGGCTCGGCAATTCTTCTCTGTCATTGTTCACATCACGAATTCCCATAAAAATAGCATCATATTCGACTTTTTTAATTTCTTTTGCCAGAATCTTCGCTATTTCAGGAATAGAATTTCCCGGATAATACACAAAAATACCCCTATCCGCTCCCAAAGCCAAAGCAGTCCGCAGACCATATTGCGACTCTCGATAAGACAAGAATAAACAGGTAATTTCTGTTTCGGTCTTTTCTTTTATTTTCTTCGCCTGAAACAAAGCATATTCATCATAAGGATTTAAAACTCTTTTTTCTCTTACATTCTTATCCGTTAAGATTTCATTTGTAGGAAATGTTTCTCTTACCAATACTAAAATTTTCTTCATGTCTTCTCCTATCCTTTATAATAATCAGGAATTTTTCCCTGTCGCTTTTTATTCTATCATACATCTGTCCGAATGAAAAGATAATTGTTTCATTTTTAAAAGAATTGATTATAAAATTGCAAGTTACAAAAAAAGGGACCTTATAAAAAGTCCCTTTTCATCCTAATACTAATCTCTTGGCTTCATTTGCGGAAATAAAATGACATCCCGAATGGAAGGAGCCCCTGTCAATAGCATAACAAGTCTGTCAATTCCAATTCCCAATCCTCCGGTAGGTGGCAATCCATACTCCAATGCTTCCACATAATCGTCATCAATAACAGGAGTTGCTTCGTCATTTCCTCGTTCCGCCTCTTCCACCTGTGCTTCAAAACGACTTCTTTGATCTGCCGGATCATTTAATTCCGAAAAAGCATTGGCATATTCTCTCGCATTGATAAACAATTCAAAACGATCCGTAAATCTCGGATCTTCTTCGTTTTTCTTGGCTAATGGAGAAATTTCAACCGGATGTCCATATACAAAAGTTGGTTGGATCACCTTTTCTTCACATTTTTGCTCAAAAAATTCATTAACCACATGTCCGACACTGTTCATATGCTCTGCAATTTCCACATGATGCTCTTTTGCCAAGGCTTTTGCTTCTTCAAAACTGATATCTTTTCGCCAAAAATCCACTCCTGTCACTTCTTTAATCAAATCTACCATATGCACTCTTTTAAAGTCTTTTAGATGTAAGTCCACTCCGTCAAAGCTAATATCATAAGTTCCATTGACTTTTTGACATAGAGAAGTAATAACTCCCTCCGTCAAATCCATCATATCATTAAAATCCGCATAGGCTTGATACAATTCCACGGTTGTAAATTCCGGATTGTGTCTGGTCGACATTCCTTCATTTCGAAAACATTTATTCAAGTCATATACCTTATCAAAACCGCCCACAATCAATTTTTTTAAATACAATTCCGGTGCAATTCTCATATACAAATCAATATCCAAAGTATTGTGATGTGTTACGAAAGGTCTTGCTGCAGCTCCTCCCACAATCGGATGCATCATAGGAGTTTCTACTTCTAAAAATCCTCTATCATCTAAATATTTTTTCAATTCTTTGATAATCATCGTTCGTTTTAAGAAAGTTTCTTTCACGTCTCGATTCATAATTAAATCGACATATCTCTTTCGATATCTGGTTTCCACATCTGTTAATCCATGAAACTTTTCAGGAAGAGCTCTGATATTTTTTGTCAATAAAGTTACAATATTCCCTCTTAAAGTCAATTCTCCTGTATGGGTGATAAATAAAGTCCCTTCGACTCCTATCACATCGCCAACATTCAGCATTTTGATCAGTCGAAAAGCTTCTTCTCCTACTTCATCCTGTTTTACATAAATTTGAATTTTTCCTGTTTGATCTTCAATATGAGCAAAGGCAATCTTTCCTTTCCTTCGAAAGGACATAATTCTTCCTGCTGTTTTAAAATTCAATTCTTCTTCCGGAGTGTGTTTCAATATTTCTCCCACCATATGTTTTTTATCATATTTGCCACCGAAAGGTTTGATTCCCATTTCCTTCAGCTCTTCTATTTTCTTCCATTTTTCCATAATCAAGCTTTCTTTTGCGGCTCTGTCAAAATATTTCTCCATACTTTCCACTCCTTTATCTTTCAATTTTAATGTAATTTCATAATTTCAATCTGTGCTTTCTTTCCCCAAAGAGTATTGGCATATCTCTCTTTCAAAAGACTTAAATACTTTTTATATTCTCTCTTTTCTCCCACTTTATTATAGGCAGATGCCAACTTATAATAAACTTCCGCTCTCTTTTCCGCCGAAACTCCTTTATGGGTCAAAACCTTTTGAAAATACTCGATACTTTGTTGGTAATTTCCTAATCCGTAATAGGAGTTTCCCAATCCGTCATAAATATTTGCTGTCTCCTTAAAGTTTTTTCCTATCGATAAAGCTTTCTGATAATCTTTGATAGCGGCATTGTACAAGCGTAAGGTTGCTTTTCGATTTGCAGATTGATACAGGGACTTGTATTCTTCATAATTTCCCCTTACCTGTTTTGAATGTTCTGTCTCCCCTACTTCTCTTGTTTCTTCCGCTATTATTTTTTCCGAAGCTTTCGATAAGCCCAATATCTTATTTCCCTCTTCTATTGCCTTGCGTTCTTCGGTGTGTAAACTTTGAATTTTACTCCAATACTGTAAGCTTTCTTGGATAGTTTTTTTCTCTTTCTTCTTGTTCGCCAATTCCAATAAGAACAGCATACTTTTTCGAGTATATTTGCCATTCGAAAAAGCCATTCGATATAAAGCAACCGCTTCTTCCAGCATTTTTAAGTTTTGCCCTTGAAAACTTCTCAGTATTATAGCATAATTTTCTTCTTCCGTAAATTTATATTTTAAATGATTTTCAATCAAAACTTGCTTCTTCACTCCGGAAATTGTTTCCCAAGAAAGAACATAGCTTCCTCGATAAATACTTCTGAAAACAGCACTGGAACCCGATTTTTTCAAATTAGCATTTGCTTTTTGTGGAGAAACAATAAATTTCAGCTGATTCATACCCGCACTGTCTTTGATGATTGCCGTTTGTCCTGCATATAAGGAAATTTTACTCACTTTTCCGTCAAACACCATTTTTTGATTATTTTTCAGTTCCTTTCGAACCGAGCTAAGTACTTCAGGCATAGTTGCTTCTGTCAACTTCCATTCTTCCTTTGTCGTCTCCACCTCCGAAGACACTTCAGGAGTTTCCGCCGGAACTGCACTCTCCGTCTGATCATTTGGAAATAAAATCTCTTTCCATTCTTCTTTCTTTTTCATGTTTTCTAAAGGAGTACAAGCTGCAAACAAGCCGATACATGCCAAAACTAACCATTTTTTCATCGTCATTTCCTCCTTTTCATTTGGATTACGATTTGATTGATTCTCTCTCCACTTTTTTCCAAAATATCATAGGAAAATTCAAAACTTCCCTCTTCTCTTTTGCAGGACAGAGCTTTCACGAAAAAGATATCCTGATAGCCCTCCGATTGATATTTCATTTCAAAAGTGTTTCCCAGTTGTAAATTCAAGTGAAGTTCATTTTTTCCTGTTCGGAGAAGAGAAATTCGGTTTTCTTGCTCAAAAAAAACAAGCTCACACTCTCCCAAACGGCTTTTATAACAATAAGAGTACACTCCATCTTGTTGAAACTCTTTTAAATCTACAAACTCTAAATTTTTCCCATAGGAATCTTGACTTTTAATCATCCATTTTTCCGGTATCATCAATATTCGTCATCTTCCTCAATTTCGTTGTAAGAATCTTCTTGATAACGATCCTCTCTATCATAGTACTCATCTTCTTCATAATCTCCAATATCTTCTCCGTCTAAGTACTCCTCTTTCCAATATTGAATCAATTGAGCCGCTTCCTCTTCGTCTTCCACCAGGAAAATATCATCTTCATCCTCGTCATAGATGAAAACATGAAGTGCTCCGTCAAAATCCTCTGTAATAAGATATTCCTGTTCTCCTACTAAAAAAGTAGATAGAACACTCAATTCATATTCTTCGTCCTCAATATCATAATAAAAAGTTTCGCCTTGTGAATACATATTATTCTTTTCCCTCCATATTATAATTTTATATTCTACTATTTGTGATATTTGATATGATGATTGATGCTGAACCACCGATATATTTGTTCTATCAAAATCAACCGCATCAGTTGATGTGGAAAGGTAAATTTGGAAAAGCTGAGTCTCTCCTGACAATACTTCCGCAAAGCATCCGTATACCCGTCAGAGCCTCCTATGATAAAGTTAACTCTACTTTTTCCCTGTACTTGTAACCCTTCCAAATGTTTTGCCATTTCCAAAGAATCTCGTTCTTTTCCTTTGACATCCAGGAGGATATGATAGCCTCCCAGTCTTTCCAAAACAGAAATCAACTCTCCTGTTTCCTTTTCCATAGCCTGTGTTGGGCTTTGTTCTTTTCCATATTCTTTCACTTCCAAAATTTCAAACTTAGCAAAAGGCTGAAGTCTTTTCTGAAATTCGGCAATGCCGTCTAAAATATATTTGTCTTTCACCTTTCCGACACATACGATAGAAACATTCAAAATAATACCCCTTTTTCGTCTTTCTTTCCACTATTTTCTCTTAAACCATTTTTCCAACTCTTCCAAACTGATCTGCATAATGATAGGACGTCCATGTGGACAGGTATATTCTCCAATCTCATGCAATCTCTGAATCAAAGGATACATATCTTCCAAAATCAATTTTTGATTTGCCTTGATCGCTCCTTTACAGGACATACTGATAATCATACTTTCCCGAATATCCTTTTCTTTTTCATGGCTCAATTGCTGTAGCATCTCTCGAATGATTTCTTCCATCGAGGCTTTGAACTCGACAGCAGGAACGGAACGGATCAAAATTTCATTTCCTCCGAAATCTTCTCCTTCCACACCAAAAAATGCAAATTGTTCCGCATGTTCAAAAAAAAGTGCTTTTTCTCTGGGGTCCAAACTAAGTCTCAAGGGAACCAAAAGCTGTTGTTTTTGAATGGAATGCCCATAATATTTTTCTTTTAACTCCTCATACAATACCCTTTCATGTATAATATGCTGATCATAGATTTCAAAGATTCCTTTTCGCTCTACTAATAAAAAAGTATCATAAATTTGAGCTAAAATTTTAAAATCATAGTGTGGAAGAGAACTTCTCTCCTCTTCTACAAAAGAACGCCTATCTTTTATAGCAGGAATTTTATCATTTTGCAAGTCAAAAAGTGGAATTTTTTCTGTTTTCTCTTCCTGAAAATATGTTTTCTCTTCTTTTTGTAAGGCTTCTTGCCACGAAAATTCCTGCTTCAAGCCTTCCTCTTCCCTCTCCATTTCTCTAAAGTTTCTTTCCGTAGATTTTTCTATCTCCAAAACTCCGGGCTCTTCTTTTACTTCAAACCGGGCAAAGCTGAATTCCTTTTCCTCTTGAAAAACTTCCTCAATACTATTTCGAACCAAACTGTAGACTTCACTTGCATTGGCAAATTTAATAATTTTCTTAGAGGGATGCACATTCACATCAATTTCGGAAGCCGGGATTCTCAAAAAGACACAGGCAAAAGGATATTTTCCCTTCATCAACTTCGTATAATAAGAATCAATAATTGCTTCTTCTATCAATTTCGCCTTTACAGGTCTTCCGTTGACAAAAATAAAAAGAGAATCTCGGGAAGAGCGATATAATTTTTCATTTCCTACATAACCATAGGCAAACTTTTTCAAATTTTTCAAGGCATTTCTTCCAAAAATTTCTAAAATCGTATTCTCTAAGCCATTTCCGCTGCTATAAATACTTTCTTTTCCATCAATCTCCAAGCGAATTTTCACTTCGGGATTTGCCAAAGCTTCTTTTAGGACAATATCCTTGATTTGTATATATTCTGTGCTTGCTTTTCTTAAAAATTTAAGACGAGCAGGCGTATTGAAAAATAAATCCTGAATGACAATATCTGTTCCCTGTGTTCTTGGAAAATCTTTGATTCCTGTTACTTTTCCTCCTAAAACTGTCATTTTGCTTCCCATACCGGAACCTAATTCACAAGAAGTTATGGACAGTTTAGAAACAGCTGCAATGGAGGAGAGAGCTTCCCCTCGAAAGCCGTAACTTTGCAGGGCAAATAAATCTTCTTTTTTAGAAATTTTACTCGTAGCATGTCTTTCCACAGATAAGAGTACGTCTTCCCTACTCATTCCTACTCCGTCATCCCGAATTTCGACAAAACGACCTCCTTCCCGAATAAACAGATAAATATTTTTACTCCCGGCATCCAAAGAATTCTCTAACAATTCTTTGACTAAACTGGCGGGATTTTCAACAACTTCTCCGGCTGCAATGGCATTGGAAACACTTTCTTCTAAAATATGAATTTTTCCCAAGTGTGTTCCTCCTCTCCTTGATAAAACTTTATTTTTTATTATACATACAATCTCTATCTTATTTCAAGCCTTATTTTAAATATTAGTTGATATTTTTTTTTATTTTTGTAATAATATAAATATCGATTACTTGAAAGGAGACTTCGAAATGAAAAGAAATATAGTTTATCTGACAATATATCTATTCTCCTTTTCCCATTTTTTGTTTTCTTATTCTTATGAAGACTATATTTTATACACAAAAGCCAAAAAACAATATCAAGAACGGAAATATCAGGAAGCCTACGAAAGCTTTTCTTTACTCAAGAGAACCTTTCCCTATTCTCGAGTTCAAAAATCCAAATTATTGGATTACTATCTGGGTTTGACACAATACCATTTAGAACAATGGGAAGAAGCGGAAACATTGCTGACTGCAAATATTCTTCCCTCACATATAGAAGAAAGAGATTATACTCTTGGAACCTTACACTTGAAAAAAAATCAACTCAGGCAAGCCAATCTCTATTTCGAGAGATTACTTTCTTCTGAATACAGCTATTCCCATGAATTGATGGAAAAAAAGATAGAAGCCGTTCTATGCAAAATCAATGCTTATTATAAGATATATTTCGCAGCCAAATTCTATCAGAACTTTGAGCATATCTCGGACTTAAAAAAGCAAGATGTTTTAGAAATCTTTACATATCTTGCTTCCAAGGGAGAAAGGGAGAACGCTCAACGATTTCTCTTGGAATTTTTGAGGCGAAATCAAGGAAAAAAGGAAGATTTTTTCCCCTTTTATTCCGCTCTCTTAACTCATTTTTTGAAAACAAAAAGCTATGACAAGGTATTGCAATATGCAAATTTATTTTCCAAACTGGACCTGCGAGCTGAGGAAAATCAAGATTTTTATCTCCTGCAAAAAGCAAGGGCTTATCATCATAGAAAAGAATATGTAAAAGCCGTTTCTTGTTATGAAGCAATTCAAAATCCCAGATACAAAAGTGATGCCGTCTTAGAATTAGCGGCAATTCACTACAGTTTAGAAAACTACGACACCGTCATTCAACTTTTGGAAAAAAAATCTCCCAAAAGTACTCATGATTTGAAACTTTTAGGAAATTCCTATTTTATTACAAAGCAAAAGGAAAAATTTCTTTCCGTTGCTCAAAAGATAGAAGAGAGAGAATCCAATGCTTATGAAAATATTATGTTTCATTATTTCATCACCAATCCCACAGCTGCTGTAGATAAAGACAATTCCCTTGCCTTCACAAATTTTTTGGTGCAGCATTATTTATCGGATCTCTATCCTTTCGATGACTCTAATATAGTAAAATCAACTTCTTTGGAATATGAAAAATTAAAAGATTTTCTCTCCATACAGGATCGAGATTTGGTGGAATTGGAAATCAAAAATAGCCACTTTTACTATAAAACGGAGATTGAAACTACCTGTGCGGTGAACAATTTTTATGAAAGCTTTGCTCTTTATGACTTGGCATACCAAAATGCAAAACGAAACGCTTCTCTGTTCAGTCGTTTTCGAAATTCCATTTCCTTATTATTTCCGAGATATTACAGAGATTTAATCCAAAAGTATGCTCTAGAATATGGAATTGCAGAAGACATATTAAACACTTTAATTCTGCTGTCCAGCGAATGGAACAGCAATTATGAAAAAGAAAATAAAATGGGACTCTTTGCTTTGGATTTTCGAAATACTCCGGAGCCTTCCCAATTAAAAAATCCGGAATTCTCCATAGAAATAGCTTGCCAAAAACTAAAAAAAATTCAAGAAAAATATCCGGGAGCTCTTGCCGGCATGATTGTTTTCCTCTATGGAGAAAATTATTACAAAGAATTGATTTGGGAGGAAAATGGAGATATTTCCCTAAATAAAATTTCAGATTTATCTATGAGATATGAAATACAACAACTTATTTTACATTATTGTTTTTATAAAAACTTATATTCTTAAGGAAATCGGCTCCTCATCGTTAGCTTATCATTTCTAAATAAAAACTACAGGTCAGGAAGAAAAATATGAGAAATACAAAATGGATTTATCAAAATTATCAATACTATCCACAAGAAAAGGAAGAAACAATTCATTCTATTGTCTATAGTATTATGAAAGAACGAAATTTATCTTACCGAAAAGAATTCACAAGCAATCCATATCTTTTAAAAGATATGGATAAGGCGGTGCATCTCCTACAAGAAGCAAAGAATAAACAACAAACCGTTTGGATTTATGGAGATTATGATGTGGATGGAATCACTTCCGTTTCCCTTTGCTATCTTGCTCTCATGGAATTGGGCTATCCGGTGGAATATTATATTCCGCTGCGTGACGAGGGCTACGGTTTGAATCAGGAAGCACTACAGTATATCTATGAACAGGGAGGAAGAATTGTCATTACGGTGGATTGCGGAATTGTTTCTGTCAAGGAGATAGATTTTGCAAATTCTTTAGGAATGACAATGATTATAACGGACCATCATGAAATACAGGGAGAGCTTCCCAAAGCGGCTGCCGTCATCAATCCGAAAAGAGAGGAAAATCTCTATCCTTTTCCTTCTCTTGCGGGAGTGGGAACTGCTTTTTTCTTGGTTACGGCTCTATTTGAACAAGAAGAAAAAAGAGAAGAAATTCAAAAATATTTTGATATTGTTGCCTTAGGAACGGTTGCAGACATTGTTCCTTTGGTAGAGGATAATCGAATCCTCGTCCAACAGGGACTTGCTCTCCTGGCGAAAAGTCAATGGACAGGGCTACGAATTTTAGTGAAACGACTTTTCCCGGACCATGAAACCCGTCGTTTCTCAGCCTATGACATAGGCTTTATCCTTGCCCCTATTTTTAATGCGGCAGGGCGTTTGGAAGACGCCAAAAGTTCCGTAAAACTTTTTTTAGAAAAAGACAGTAAAAAGGCAAACGCACAAATCGATTCTTTGATACAAAATAATATGGAACGACGAAGAGTACAAGAAAAAATATTGCAGGCTTGTTTGGAAGAAATTCAACAGAAAAAATTGGAGGAAAAAAATGCTCTGGTCATCGCACGGGAAGGATTTCATCATGGGGTCATTGGAATTGTCGCCTCCAAGTTAGTTGATCGTTTCTACAAGCCCACCGTTGTCATGGAAATAAAACCCGAAGAAGGAATTGCCACCGCTTCCTGTCGAAGTATTTCCGGAATTAATATTGTAGAAGCCTTAGGAGAAATTTCCCCTCTTCTTCTTCGATATGGAGGTCACTCGGGAGCTGCCGGATTTTCGATTCTTATTGAAAATATTTCTACATTTTATGAAGAATTTGAAAAAGTCTTATCCCGGAAGGTCACGGAAGAATTATTGGCTAAGAAACTATCCATTACCAAAGAATTGCTTCCTTTTCAAATTCAATATCCTCTTCTGCATGATATGCGTTATTTAGAGCCTTTTGGAGCCAGCAATCCCGCTCCTATTTTTGCTTTAAAACATTGTCGTTTGGACAAAATCAGATTAATTGGAGCGGATAAAAAACATTTAATGTGCAATATTCATCATGGAGATACGGTCTTTTGGAACTGTGTTTGGTTTCAAGCCTCCGATGTCTACGAAGAACTCCTATTCGCCAAAGAGGTCGATATTGCCTTTCATTTGAAATTGGAAATGTATCGCGGTCGCTACCAATACAAAATTTTCATTGAGGACATTCAAATTTCAAAACAGGAAAAAGAAAAACAATACCACTTGGAAGAAATCGAATATTCCCATATTTCATTTCCTTATGAGATCATTTTATACCTGAAGCATACCAATCTTTCAGAAAATCTTTATTTGAACTTTGAAGAAAAAGAGGTGAGACTTTTTTCCAATCGCTCTTATCTTTGTTATTTGGATTCCCATACTTCCAAAATTCTACACTATTGGAACAAAGAAAAAACTTGTGAATTTCAAGTCCGAAAAAAAGAAATCTTTTTGGAAGAGGAACACTATCGAATTCATTTAGAGATTGTAAAAAAACAGGAATTCCAATCATATTCCCTGAAGGAAGGACTTATTTTTCAAGATATTAAGAACTTTTTACTGGGAAAAGAGGGAAAATACAATCGTATCCAAGCAAACATTCTGGCTTCTTTTTTCAAACAAAAACAAAATACTTTGGCAATCATAGAAAGAGGAAGAGGAGTGCAAACCGTTCTTAAAACAATAGTTTTATTTGCAAAATCCCAACAACAGAAGTATCAAATTTTAGAAGAGTGGGACGGAAGGGAAACCATTCAAGAGAACTGTTCTTTCCTTGTTTTTCTTTTCCCCAAAAGCATAGAAAAAATTCCGTCGTTCTCCTTTTCTTGCCGAGTTCTTATTTTGTCGGAAAAAAATATCTCTCTACAGGGTTATTATAAAATACGGGATGAATACCGGGTTCCCAAGTCGGTTCACTGGATTCCGGAAGAAGAAATCTCTCAACATGAACGAGTTTTTTCCCACCGTATCTCACAAGAAAAGCAAAAAAAAATCCTGGAGGAACTTCCCTTCCTCCAAGAGCTATATGCCACAAAAGATTTATTGGTGCATCTGTAAGACTTTCATAATATCCATTATAAAATGCTATCATTTTTTTACTTGTAAGTTAAAATGCGTAATTTTTTGATTTCTAACAAAGAAATGTTTACTCGTCTTGATAGAGTAGGGTTAAAACAATCGGAAAGGGAAGCTTATCATATTGGTTTATCCATAAAGGATGCTGGCAAAAAGAGTTTCGGTATAACAAAGATAGAAGATAAAGACTTCATTCAAAATCTGATAAATAAAGTGAAATAAAAAACATCGGAATCCTTATTTTCTTTTTACAGCCATTCCTAAATTCCATAATGGAATGAAATAGAGATACACTGCATAAAATGCTGAAACATTCGGTACTTCTAAAGCTTGAAAAGGAACTGCCATAGCAATGGACCAAGGCACTAAAGCAGCAACGGTAATGACAGTGTTCTCCAACGTGATTGCCAACTTCTCTTTCCTCATAATATCCCGACACAATTGCTGCGTCATAATAACTGCCAAGCTTTGATTACAGGCAATGATACAACTGATGGTTCCTGTTACCAAAACGGCTCCAAAATCAGTCATCTTGTTACTAAGAATTTTAATATATTCTTTCGGTTTTTTCAGAATCTTGGTTTTTGCAAAAATTCCGGAATACGAAGACGAAATTCCGACAATCAGAGAAACTCTCCACATCGAAAGAATTCCTCCCCCCTGCATCATAGTATTCAAATCCGTATTAGAATGAGTATAGCCATATAACAGATAATACAATAAATTTCCCAACGGTTCTCCCTGTAAAAAATAAGCAATCAAAAAAGAAAGAACAATGCTGATCCCCATGGTAACTCTCACATTCACTTTTAAGATGGATAAGAGAAGCATCAAAACAGCCGGCAATAAAGTCAAATAATGTAAATGATAGTACTTTTCAAAGAGTGCAGTGACACTCACAATCCCTGTCGAAACTCCCGATTTCATTCCCAGAAAAAGATAGAATATACATGTCAAGCTAAAAGGAACTACGGAAGTTTTTATCATAGCCTTGATATTTTCAAAGATATTTGTTTCTGTAAGTTCAGAAATCAGCAAGGCACTGCTTGACATCGGAGAGCATCGATCTCCAAAATAAACTCCACTTAATACAGCTCCTGCTACAAAAAATTCATTGATTCCCATTGCTCTTGCGACACTAATACAAATGACTCCCATCGTGGCAGCCGTTCCCAAAGCAGTTCCTATCAAAATGGAAAGCAAAGCACAGAGAAGAAAACTCAGCAAAACAAAAATAGAGGGAAATACCAATTTAGACCCTAAAAAAATAATCATCGCAATCGTTCCGGAGGCTCTCCAAGTTGCGGTAATCATTCCAATCAAAAGAAAAACAATTAAAATATTTTTTACTGTCAAAACTCCTGACACGACCATTTGAAAAAGCTCCGAAAGAGAATGCCCTTCCAAAAGTCCATATATGAAAAAAATGCAGGCTCCAAAGAGTAAAGCATAGAGAATGGACCATTGACAGAGCAAACAAACAATCAGAGAAATGGAAAACAAAAGAAGTGCAGCAATACTTAACATATCTTCCCCTTTTTACTTCGCTTTTTTTTCGAAAAAATCAAAGCCGCCACTGAAATAACAATCAGAATAGCACTGACAACATGAGGAGCTCTAAAAGAATAGAACATTAAATCTTCGGCTCGGAAAAAACTGATAATCATACGATTAATACTATAAAAAATAATATAATACCACCATAAAACTCCCACTTCCTCTTCGGCTCTTTTTCGAAGAACAAACCAAAGAATCGAAGCTCCTATCAAATTTAAAACCATTTCATAGAGCATGGCAGGATGTAAGGCTACATTGGGAAATTCCATTCCTGCAGGAGATGTACTCGGAAAAGTCAATCCCCAAGGAACTAAATTGGGAAATTTTGCCTGTTCTTCTAAAGATAGATGTAAATACTGTAGATACCACTCGTAAAATTTCGGTTTCCATTGAAAAATGACGGACCAAGGGGTAAAGGTAGGAACTCCATGAATTTCCCCATTCATCAAGTTCCCAATTCTTCCAATTGCCTGTCCCAATAAAAAGGGGGTTGCTGCAAAATCTCCCAAAATAAGAGGATTTATTTTTTTGATTGCTCCATAAATACAGGTTCCAATGATTCCTCCAAGAATCCCCCCGTGAATTGCCATTCCTCCATGCCAAACTGCTAAAATTTCAAAAGGTTTTTGAAGATAATAGGAAAAATTGAAGGCTACGTAATATAATCTTCCTCCCAACAATCCCGAAATAATTGCCACAAAAGCATAGTTTTCTATGATATTGACATCAAAATTTCTCTCTTTTGCCATTTTTTTAGCAAATTGGATTCCTACGAAAAAAGCAATGGCATACATGAGTCCATAGTAATGTAATTCAAAATTTCCTATGGAAAATAATACTGGTTGCATTCTGTCACCTCATCTGTTTTTGTTTTTTATTATAACATAGAACACATTTAGATGACAAGTTTTCTTCCCTGTTCATAGTGAAATAACTCCTTGGCTTCCTCTCCGTAAATACTTCCAATCTTTTCAGTATACATTCGTAATACATCCGGATTTTGATGAGAGCAGCGAATGTTATTTCTGTCGTCCAAAGCCTGAATTGCCTCAGTTCTCTTTTGAATAATCGAGAAATCTCCGTGATGATAAGGCTGTCCTCCCCCTGCAAGACATCCTCCTTTGCAAGCCATGACCTCTAACGCGTCTATTTGTAATTTTCCGTCTCGAATTCCTTCTACCACTTCTCTGGCTTGTCGCAGTCCATGCACGACCGCTAAATGCAAAAGTCGCTTTCCGATTTTCACCTCTGCGATTTTTAAGCCTGCAAACCCTCTCAAGCTATGAAAAGCAACCTCTTTTAACTCTTCCTTTGTCATCAAGTAATATAGACTCCTTGCCGTTGCTTCCATCACTCCGCCGCTTCTTCCGAAAATATCTCCTCCTCCGCTGCTTCTTCCGAACGGTCTGTCAAATTCTTCTTCCGACATCAAAGACAGATCAATATTAAATTGTTTTAATAAACTGACAATTTCTCTCGTGGTCACGGAATAATTGACATCTTCTCCTATCTTGGCTTCATATTTTTTCGCCACACAAGGCATCAAAGAGACACAAACAACTTCTTTTTCTTTAGGGGCTTCAAAAACATGCTTGGCAATCGCTCCAAAAATTTCTTGCGGAGACTTTGTAGAAGACAAATATTTTTCCATTTCCGGATAATTTTGCTGTAAAAATCTTACCCATGCAGGACAACAAGAAGTAAAAATCGGTAATTTTTTTCCTTCTTCTATTCTATGTTTTAATTCCGTAGCCTCTTCCATGACTGTTACATCCGCTGCAAAATTGGTATCAAAAACATAATCGATTCCTATTTTTTTCAAAGCGGAAACCAATTTCCCGGTAACATCCATTCCCGCTTCCATTCCGAACATCTCCCCAATGGCAATTCGGACTGCCGGAGCTACCTGCATCACGACTATTTTATCTTCGTTCATAATATCCTGAAACAATTGAAAACTGTTGTCCGTTTCATAAATAGCTCCTGTCGGACATACGGATACGCACTGTCCGCAAAAAGTACAACGAGTATGTTCCAAAGTTTTTGAAAAAGCGGTATCCACCACAGCGGAAAATCCTCTTCTCACTCCTGTTAAAATATTACAGGATTGGATATCCCGACAAATACTTTCACAACGTCGACACATGATACATTTTGTGACGTCTCGAGTGATTGCAATACTTTCTTCTTTTTCATAAGAGCTTTCTCTCCCTGAAAATCGAATCTTTCGAATTCCAAAACTGATTGCAATTTTTTGTAATTCACAACTTCCATTTTTTCCACAGATCAAGCAATCTTTCGGATGATCGGAAAGCAACAGTTCCACAATATTTCTTCTTTTTTGCATGACTCTTTTCGTATTTGTCCAAATTCTCATTCCATCTGCAACCGGTGTACTGCAGGAAGGAATCAAACGTCTTTGTCCTTCCACTTCCACGACACAAATTCGACAGGAAGAACAGTCATTTTTAAAGCCGACTTCCTCTAAATGCATATAACATAAATGTGGAATTTCAATTCCTATTTCTTTCGCCGCCTCCAAGATAGTTTTTCCCTCTCGTATCTCTACACGTTTCCCATCTATTTCTAATCTTACCATATCCTTTCTTCCCCCCTTATGCCCTTGTAATTGCTCCAAACTTACATCTGTCGTAACAAATTCCGCATTTAATGCAAAGCTCTTGTGAAATAATATGTTGTTTTTTTACTGTTCCTACAATTGCATGCACTGGACAATTTCTTGCACAAAGAGTACATCCGACACATTTATCTGTAATACGATAATGTGTTAATTTTTGGCAAACTCCTGCCAAACAAGTTTTATCTTCTATATGTTGAATATATTCTTCTCGAAATTCTTTTAAGGTGGAGAGAACCGGATTCGGAGAAGTTTGTCCTAAGCCGCAAAGAGATGCTTCCTTGATCGTGTCGGACAGTTCTTCTAGCAGTTTTAAATCCTCCATTCTTCCCTCGCCCTCTGTAATTCGACTCAAAATTTCATACAATCTTGTATTTCCAATTCGACAGGGTGTACATTTTCCACAGGATTCATCTAAGGTGAATTCCAAAAAAAACTTTGCAATGGATACCATACAATCATCCTCATCCATAATAATCATTCCTCCGGAACCCATAATGGAACCTTTCGCCGATAAGCTATCAAAGTCAATCGAAATATCCAAATCCTTATTGGTTAAACATCCTCCGGAAGGGCCTCCCGTCTGCACCGCTTTAAAACGTTTTCCGTTTTTAATTCCCCCTCCGATGTCAAAAATAATTTCTCGTAGGGTTGTTCCCATAGGAACTTCCACCAAACCTACATTGTTTACTTTTCCTGCCAAAGCGAATACCTTAGTTCCCGGAGAGCTTTCCGTACCTATTTCCCGAAACCAATCACTTCCATACCGTATGATCAAAGGAACATTTAATAGAGTTTCCACATTATTTACCACAGTAGGTTTTCCCAAATATCCGCTTTGTGCCGGATAAGGAGGCTTGGACTTCGGCTCTCCTCTTTCTCCTTGCATGGATTGAATCAGAGCGGTTTCTTCTCCGCACACAAAGGCTCCTGCCCCAAATTTCAAAGTGACGTCAAAAGAAAAAGAAGTTCCAAAAACATTTTTTCCTAAATATCCTTTTTTTCTGGCTTGTTCAATCGCTTTTTCCAATCTTGAAATCGCAAGAGGATATTCCGCTCGGATATATACCAAGGCCTGACTGGCTCCAATCGCATAGCCTGCAATCATCATTCCTTCAATGACTCCACAAGGATCTCCCTCTAAAATGGATCTGTCCATAAAAGCTCCCGGATCTCCCTCATCGGCATTACAAACAATGTATTTTTCTTCTCCCGCTTGTTTTAAAGCAATTTCCCATTTGTTTCCTGTCGGAAAGCCTCCTCCTCCACGTCCTCGCAATCCCGCTTTTTGAATTTCTTCAATCACCTGTTCCGGAGTCATTTCTGTCAACGCTTTTTGAATCGCTAAGAAACCACCCTCTGCCAAATAATCTTCAATACTTTCCGGATTGATTAAACCGCAGTTACGCAAAACTCTTCTTTCCTGTTTTCGATAAAAATTCATATTTTCAGCATCATGAACAATTTCCCCTATTTTTGGATCCTGGTACAGCAGTCTTTCTATTTTTTTCCCATGAATGATATGAGTTTCTACAATTTCAATAGCATCTCTCGGATTTACCTCCGTATAAAAAGTATTGTCCGGCATAATTTTCACAATCGGACCTTTTTCACAAAATCCAAAACAACCTGTTAGACGCACTTCCACTTTATTTTCTAAATGATTACTTGCTAAAATGGCTTCGATATTTTCTTTTAAACGTTTACTTTTTGAGGAGATACAGCCTGTTCCTCCGCAAATATATATTTTTGTATCACACACCTTACATCCCCCCTATTGTTCTTGATTACGGTAAAAGGATAAAATTTCTGCTACTTGCTCTTTTTCCAATTTCCCATGCACATCGGAATCTATCATCATAACAGGAGCCAATCCGCAAGCTCCGATACATCGTAGACAATCCAATGAAAACAATCCGTCTTCGGTCGTCTGGCCGACATCAATGCCCAATTCTTTTTTGATTTCGTCCAACACCTTTTGAGCTCCTCTCACATAGCAGGCAGTTCCTGTACAAACAGATATTTGATGTTTTCCTTTCGGATTGGTGGAAAAGAAATTATAAAAGGTAACAATCCCATAAATTCTTCCGATAGGAATCTCCATCTTTTCAGCAATAAATTGCTGTACCTCCTCGGGTAAATAGCCGAAAATTTCCTGTGCCTTGTGAAGAATGGGAATGATTGCCATTTCTTTATCTTCTACTTCATCAATTGCCTCTTCCAATTTTTTGAAACTAATATTATCCTTACAAATCATTACAATCCCTCTCCTTACTTAAAAAAAATGCCTTCCTATCATATCTATACGAGTTTTCATACAACTATCCTTTTTTTTCATCCTTTTTTCTTTCAAAAAAAGAAAAAGGCTTATCTCCAACGATATTTTTTGAGATAGCCCTTCTCCTATTTTTAAATATTTTTAAACAGCTTAAACCAAAGGCAGAGAAATAATAACTCTTGCTCCCGTTTTATACTCCTGATCGACTCTTACTCCGTATTCTTCCCCATAATAGAATTGAATTCGTTTGTTTACATTTTTAACACCGACGCCTCCCATTTTCATCGTTGCCTGTTTCTTTGCTTTTTCAAAGCCAACACCGTTATCTTCTACCAGCAATTCAAATTTCTTTTCCAAAATTTTGGAATAAATCTTTATCTTTCCGGATCCCTGTAAATTTTTAATTCCGTGATAAATAGCATTTTCCACCAAAGGTTGTAAAATAATTTTCGGAACCTCAATATTTTCAAGAGAACCGTTAATATCAAACTCATATTCCAGTTTATCCTCATACCTTTGTTTTTGGATATAGAGATATTCTTGAATATGTTTTATTTCTTCTTTCAATGGAATCTTCTCTTTTCCATTGCTCAAAGAAATTCGGAAAAAATTGGCAAGTGCTTTCGTAATGGAAATAACTTTATCCATGTCTTCAAACTCCGCCATCCAAATAATCGTATCCAAAGTATTGTAAAGAAAATGCGGATTGATTTGACTGTGTAAGGCGTTGATTTCATATTTCCGTAAATATTGAATCTTTTCTATCATATCATTAAAATGATTTTGCAAACTCAAAATTTCCGCACTGACATCTCCGGTCAAAGAAACCTTCGAGAGAGTTTCCGAAAAATGACTCATATGTTCTTCCAACTGTCTTACCGGTTTCGTAATTCTATTTAAAATAAGACTGCTGATAATCAGAGTAATCAAAAGAGAAGCGAAAGCACTCATAAAAATCAATTCAAAGAAATGGAGCTTTAAACTTTTAATTTCTTCCAAAGAAGAAATTCCAATCAAAACCCAATTGGTGTGACGGATAGGATATTTTACCATAATGGTATTGTTGTTTCTATCATAGCCCTCCCGAATCCTTCGAAATCTTTGCAAACAACTATTTTTTGCATTGACACAGGGAATATCTTTATAGTACACAATTCTTTCCTGTTCATCCAAGATAATCGTATCTCCGTGTTCTCCTAGCTCTCGACTTTGTAAATATTCCCGTAGAGCTTGATATTTCACATCTATCAAAAGGACTCCTAAATTTTCTCCTTTTTCATCATGAATTTCGCGACTGACGGAAACTACCCAATGCTCCATATTATCCTGCGAAAAATTTTGTTTTCTGAGAGGATTTAAAATAGGCATTGAATTCTTAAGAGCCTGCACATACCATTCTTCTTTCATCATATCACTGGAAATTTCCATATTCACATTTTGTTCATTGGAAACCACATGACCGTCTTTCCGTAACAAAATAATAGACTGAATGTAAGGATCCGTCTTCAAAGTATTTTGAATCATTCTCAATATTCTGGCTTTTTCCGATTCCTCTTTATGTTTTAAATAACGATATACACTTTCATCCTGCGAAATCAGTTCACTCAAAGAAGTCAATTTATTTACATAGAGCTCAATATAATTTCCACTTCGAGCAATCGCTTCTTCTGCTGCTGAAATATCTTTTTGAATTAAAAGATTGCTGGAACTGAAATAAAAAATACTTCCGAATATGATTACCAGCATAAGATTGGTTAACAGAAAATAGATTCCAATCTTAATATTTAAAGATTTATTCATTCTCATTTTTTAGCACCATTTCTTTATACTGTTTTGGAGAGAGATGAAAATATTTTTTAAATTTTAAACTGAAATAATTCACATCTTCAAATCCAATCTGTTCCGCAATTTCATAATTTTTTAAATGAGTGGTCAATAACAACAGTTTAGCTCTTTCCATTCGCAGTTGTAATAAATAATCTTGAAAAGGAATTCCGAAAGTTTTTTTGAATAAAATGCTTAAATAGCCTGAACTGAGTTCCAATTTTTCTGCCAATATCCCCAAAGTAAATTGACTATCCATATAACATTCTTCCATATACTTCTGAATACTGCTATAATAATTCCCTTTACTGTTATCCGGAACAGGCTCTGTCTCCTTCTGAAAGACCTGTTGCAATATTTTTTTTCTTCTTTTTTCTTGATGAGAATGTACCAATTTTGTAATAATTTCCGATATTTCTTGCTTGGATACCGGTTTTAAAATATAGTCCTCCACTCCAATTCGAATTGCTTTCTGAGCATAATCAAAATAATTATACCCTGTAATCATGGCAATTTTTGTTTCCGGAACGAGAGATTTTATTTTTTTTGCTACACTCAATCCATCCAATCTTGCCATGTTAATATCCAACAAGACAATCTCCGGACGATATTCTTCAAACAATCGAAAAGCTTCCTCTCCATTCTCCGCTTCATAGACTTCTTCTATTCCTATTTCAGAAAGATTTACTAATTTTTGTATTCCTCGACGAATTAGAGGCTCGTCATCAGCTATCAATAAACGCACTGTTTTTCTCCTTTTATTTTACAAGTGATAATAAATATCCATATCCTTTGGCTTCCATTTCCTTGATTGGGATAAATTGAATGGCTGCACTGTTGATACAATATCGTTTTCCACCTCTGTCTCTTGGACCGTCATCAAAAACATGCCCTAAGTGAGCATTTCCGCTTCGACTTCTTACTTCTGTTCGTATCATATTAAAACTGGTATCTTTATGATAGGTCACCACTTCCGGTACAATCGCTTTTGTAAAACTTGGCCAACCGCAAGCGGAATTATACTTATCCTTGGAAGAGAATAGAGGCTCTCCTGTTGTGATATCCACATAAATTCCTTCTTCAAAAAAATTCCAATAATCGTTTTGAAAAGCTCTTTCGGTATCCCCTTGTTGTGTTACCTTGTATTGTTGTGTGTTTAATTTCATTTTTAGTTCTTTTTCCGACAATTTTGGATATTTCTTCTTGTCTACTATTATATCATGAGCTTTGGAAAGGTCAATATGACAATATCCATTCGGATTTTTTTTCAAATAATCTTGATGATATTCTTCTGCCTTATAGAAATTTTGAAGATTTAAAACTTCTACTACTATTTTCTTCTTATATTTTTGTTGTTGTAGACGAATTTCTTCCTCAATGATTTTTTTGTCTTGTATATTGTTATAGTAAATTCCTGTTCTGTATTGTGTTCCTCTATCATTTCCCTGCTTATTGACACTGGTAGGGTCAATAATTCTGAAATAATATTTCAACAGTGTTTCCAAGCTGATTTTATTGGCATCATATTTTACAAGAACCGTTTCCGCATGACCGGATCCTCGATAAATTAAATCTTCATACTTCGGATTTTTTGTTTTTCCATTTGCATACCCGGATACAGCATCCACCACTCCGTAAATTCTCTCCATATAAGCTTCCACTCCCCAGAAACATCCTCCTGCCAGATAGATTTCCCGAATATCAGCTGATATTACATTGTCTTTTTTTTTTCGTGCATAGAATTCATGGATTTTTCCATCATTTTGTCGTCTTTCATCATAGAATCTTTCATTTTGTGTTCTTTCATATTATCTTTCATCATCTTGTCTCCCATTTTTTCCATCTTCATTTTTTTTTCGTCCTTACTCATAGCATCCATTTTATCCATTTGCTTCATGTCCATTTTCACCATAGGAAATAAAGCCTTGATTTCCGCTTTTTCCAAGTGACCCGGAATGACTTTTTGAACTTTGGAAGAAGCATCCAGTACCACGGAAGTCGGATATACTCTTGGATTTACCAATTTCAAAATTTCTCCTTTTTCATCTAATAGAACCTTAATATTTTTATACCCTAGAGATTGATACCACGCTTTAAAGTCTGCTCCATTCTTTTCTCCTTTCTTTCCGGGAAAGACAACGGTAACCACTTCAAAGTCTTTTTTCTCTTTACTTAGTTCGTCAATTTCTTCCAACGAAGATAGGCAAATTGGACACCAAGAAGCCCAAAACTTGACATAAGTAGGCTTTTTTACCTTTCCAAAAGAATACTCCTTTCCTGTCACATCTTTTAGCATGATGTTTGAAAAATCTTCCCCCTTTGCAAAAGCAGTGCTGCATCCAAAAACCAACATCGCAGTACATAATAATTTTCTCCAAATTTTCATAAATAATCCTCCTTCATACTCTTACTTCAGCTCGTTATATTACACAAACAAATTTAACTTATCTGTTAATAGCAAAATTCCCATGAAAACAATTAAAACTCCCCCGATTCTTTTTAAAGGGATCAGATATTTGCTAAAACTTCCCATTTTCTTTCCCAACTGTTCGGAGAAGAAAGAAAATAATAGAAAGGGAGTTGCCAAACCTAGAACATAAATAAACATCATCAAAGCTCCGTATACAGGGTTTCCTCCTCCACTCGAAAGAAATAAAATGGAAGTCAGAATAGGTCCTACACAAGGGGTCCAACCCAAACTGAAAGTAAATCCGAGTAAAAAAGCTCCTAAAATACTATCCTCCTCTTTTTTCTTAAGTTCTACCAATTTTGTTCTTTCCAAGAAAGAAGCTTTGATAATATCCATTTGGATAAGTCCGAACAGAATAACCACAACTCCGCTTATCACTCGGAAAGTATTACTTGTCAACAAAGCTCCCACACTTCCCGCTCCAAATCCCAACAATACAAAACTGCTGGAAAGTCCTACTACGAAGACTATTGTCTTTAAAATAGATCGCTTTCCTCCGCTGCTCAACATTCCGAGATAAACCGGCAATAGCGGAAAAATACAGGGAGAAAAAAAGGAAAGCAAGCCTGCGAGATACACTGCTCCTACAAATAATTCACCATTTAACATAATTTTCACTTCCTTTCAAATCAAAACTTGACTTTATGAGTAAAGTATAAACTATTTTTTCATAAGATGGAATAGAAACTATTTATAAAAATCTTAAATTTAAATATATAAAAAATACAACTCTTTATGCAAAACATAAAAAGCTGTATTTTCTCATTTTTTTCAATATATTTTCTAAAAAGTATAAGAATATCCCAAACTTACTTTCATATTTGATTTGTGGTATTTCGAATATTCTTTAGAAATTTTCATATCAATTCCATGATGTTTGATCTTCCATTGTCCTCCGATTCCAATTCTCTTCCTCAATCCGTCATGCTTCAATTCTTCTTGCACATTTCCATTCCATAAAATTCTTTGTTTTCCTAAAATATGTTTTCCTAAACCGGCTTCCATAAACAGACTTCCATCAGTAAAATCATATCCCAATCTTGAGTGAAACTCCCCATCCACATAATTAAACTTTTCTCTTTCTGTACGCATTCCATTGCTTTCTATATATTGAGAAGACGATACATGTCCCCGAGTAAGAGCAAAGCTGTTATTGACATATAACTTTGATTTTTTGTCCCATACATGTCCTACAATAAAGGAAATATCTCCGGAATGATTTCTCTTCTCCTCTTGCTTTAGCTCCGTTCTCTTTATCATTCCTCCAACATAAAAAGGAGCTAAAGATTTCTTGAAATAAATTCCTTGTGCCATGCTTTTCATTCCTCCTGTAGATTGCCCTGCAAAAAATCCAAGAGATAATTTTGGAGAAAAAGTATAGTCATATCCGGCATACAGAGTATTTTGTTTCCATTTTCTATCCGTTTCTTTATTGATAAAATTTTCATGTGAAGAAAGAATCCAGAAATTTTCTCTTAATTCTTGATCTTTTTTTGCAAATATAGTATGTTGAATTCCCTGTAGTTCTTTCATATTCCACTCATGGGAATCTCGTGCAAGATTCATAGATTGAATCGCTGCTTTTGACAATTTTCCGGTATCACTCAAGGAGATAATATATCTATCCTCTAATTTTCTATCTTTTCTTGCAAAAACCAAAGGTCCTAACTCCGTTTCTGAAAGAGAAATCTTCATCCCCTCTAAACCAAACTCTCCGGTTTCCATTTTCTTTTCCTCTTCTAATAAATCAAAAGTCATATTTCTTTGTATTCCGGAAACATTAGTGGGATGAATTATTAATTTTGTATCCCCTTTTATTTCTGCATTTTTTGAAAAAATTAGCTTATCATTGAAGACTCCCTGCTCTTCAAATGTTCCTCCCGCTCTTAAATGAACTGTTGCTCCCTGCAAATTTAACATGCTTTTTTCGCTTGTATTGTTTTTCACTTTATTTACATTTGCTTCGTAATATTTATCAGATGATACATCTTCATATGCTGCTCTTCCATTTAAGTCTTCTATAGATGGTTGGTTTGAATTTTTAAACAACAAAACGGAAGCTCCAGCTACAAGATCTAAATCTTTTGCGGTTTCAACATAATTTTTTCTTTTTAAAGTTTCATATGCTTCTCGAGGTCCCACATATAAATCTCCCTTTAAAGTTACATTTGCCTCTATTTGGTCATTCACAAAAAATTTTGTTCCTTCTTCCATAAATAACTTCGCTCCATAGCTATGAGTGATATTTCCCTCTAAAATACTTCCTTTCTCAAAGGTAAACCCTTCCTTTCGTTCTCTTGTGTTACAAGTTTTTAAAACATTTTTCCCTCTAGCTAATATTTTTGCTGCCCCTCCTAAATTTAAGGCATACAATCCGGCCTCATTTGCAAAAATATCTATTTCACTACCACTTTCAAAAATATATTTATCTCCATTCCCTTTATAATCAAAATTTCCTAAACCATATTTTCCCATAGCTGTTACTTTTGAGCCTTTTTTGAATGTAGCTTCTTTTGCAATCAATCCATAAGAACCCCCAATTAGAGTTGCCTTACTCCCATTCTCAAAAGTTATTTTATTTCTCCCGGCTCCAATTGCAATTAACCCTGCTCTAATATTTGTTTCAGATCCTTCTTTGAAATCCATTTTTTTATTTTTATAAAAATCTCCATTTTTTATGCCGATTCCGGTGCTTTCTATATTTAAATTTCCGGAATTTACCAAATCGGCATCCATACTTAAACCTGCCGATTTCCTTAATAGTTGATGAAATAAATCCGATTCGTCGTGCTCCTCATCAGCTTCTTTTCCTTGTTTTCCTTTTTTCTGAGCCTGTAAAAGCTGATTATCGTATGTTTTAATATTCAACTCTCCCCCTTTTTTTATTTCAAAAGGTTTTGATGTATGCTTCACATACATTCCTTCTAACGGTCTATCCTTAAATCCGGCTATACTTCTATCTACTTTTTGTTTAGCGAGACCTTCATCTTCCGAGTTTGTTGTAAGATTTATAATAACTTTTGCCCCTTCCATAATTTCCATTTTTGTACGAAATCGATTTCCTTCCACATAAATGGCTCTGACATTTTTTGCTTTTTCAATTCCCTTTCCTTCCGCTCTGAGTTCCGCTCCTTTTTTTATCACAAAATCCTTCGCTTTTATAGCACTATCTCCTTCCAGCTTTTCAGTTTTATATATATTAGCAGCTGTTACCTGAATGTCTTTTTTCATATTTTCTTCCACTTCGAAATTCGTAGCAGTGCCACACAGAGCTGTTTGAAATACAACTCCTCCTATTAATATGATATTTCTCAAATAATGTTTCAAAACATTTCCCCCCTTATATATTGTAATCGCAGTTTTTTGAAACTAAAAAACTCCCATTTCACTTAGGATGTTTTCCCAGCTCAATCGGAGTTTCAATACATCAAAAAATATCTTCTTAAAAATCAATGACAATTGACGATAATGGTAAGTCTCCTGACTCTGCTTCTCCCTACTCTCACGCCTTCCCGGTTTCCCAGTGACATCCTGTGATTTCATCTGCAATACAGTAGCTTTCGCTGTGAGGGATTCTCACCCTTCTTCCTTTATTAAGCTAAAAAACACCTATTATTTTTCATAATATCATAAATTATAGAAAGAAGCAATCATTATTTTTATAAAACCGTTTTTTATAAAGAAATATCATACATTTTTTAGTCATATCGATTAAAAATAAATCATTCAAACGAGATATATTTTTTTATTTTATTTTAATATTTGCATCTAATTCATATACCACATCTTTTCTTTCAATAATAATCTTAGCTTTTTCTTGTAGATACGGGGTTTCCTTTATTTTAAAAACAAGTTCCCTACTTGGATTGATTGCTCTCGGAAATCCGACACTCATCAGCATGGAAAAATCTCCATTGGTATCTCCATAAGCATAACTTTTCCTTAAATCAATATTGTATTCTTTCTGAAACTCTTCTAAAGCCTTAATTTTATGTTTAGAATCCCACATGGGAATGATTTCTCCTGAATATTGTTTTCCCTGCTCATCCAATTTATAAACAGAAGCCCGAAAATCGTCCGCTCCCCACTTTTCAGCCATTCTGGAAACCAAAAAATCCGGACTTCCTGAAATAAAAATTACCTTATGTCCCTGTTCTTTGTGCCATTTAATTTGATCTCTGGTGTAGCTGTACACTCGATTTCCCTTCAAATATACCACTTGATCTGAAATAAAATCATTGTAGGAAACCGGTAAGCCCTCCATAGCCTTTACATAAGCCTCAACCAATTTATCCAAATATTCATCGTAATCTCCCACACGGGTATCCCACAATTTAAAGGCTTCCTCTACATGCTCCTGATAACTTTCCACATCTAAAAGTTCATATTTTATCAATTTTTTAAAATGTTCTATCATTAAGGAATTTCGATAAATTGTTCCGTCAATATCAAAAAATGCTGCAATCTGTTTCATACTTTCCTCCTTCATTCTTTTTGAATTTTTACTATTGTACTATATCTCCTTTATTTTTTCAAATTTTCCTTGCGAATTCATTCTGATGTGTTACAATAAAGTACTAAGTATTATATTCTGAAATAAAGGAGATTCATTTATGAAATTTTTTTATCCATATTTACTTTTTTTCTGTCTTTCCATCGCAAGCCTTGCTCAAGAGGCGTATATTGCTACTTTTAATGTATTAAAATTGGGAGAATCTCCAAAAGATTTTGAAACGATTGCCAAAACAATGAACCACTTTGACTTAGTCGGTTTAGAGGAAGTCATTACTCCGGAAGGCTTGGAACGTCTTGTAAAATCTTTGAACAAATATACAAATTATACTTGGGATTATCACATTTCTCCCTTTCCGGTGGGAACCCGAAAATACAAAGAATATTACGCCTATGTTTGGAAAAAAGATAAGGTTAAGTTCTTAGCTTCTGAAGGATTTTATCCTGACAAAGAAAAATTATTTATCCGGGAACCCTACGGAGCCAGCTTTCAAATAGGTAATTTTGACTTTACTTTGGTATTACAGCATGCTGTCTATGGAAAAAGTGAAACGGAAAGAAGGGCGGAAGCTTTTCATCTTATAAAAGTCTATCGTTATTTCCAAGATAGAGACAGAAAGGAAAACGACATTTTAATCGGAGGAGATTTTAATCTTTCTGCCTTTGACGAAGCTTTTTCTCCTTTGTATGAAGATAAGGATCAAATCATTTATGGAATTGATCCCAATATTAAAACTACGATTGGGATGAAAAAAATGGCAAATTCCTATGACAATATTTTCTTGTCCAAAATATACACTCAAGAATTTACCGGAAAAAGTGGAGCTGTCGATTTCACAAATCGGGATTATAAAGTCATGAGAAATAAGGTTTCCGATCATTTGCCTGTATTCATTATTGTCAATGTTGATCGAGATGATGACTGATGAAACGAGCTTATCTTATTTTAAATGGAGAATTACGGGGTAGTCTCCCTTTTTATCAACAGTTATTTCAAAAAGCAAAGGGAGATATTCTTTGTGTAGACGGTGGTTCTCGACATTTGCAATCCCTACATATACTTCCAAAAGAACTGTGGGGAGATCTGGATTCCACTCCCCCTTCTCTCTACGAAAAATGGGAAAAACAAGGTTGTGAAATTTTCAAATTTCCTGTGGAAAAAGATTTCACAGATTTTGAACTTCTCTTACAATCTCTACAAAAACGTTCCTACGAGGAATGGATTGTCATCGGTGGATTGGGAGGAGATACCGACCACCTGCTTTCCAATTTACAGCTTTGTATTTTATATCCGAAACTACAATTTTTAAGTGAAGAAGAAAGCATTTTCCTACTCCCGAAATACTATGTATTTCAATCTTTACAGGAACATAAAATATCTTTCATTCCTTTTTCGGAAAAAGTGACTGCTCTAAGCTTGGAGGGATTCCAATACAATTTATCCGCTCATACTTTACGAAGAGGAGAAACTCTTTGTCACGGAAATACCATTTTAAAAGAAAAGGCAAGTGTTCACTTTGAAGAGGGACTTTTGTTGGCTGTACTAAAAAACAAAAAAACTCTATCTCAAAAGGAATAATTCTGTATTTTCCTCAAAAAGTTAGGCATATTTTATGAAACTTAGCAATCTGAAGGATTGAGTTCTGTAAAAAACAGGAATCAATCCTTTTAATTTTTTCTCGATTCTTTATATGATTACACTATGCTCTATCTTCTCCTCTCTTAAGTATTATTTTATTCTTTTGAAGCTATCCTACTCTTATTTTTTAGAAAGAAAAAGAAATTTGCAGTATTCCTATCCCCAACAGAAGTAAAGTCCCAAAAATATGTAGAAATCCAAATACCTTCGGAGAACTTTCCTGTGTAAAATATTCTTTTATCTTCCCCGCTGTCAAAGTGAAAAGACTCAACATGCAAAAAATTCCTGTTGCAGTACTCAAAGCAAAAATTTTCGAATAGGCTCCATAACCCAATACATTTAAAAAGAGCAGAACACTCATCACTCCGGGACAGGGACATAGACCGACAATTCCTGCAAAAATCCAACCTTCTTTTGCAGATTCTTCTTTTTTCCGAAAAAGCAGGATAAGATCAAACAAAGCAATCAAAACAATCATGATAGCGGAAAGCAATCTTGTTTTCTGATCTACGGTATAAAGCCCCAACATAGAACTCTGACTTGCCAAATCTAACACAAAATGAATAAAGATATAGGCAAAAAAAGCCTGAAGATACGCAATCATAGCGGTCATAAGAAATATTTTCCATTTGGATATTTTCGTCTTCAGAACATAAGTCACTAAAAAACTTTTTCCATGTCCGGGTCCTAAAGAATGAATCAATCCATATAAAAAGGTCATTCCCAACAATGCTCCGAAAATTCCCCTTTCTTTCTCTCGAATCAAAAGTTTTATTTCCTTGATAATATGTTTTTGCTCTAACACCAAAGTTTTATAAATAGTTGGAAATTGCCATAAGCCTAAAAAAATAAAAAATATCAAAAGTCCCAACATTATCTTTTTCTTCATTCAAAAATCACCTCGTAAATATCCGGATGTACACTTTTAAAATAAAAACTGATTCCCTTTTCCGTATAAAATCTCGCTCTCCATTTTCCTTGTTCCAAGCCCTCCATATGAAAAGAGGATTTGTTATAATCATAGGTATAATAATAGTTCGTATCGTAAAAAGAAATGGTCAGCTTATCCTTAGGACGAATCGCCTTGTCAATGCTGACAAAAAAATCAATTCTTAACTGCTCATCCTCCAATACTGCCAATTCAAATAAAATATCCTGCTTTGGAATTCTTTTTCCATTCCAAAAAACTCGAATATGAGAATACAAATATTTCAAAAAAACAATATTCTTGTCTTTGACCTCTCCTTCTTTGGAAGGACGAAATATTTTTTGATTTAATAAGGTATTCATCTCATCTAAAAGAAAACGAAGTTCCACTCCTTCCATTCTCTTCTTTTCCACCTGTATGAACACCTGAGTATCAAAAAATACATGAGGATGTGCCGAAACATTTTGAAAAGAAAAGCAAAAAAAGAGTAAACAGAATATCATAATTCTTCTCATAGCATTTTCCCCGCTTCCAAACAATATTACCGCAAACCATTATACCATATTTTTTCGAAAGTAAAATTATTTTTCTCTCTTGACATCATTTTCATTTTATATTAGAATTAGTAGAAATGTAGTACAAAATATAAGGAGGTTTTCTATGTTAGAAGTAGGTTTAAAAGGTGAAGTTTCAAAAGTAGTACAGGCAGAAGATACTGCAGCTAGAGTAGCTTCGGGTCTATTGGAAGTTTTTTCAACTCCCATGATGATTGCCTTAATGGAAAAAGCAGCATACACTTTAGCAGAAGAACATTTGGAAGAGGGAGAATCCACTGTCGGAGTGGAAATCGGTTCCAAACATATGAAAGCAACTCCCATTGGAGTTACTGTTAAAGCAGTTGCAACGATTACTAAAATCGAAGGTCGCTTCATTACTTTCCAAGTTCAAGCCTTTGAAGAAGACGGAACTTTAATAGGAGAGGGAACTCATCTACGTTGTATTATTAACCGTCAAAAATTTATCGACAAATTAAACAAAAGATAGAGTTTCTCTATCTTTTTTTATAGAACAAAAAAAATGGGAGTGAAAAATGGTAAACACAAATGAATTAGGTTTAAAAACAAAATTGGTCTTGGGAGCCCAACACGTTTTGGCTATGTTTGGAGCAACAGTCTTGGTTCCTTTCTTAACAGGATTAAATCCCTCCATCGCCTTAATTGCAGCCGGACTTGGAACTTTAATTTTCCATGCGGTAACCAAAAGAATCGTTCCGGTCTTTTTAGGCTCTTCTTTCGCTTTTATCGGTGCAATTGCGTTAGTCTTGAAAAATGACGGAATTGCAGTTGTCAAAGGGGGAGTCATTGCAGCCGGATTTGTCTATCTGGTCATGTCTCTTATTATCTTAAAATTTGGAGTGGATAAGGTAAAATCTTTCTTTCCTCCTGTCGTAGTAGGTCCGATTATCATGGTCATCGGATTACGACTTAGCCCGGTGGCCATGAGTATGGCGGGATATTCCAATGGAAGTTTCGATAGTAAAAGCTTAATTATTTCCGGTATTGTAGTCATTTCTATGGTTTGTATCAGTATTTTGAAAAAATCTTTTTTCCGATTGGTTCCTATCCTAATTTCGGTTGCTATCGGATACATTGTGGCAATGTGTTTCGACCTGGTAGATTTTGACTTAATTTCTCAAGCAAAATGGATAGGACTCTCTGAAGATGCCTTTCATTCTCTGATTACTATGCCGAAATTTACTTTTACAGGAGTTGTTGCAATTGCTCCCATCGCTTTGGTTGTTTTCATTGAACATATCGGAGATATTACAACCAACGGTGCTGTGGTTGGAAAGGATTTCTTCCAAAATCCGGGAATTCACAGAACTATGTTGGGAGATGGATTGGCTACCATTGCAGCCGGATTGATTGGGGGACCTGCCAATACAACCTATGGAGAAAATACAGGGGTACTGGCGGTTACGAAAGTTTATGACCCTTCCGTTCTTAGAATTGCAGCTTGTTATGCTATCGTACTTGGGTTTTTAGGAAAATTCGGAGTTATGTTACAAACAATTCCTACTCCGGTTATGGGAGGAGTTTCTATTATTCTGTTTGGAATGATTTCAGCAGTAGGGGCAAGAACCATTGTAGATGCTCAATTGGATTTTTCAAATTCCAGAAACTTAATCATCGCCTCTTTGATTTTAGTATTCGGAATTGCTATCAATGAAATTGCGATTTGGGGAACCATTTCTATTTCCGGTTTGGCGATTGCGGCTTTGATTGGAGTTATTTTAAATAAAATTCTACCGGAAGATCAACCTTATTCTAAAAAACAACTGAAAAAAATGAAAGAACAAGAAATGGAAGAAAAAAGATAGAAAGGACATTTTATATGAATTATGCATGGAACTTAGATGACATTTATCCCTCTTGGGAAGCTTGGGAACAAGATTTTCAAAAAATGAAACGAAATATGGAAATCATTCCGAGCTATCAGGGAAAAATTCATAACAGTCGGGAAAATTTTGTGGAACTGACAAAACTCGAAGAAAATTTATCTCGATTGGTAGACAAATTGTATTTATATCCTTATTTGAAAAAAGATTTAAATTCCAAAGATGAAATCGCTTCTATGAAGCTACAGGAAATGGAATCTATTTTTACCGATTTTGGAGTGAAAACGGCTTGGACGGTTCCGGAAACTCTTATGATTCCGGAAAATACGATGAAACAATGGATTTTGGAAGACGATTTTCTAAAAGATTACGCCTTCCCTTTGCAAGAAACCTATCGTCTTCAAAAGCATGTGCTGAGTGAAGAAAAAGAACAATTGCTTTCTTATTTCTCACAATATTTAGGAGCCCCCGATGATATTTACTCCGAACTTTCCATTTCCGATATGGAGTGGAAAACGGTTACCTTATCCAATGGCTGGAAGGGACCTGTTACCAATGGAATGTATTCTAAAATTCTATCGACCAATCGCAACCAGGAAGATAGAAGATTAGCTTTTGAAGCTCTTTATGAAGCATATCAGAAAAATAAGAATACCTACGGAGCCATTTATCGTGCTCTATTACAGAGGGGAGTTGCCAGCAGTCGAGCCAGAAACTATTCCTCAACTTTGGAAAAAGCATTGGAAGGAAAAAATATTCCCAAAGAAGTTTTCCTATCTCTCCTAAACTCGGCTCTAAAAAATACAGCCCCTTTACAACGCTATATAAAATTACGTAAAAAGGTTTTGGGATTACAAGAATATCATTACTATGACAATTCTATTTCTCTTTTGGAATACGATAAGGAATTTCCTTATGAAGAGGCAAAACAGCTCGTAATTGATTCTGTTCTTCCTTTGGGAAAAGACTATCAGGAAAAATTGAAAACCGCCTTAAGCGATGGTTGGTTAGATGTTATGGAGAAGGAAAACAAGAGAAGTGGAGCCTACTCCATTAACATCTATGATGTTCACCCTTATATGTTATTAAACTATCAGGGAACCTTAGACGATGTCTTTACCTTAGCTCATGAATTAGGGCATACCATGCATAGCATGCTTTCTACGGAACATCAACCCTTTGCAACTCATTCTTACACTATTTTTGTGGCGGAAGTGGCTTCCACTTTCAATGAAAGATTGTTGTTAGATTCGATGTTGGAAAAAACAAAAGATCCGAAAGAGAGAATTGTTTTACTGGAACAAGCTTTGGGAAATATTATGGGAACTTACTACATTCAAACTTTATTTGCCAATTATGAATATCAGGCTCATCAGTTAGTAGAACGAGGAGAAGCGGTAACTCCGGATATTCTTTCCGGAATTATGGAAACATTGTTCCAACAATACTTTGGGGATACTTTAGTTCTGGATGACTTACAAAAAATTATTTGGAGTAGAATTCCTCATTTCTATAATTCTCCTTATTATGTCTACCAATATGCAACAAGTTTTGCGGCTTCTGCAAATTTATATACACAAGTGAAAAAAGATCCTAGTTCCGTTTCAAAATACTTGACTTTACTTCAATCCGGAGGAAATGATTATCCGATGGAACAGTTAAAGAAAGCCGGAGCCGATTTATCAAAAGTAGAAAGTTTTGATGCAATTGCAGAAGAATTTAATCGATTGTTGGATTTATTAGAAAAAGAATTAGAACGCTATCAAGCTTAGGAGTTATCATGAAACATATCATACATTTTTTAAAAAAAATTGTTCTATTTGTTCTAAAAGAAATTTCTTCTTTCTTTATCAAATTGCTTCTATCCTTAGCTTTACTTGCTCTTGTGATAGGGAGTTTGATTTCCTATATTTCGAAAGAGAATACAAGTGAAATCAAACAAGGAAGTTATGTTTTGTTAAGGGCTTCCAGTCCTCTCTCGGAACATATTCCGATTCCTGACCCTTTGAGTCTGAAAGAAAAACATATGACCTTTTTTGAAGTTCTGTATGCTCTGGACAGCATTCGACAGGATCCGAGAATCAAAGGTGTTTTACTAAATGCAGATTTTCTTTCTTGGAATAAAGCACAAGTGGAAGAAATCGGAACAAAATTACAAAAACTTCAAGAAGAGGGAAAAGACCTCATTGTAACATTACAAGAGGCAAATAGGGCAAACTATTTTTTGGCAAGTTATGCCCAAAAAATTGTGATGCCTCCGATTCACGCCGCCTCTTCCAACATTAGCCCCTATCATTATGAAGAGCTATATTGGAAAAGTTTATTGGATCGTTTTGGAATTACAATGAATGTCATTCCGATTGGAGATTATAAATCTTATATGGAAAATTACTCTCACAGCCATATGTCTCCTGAATTTCGAGAAAATATGAAACGCCTTTTGGAGCATACCTACCAGTATTCTCTACATCTGATGGCAGAAAATCGAAAAATAAACAAAAATGATTTGGAAAGCTGGATAGAGAATGGAGAGTTGATGGGAAGTTCTTTTCATACCTTATTTGAAAAAGGACTGGTAAGCAAAGGAGAATATCCTCAACGTATTTTAGAAAAAATCGGAGAGGAAAATATCATTTCCATTCAAGAATATTTTTCTTTGGTCAAAATCAAAAATCGTCCAAAACAGTATCTGGCTCTCTTAACTTTGGAGGGAACGATTGAAGATGAAACTTTATTTCTTGATGAAGTAGAAGCCATTCAACGTGACAACAATGTAAAAGGAGTTATCCTACGAATTAATTCTCCGGGAGGTTCTGCTCTTGTGGCGGATATGATGTATCATGCCGTGAAAAAATTAAGAGAGAAGGTTCCTGTTTATGTTTCCATTTCGGGAACTGCCGCTTCAGGAGGTTACTATGTGGCAGTGGCGGGAGAGAAAATTTTTGCTTCTCCTCTTTCCATTACCGGTTCTATTGGGGTCGTCAGTATGATTCCTAATTTTAGTCATCTAAGAGAAAAAGCTGAGGTTTCCGTGGAGAGCATTTCCAAAGGAAAATATGCCGACTTATACTCCTATCTGAAGCCTCTTTCTGAAGAAAATTATAATCGTATTCGTCAAGGAAACTTAGGAGTATACAAAGACTTCTTAGAAGTTGTTTCCTCAAATCGAAAGATAGAAACAAATTTCTTAGATCAGCACTTAGCACAAGGAAGAGTCTGGTTGGGGGCGGAAGCAAAAGAACATAAATTGATTGATGAATTGGGAGGATTAGAAGCTACGATTTATGCACTGGAACAGGATAAAAACCTGGGAGCTCTACCTATCTTACAAGTTTCCAAAAATGATGTTTTCGGACAATATCTTGGAAAATATAGGAAATTTTTAACATTTTTACCCATGACGCTGCAAAACAAAATTCCAAAAGACAGGTTGTGGAATAAGCCTATTATGTATTTTCCATATGAAATGGAATAAGGTCTTGAAAAAATCTTCAAATTCATGCTATAATAGTTTGTATTCAGTATAATTTTAGGAGGAAAACATGGTACGAAAATTAAAAGGAAATCGACCTGCTCAAGCTGCAGCCGGGAATCAAATGGATATTTTAAAACAAGCACAGGCAATGCAACAACAAATGCTACAAGTACAAGAAGAATTAAAGGGAAAAGACTTGACAGTGTCTGTTGGTGGAGGAGCTGTGAATGTAAAAGTAAATGGACAAAAAGAAGTATTGGAAATAAAATTGAGCGATGAAATTCTAAAAGAAGCAGCTTCTGACAAGGAAATGCTGGAAGATTTAATTTTGTCAGGAATCAATGAAGCAATGCGACAAGCAGAAGAATTAGCAGAAAACGAAATGAATAAAGTAACCGGTGGAATCAATATTCCCGGTCTATTCTAATAAGAATCAATAGTACAATCATGATGAAGAGCTTGTCTTACTACTAATTATAGGAGAAAGACAGCTCTTATTTTCTAAATGTTGGAGTGATTTTATGGAAAAAATGGATAACTCAAAAAAATATAGATTTTACGGACTTTGCCTTTACTATTTTATTCATTTTTTAAATTACAGTTTTTCTTATATTCGTATTGAAAATGAGGGAGAAGAAAAGGTAAGAGAAGCGACTCATCCTTATATTTTTTGCTTTTGGCATGAAAAATTATTGAGTGCTTCCCTTGCTATGAGAAATCTCCCGAAAAAAGTCGGTCTGGCAAGTCCCTCGAAAGATGGAGAATTGATTGCCGTCCCTTTGGAAAAAATGGGATTTGATATGGTGAGAGGTTCTTCTGACAAACAATCCGTTTCATCCCTACTGTCTCTGCTTAAATTTTTAAAAAAAGGATACAGTATGGGGACACCGGTCGACGGTCCCAAAGGTCCTCCTTACAAAGTGAAACTTGGTTTACTTTACTTGGCACAAAAAAGTGGAGTTCCTATTGTCCCTATGGGAGGAGCTTTTACAAAAAAATGGATTTTTTCAAAAACTTGGGATCATTTTCAAGTCCCAAAACCTTTCTCCAAAATTCTTTATGTCTTGGGAGATCCCATTTCCTTAAAGAAAGATACAAATTTGGAAGAAATGGCTCTCTTTTTAGAAGAAGAAATTAACAACTTAAATGAAAAAGCGGAACGCTTAGTCCGGGAGGGAAACTATGAATAATTTTTATGTAACAACACCTATTTATTATGTAAATGGAGATCCCCATGTGGGAAGTGCTTATACAACCATTGCCTCCGATGTCATGGCAAGGTATCAAAAATTAGCAGGAAAAACAGTATATTTTTTAACAGGAACGGATGAACATGGGCAAAAGGTAGAACAAACAGCTCATGAAAAAGGATTCACTCCGCAAGCATGGACCGACAAAATGGCTCCTGCTTTTACTGAAATGTGGAAGGCTTTAAATATCAAATATTCCGATTTTATTCGAACAACGGAGCCAAGACATAAAAATGCTGTGAAAAAGATTTTGAAGGCAGTCTATGACAAAGGAGATATTTACAAGGGAGAATACGAAGGACAGTATTGTATTTCCTGCGAAACTTTCTTTCCGGAAAATCAAATCGTAGAGCCGGGACATTGTCCGGACTGCGGAAAAAAATTATCTACCGTAAAAGAAGAATCTTATTTCTTTAAAATGTCAAAATACCAAGAAGCTCTGTTACAACACATTGAAGAACATCCCGATTTTATTCTTCCTCATTCTCGAAGAAATGAAGTGATTTCTTTTATCAAACAAGGATTACAGGACTTATCTATTTCTCGAAATACCTTTTCTTGGGGAATTCCGATTGAATTTGCTCCGGGACATATCACTTATGTTTGGTTTGATGCTTTGACCAACTATCTGACAGCGGTCGGTTATGAAAATGATCCTGAGAAATTTGAAACCTACTGGAATCATGCCAGAGTATGTCACTTGATTGGAAAGGATATTATTCGTTTTCATGCTATCATTTGGCCTTGCATGTTGCTTTCGGCGGGAATCAAATTACCGGACTCCATTGTCGCTCATGGCTGGTGGACTTCGGAAGGAGAAAAAATGTCAAAATCCAAAGGAAATGTGGTCAATCCTTACGATGAAATTAAAAAATACGGGGTAGATGCTTTCCGATATTATCTGCTACGAGAAGCAAATTTTGGAAGTGATGGAGATTACTCGACCAAAGGAATTATTGGAAGAATCAATTCCGATTTGGCTAATGATTTAGGAAACTTATTAAATCGAACTCTAGGGATGTATCATAAATATTTTCAAGGAAAGATTGTCTCTTCCAGGGAAATCCAAGAAATTGAAATTGACGTTTACAAACTATGGGAAGATACTCTAAGCCAAGTGGAAACACATATGTACTACTATGAATATTCCAAAGCTTTAGAAGTGATTTGGAAATTTATTTCCCGTATGAATAAATACATTGATGAAACCATGCCATGGGCTTTGGCAAAAGAGGAAACACAACAAAAAAGACTGGCAACTGTTATGAATACCTTGCTGGAAAGTTTATATAAAATTGCAGTTCTGGTTTCTCCTTTCATTCCGGAAGCGGCTCAAAAAATTTGGAATCAGCTTGGAATTAGCGAGGACATAGAAAAAGCTCAATTACAATCTCTTCACTGTGATGTTTCAGTATTTGAAAGTATTTTCCCGATAGGTCACGACTTAGGGAAGGCAAACCCTATCTTCCCAAGAATTGAATTGGTAGAGGAGGAGGAAAGTAAGGCGGATCCTATGCAAGTGAATCCGGATTTAATCATAGAAAATCCGATAGACATAGACTATTTTAAGAAAACAAAAATTCAAGTGGTAGAAATTTTAGAAGTTTCTAAGGTAAAAGGTGCCGACAAATTATTGAAATTCAAAGTATCCGTAGGAGATCATGTACGCCAAATTTTATCTGCCATTGCAGAATATTATCCAAATGCTCAAGAACTGAAAGGTGCTAAAATTTTAGCGGTAACTAATTTAAAACCTCGAAAAATGAGAGGAGAAATTTCACAAGGTATGTTGTTGACAACGGAAGATGAGCAAGGAATTTGCCAAGTAATTCAAGTTCCCAAAAATACAGCTGCCGGAACGGAAGTAGAATAAGAAACATTCCAAACTCTAGGAGGATATTATGAAAAAAATTACAAAGGCTGTTATCCCGGCGGCAGGATTGGGAACTCGAGTTCTTCCTGCTACCAAAGCTCAGCCAAAAGAAATGTTGAACATAGTAGATAAACCTTCTCTTCAATATATTGTAGAAGAGTTGGTTGCCTCTGGAATTCAAGATATTATTATTGTAACGGGAAGAAATAAAAATTCTATTGAAGATCATTTCGATTTTTCTTATGAATTGGAAAATACTTTAAAAAAAGATGGAAAGACGGATTTATTGGAAAAGGTAAGCCACATTTCCGATATGGCTAATATTTTCTATGTTCGTCAAAATTTTCCAAAGGGCTTGGGGCATGCCATTCTAAAAGCAAAACCTTTTATTCAGGAAGAAGAACCTTTCATCATTGCCTTAGGAGACGATATTATTTATAATCCGCAATATCCTGTTTCAAAACAATTAATTGATTGCTACGAAAAGTATGGAAGCAGTGTTGTCGGTTGTCAAGCTGTTGCGAAAGAAGATGTTTCCAAATATGGAATTGTGAAAGCCGGAGAGTATTACGACAGTAAAAGCTGTGAAATCAAAAATTTTATTGAAAAACCTACTTTGGAAGAAGCCCCTTCTACCTTAGCAAGTTTGGGACGTTACTGCCTATCCGGTAAAATTTTCCAATATCTGGAAAAAGCAAAACCCGGAAAAAATGGAGAAATTCAATTAACAGACTCTATTTTATCTATGATACAAGCAGGAGAAAAAGTATTAGCCTATTCTTTTTCCGGAAAACGTTATGATATTGGAGATAAATTTGGACTTCTCAAAGCAAATATCGAATACGGATTGCGTCATGAAGAAATTCAACAGGAATTACGAGACTACCTGTCTTGCTTGTTGACAAAATTATAAAAGTGTATTATAATATTTTTGTTAAATACCATCAAGAGAGATTGAGGGACAGGCCCTAAGATATCTCAGCAACCTACTGGAAAAGTGTGGTGCTAACTCCTGTCAGATGGAAGAGATAAAGGAAAATGTGTATCCCTGTCCATCACGGATGGGGATTTTTATTTATGATGTATGAATAAAGAAAGAGAGTGAGGATTATGAAAAAATTTAACTATTTTACTTCTGAATTTGTATCTCCGGGACATCCTGACAAAGTATCCGATCAAATTTCGGATGCGATATTGGATGCCTGCCTTGCCGAAGATCCGAATGCAAGAGTTGCCTGTGAGGTATTTTGTACCACGGGACAGGTCATTGTAGGAGGAGAAATTACAACCACAACCTATATTGATGTCCAAGATATTGTAAGAAAAAAAATTGAAGAAATCGGATACCGAGATGGGATGGGCTTTGATGCAAACTGTGGAGTCCTAAGTGCCATTCATGCTCAATCTCCTGACATTGCTATGGGAGTGGATATTGGAGGAGCCGGAGACCAAGGAATTATGTTTGGAGGGGCGGTCAAAGAAACTCCCGAACTCATGCCGCTGGCAATTGTTCTAGCCCGTGAAATTTTAGTATTATTGACAAAACTGACTCGTTCTAAAGAAATCGCTTGGGCAAGACCTGATGCAAAATCACAAGTGACTCTTGCCTATGACGAGGAAGGAAATATTGATCATGTGGAAACCGTCGTTGTTTCCGTACAACACAATCCGGAAATCGGTCATGAAGAAATTCGCAAGACTGTCATTGAAAAAGTGATTGAACCGGTCTTAGAACAATATCACTTATCCAAAGACGGAATTACTTACCATATCAATCCGACAGGTCGTTTTGTCATTGGAGGTCCTCATGGAGACACCGGATTGACCGGAAGAAAAATTATCGTAGATACCTATGGAGGATATTTCAGACATGGAGGAGGAGCTTTCTCCGGAAAGGATCCTTCCAAAGTGGATCGTTCCGCCGCTTATGCAGCCAGATGGGTTGCTAAAAATATTGTAGCGGCTGGCTTCGCAGAAAAATGTGAAATTCAATTGTCCTATGCCATTGGAGTAGCTGAGCCGACTTCTATTAAAATCGATACCTTTGGAACAGCAAAAGTAGCGGAAGAAAAATTGGAAGAAGCTGTGAAAAAAATCTTTGACTTGACACCAAGAGGAATTGAAAAAGCCTTGGAGCTTCGAAGTGGCACTTTTTTATACCAAGACTTAGCAGCTTTTGGACATATTGGACGAACGGATATTGATGTTCCATGGGAAAGATGTAATAAAGTGGAAGAATTAAAGAAGGCTGTGCAATAAATAATCTAGGAGCTACATCTCTCTCAGGTGTAGCTTTTTTCTTTTTTGTAACCAAGGTTACCGATTTTTTTCTTCCGTACTTGTATAATAAAAATATAGAAGGAGGAAGAGAGCTATGAAAGAAATCAAAAAAATAAAAAAAGCGGAAGTATTTTTATTCCAAAATCAAATTGCAGTTTATCCTTTTCAAGTTTCCAGTATGATTCTGTTGGAATCTGCTCTGGGAAGAATTACTTTGTTATCTATGGGAAAAGGGGAGGTAATTTCGGCAGAAACCATGCCTAAGCCCAGATTTTTTATATTGATACAAGGAAACGCCTATTTGCAATTTACAGAAAAAAGTATGGCCATGAAAAAAGCTTTCTTCTTATCTGTCCCTGAACATTCTTTTTACTCCGTTCATGCAAAGGAGGACAGCATTTTTTTAGAAATAGAATATCATAGAGGAGGTACTTTTATGTCAGAAATAAAAACGATTCAACATCTTACAAGGGCTGCTTCTTTTGCCCTAAAAGATGAAATTTCATATGGAAAAGGACAAATTATGAGTAAAAATTTAGTCATGAATCCTTCTATGGTCATGACATTGATGTCCTTTGATCAAGGGGAAAATTTATCTGCTCACAAAGCTCCGGGCGATGCTCTTGTGACTATGTTGGAAGGAGAAGCAAAATTTTGGATTGACGGGAAAGAACATTTGATAAGAACAGGAGAAAATATCATTCTTCCCGGAAATATTTCTCATGCAGTGGAAGCCGTGACCCCATTTAAAATGTTACTTATCATTGCAAAATAAAAGAATAAAAAATCATATAGCCTAAAATATGCGCGAAAAAAGGAAAGCTTTACATGGCTTTCCTTTTTTCTGTCAATAAAAATAGAAAATTTATAACACTTTTAGGAAATTTCGAAAGAATGGAAACTGCAATTTTCATTCTTCTCGGAAAAATGATTCTCTCTCGTTTTTCTGTAATCGCCTGCATGGAAATATTCACAGCCTCCTCTTCTGAAAGTAAAAAAGGTTTCTTTCTCATCGTCTCTCCATTGACATCGTATAATCTCCGTGTTGCAATATAGCCCGGAAGAATATTGGTAACATATATTCCCGTGCCTCGCAATGCTTCTCGATAGGCTTCACAAAGATAGTTTACCGCCCGTTTTGATTTACTGTAAACAGAAGCATCCCGATACTCCAATAAACCGGCTATAGAAGAAATAACGACTAAATGTCCCTGTTTTCTTGGGAGCATAATATCTCTGGCAATTTCAAAAGCATGTAGAACCCCCGCTAAATTAGTATCCAAACTATGGATGCATCCTTCTTGATCCAATTCTTTGGAAAGATTTCCATAGTATACTCCTGCTCCTGCTATCATCATATCCAACTCTTCTTCAGCAAAATCCTCTACTGCCCTTTTAAGAGCAAGTTTATCTTTTACATCGACTTTATAAGTTTTCAATTCCGGAAATCTCTCTTGCAATTTTTTGATTTTTTCCTCACTTCTTCCACAAACAGCAACTTCATGTTTTTGTTCCAAATATTTTTTTGCAAGACCCAATCCAATCCCGGAGCTTCCCCCTGTAATAAAAATTTTCATGCTCTTTCCTCTCCATTCATTTTAGAATATTTTTTCTTGAAGGATTCCATTTTTCACTAGATATTCTCTAGCAACTTCCTTTGCAGTTCTGCCTTTTACATCGACTTCATAATTCATTCTCTGCATTTCTTCTTCTGTAATTTTTCCCGAAATTTTTTCCAGAATATTCCTTAATTCCGGATATTTCTGCAAAGTTTCCTCTCTCATAAAAGCTGCTCCCTGATAAGGGGGAAATAATTGTCTGTCATCTTTCAACAAAACAAGCTTATATTTTAATAACTCACTGTCTGTTGAATAAACATCCAATATTTGAATATCTCCATGTTGAATTGCCTGATAGCGAAGAGAAGGCTCCATAGTTTTCACTTTGAAATCCAAACCGTAGATTTTTTTTAACCCCTGATTTCCATCTTCCCTATCGTGAAATTCCAAAGTAAACCCTGCGATAATATCCTTCTCCACCTTTTTCAAATCCGAAATCTTATCAAGCTTTTTTTCTTTCGCAAACTCCTCAGGAACTGCAAGAGCATAGGTATTTTGAAATTTCATGGGCTTTAACAATACCAAGTGATCCTGTTCATAAATTTTTGTTTTAGCCAACTCATAAACTTCTTCCGGAATATTAGAAACAGCTTCTTTTTCTTTCAACAAAGAACTGGCTATTGTTCCTGTGAATTCCGGATAAATATCAATATCTCCTTTTTTCAATGCCTCATATAAAAAACTTGTCTTTCCAAAATTGGCTTTCAATTCCACTTTTAAATCTGTTTCTGTCTCAATCAATTCCTGATACATGTGAATAATAATTTCAGGTTCCGCTCCTAATTTTCCTGCAATGATTAGCTCTTCTTCCCGCTTCATCGTTTTACTGAAAAAAGAAAAAACAAGGATGGCAAGTATTCCTAAAAATACAAAGAGAATTCTCCTCAATTTTTGTTTTTCCAAAATACGAATTCCCACATTGAATAAAATGGCAAGACAAGCGGAAGTCATCGCTCCCATCAAAATAAGATTTCCATTATTTCGATCAATTCCCAATAGAATGAAGCTTCCCAATCCTCCTGCTCCAATCAGGGCTGCCAAAGTAGCCGTTCCAATAATCATAACGGCAGAAGTTCTAACCCCTGAAATAATAATCGGCATAGCTAAAGCAAGCTCAAATTTTTTCAACTTCTCCCATTTTGTCATTCCAAAAGCGGTAGCCGCCTCTTCCAGAGAAGGATCTATTTCCTGCAAAGCTGTAATGGTATTTTGTAAAATCGGAAAAATGGCATATAAAACCAATGCCAAAACCGCCGGTACCATTCCTATTCCTAAAAAAGGAATAAAAAATCCTAATAAGGCTAAAGAAGGAATCGTCTGTATGACACCTGTGATATGTAATATCCATTCTGATAATTTTTTACGATGAGAAATTGCGATTGCACAAGGAATTGCAATGATAATCGCCAACATCAAAGAGAGCAGAGAAATTTGCAAATGCTCAAACAAAGCTATTGTCCAGTCACCTTTTTTCTCTAAAAAAATTTTAAAAAAATTTCCCACATTTACCTCCTAACGAAAAAACTCTTCTACAAACTGATTTGCCGGGTTCTCTCGAATATTTTCAGGAGTAGCCAATTGTATTTGCTTCCCATTTTTCATAATGCAAATTCTATCTCCGAGTTTCATAGCTTCTTTCATATCATGTGTTACAAAAACAATCGTCATTCCAAATTCTTTATGTATTTTTTTTATCAAATCCTGTAATTGATTTCTAGAAATAGGGTCTAAAGCACTAAAAGGTTCATCCATCAATAAAATTTTCGGATTAAAAATAATTGCCCGTAAAATTCCGACCCGTTGTTGTTCTCCTCCGGATAAATCTCGAGGATAACGATTTGCATATTTCTCCGGATTCAATCCTACTCTTTTCATCAATTCTTTTGCTTTTTCTCGTCTTTTTCGCTTCTCCCAATTTTTCATTTCAGGAATCAGCTCTATATTTTCTAACACAGTTAAATTTGGAAAAAGAGCGATTTGTTGTAAAACATAACCAATATTGAATCGTAATTGTCGGGTATTATAATCCTTACTATTCTTCCCCTCTAAATAGATATTTCCTTCTGTTTGTTCCAACAAACGGTTTATCATTTTTAATAGGGTTGTCTTTCCGCTTCCGCTCGGTCCCACCAGAATAAAAAATTCTCCCTGTTGAATTTCAAAATTTAAATCGGATACTACCTTTTTCCCTTCATATTCCTTGCTAACATGTTCAAATTGTATCATACTCTTCCTTTCTTATCTCTTCCAGGCACAATCGAAATTGTTGATGAAATTTTTCAGATAATTCCAGTAATCTCTCCCGTTCCCCTATTGTTAAAGTAAACATTGCTTTTTCTTCAACCATTTCTAAAGGTTTTAAAATATCGATAGCATATTTCCTGCCCTTTTCAGTTAATTTTATCAATTTACTTCTTCCGTCTTTATTACTTTTTTCTAGAAAAATATATTCTTTTTCCAGATATATTTTTATAGTTGCACCAACTACCTGTTTTGTAGAAAAAGTCTTTTCACAAATTCTATGTTGTGTAATTCCTTGAGAATTATAGTAAATCCACATTAAAATAAATAAACTTTTATCACAATAAAATTCTTCAATTGATCAAATATTTTTACTAATTTAATCTTACGATACTTTACAAAAGATGTCAATAAAAAAACAGCCAACTGGATGATTCCAATCAGCTGTTTCTTAACAACACTATTTTAAAGCATTCAATATAACTTAGAGCACTTTGAGATACCCCTTTTTATTCTTTACTCTTCTACTAAAAATCCTACTTTTTTTAATTCTTCTTCCACTTCCTCTAAAATTTCCTCCTTTTCCGCAACAATGGTATGATAGTGAAAATCTTTTGTCAATTGTTTTAACGGCTGGCTCAGTCCTTTCCAAATATCCTCCAATAATTTTTGAATATCTCGTCGAGACTTGATATTCAACTCCACTCGAATAATTCCATAAACATTATGTGAAACAAAGACATCTTGAACGGTAGCTCCCAAATCCACCATGATATTTAACTCCTCCTCTATTTGAGCATCCGTATGAGAAACACATAAAACCTTCTCAAATTGTGTTTCCCTAGCTTGAGGAAGAAAATACCCTCGATTTGTGGAAATAATATTATAATTTCCTGCTTTTAAGACCGCAATATCCTGTACGATAACCTGTCTGGAAACCCCGAACATCTTTGCGAGTTCCGTTCCATTCAATGCTACGGTAGAATGTTGTAATAATCTACAAATTTCTTTTCTTCTGTTTTCTGTTTCACTCATGAATACTCCTCAAATGTTTCATACTAAAATCTAATCTCTTGGCGGAATGAGTCAAGGCTCCACTTGAAATATAATCTATCGCTAAGCCCCTGTATTTTTCTATATTCGATATATCTATATTTCCGGAACATTCAATCAGAGCTTTTCCCCCAATCATAACAATTGCCTGCTTTATCATATTCAAATCCATATTATCTAACATAATAATGTCCACTCCGACTTCCAAAGCCTCTTTCAACATTTCCAAATTTTCCACTTCCACTTCTATTTTTTTTACAAAAGGAGCATATTTTTTAGCCAATTGCACGGCTCTGGAAAGAGAACCTGCAGCTGCAATATGATTGTCTTTCAACATAATTCCATCTGACAAATTATAGCGATGATTTTGCCCTCCTCCTACTCTGACTGCGTATTTTTCAAAAATTCTCATATTCGGTGTTGTTTTTCTGGTATCCACGACTGTAATTCCGACATCTCCCAATGCTTGAACCATTTGATAGGTGTAAGAAGCAATTCCGCTCATATGTTGTAAGAAATTTAAGGCAACCCGTTCCGCCGATAAAATCACTCTGGTATTTCCGACAATCTCCAAAATTTTATCTCCTTTTTTGACCTCATCTCCCTCCGACTTGTACTCCACAAATTGTATTTTTTCATCCAAAAGAGTAAAGGTACGCTGAAAAACATCTAAACCGGCAAGAATTCCGTCCTGTTTTGCAAAAAGAGACACTTCAGAAAAACTGTTCTCCTCATAGATAGCATTGGTAGAAAAATCTTCGGAAGAAATATCTTCCCGTAAGGCCATTTGAATCCAAGAATCCATTTGAAAGTTATTTAATTTTGTTGTCTTCATCTTCTTTTATCCTCTCTAAAATTATTTTTTTAGCTAGGCTGTTAGATATTGTATTTCGTTTCATTCTTATTCTTTTATTATAACGAATCCAAGGAGTTTTTTCAAGCGAAATCCTAACAGCTGCTCTTTTTCCAAAAACGACACTCTCCAAAAGAGAATTACTTGCCAATCTATTTTTCCCATGTACTCCCGTACAGGCAACTTCTCCGACCGCATAAAGATGAGACAAAGAAGTTTTTCCGTCCAAATCTACGTCAATTCCGCCCATAGTATAATGCTGAGAAGGAACAATCGGAATTTTTTCCTGAAAAGGATTTTTTCCGGCGGAACATAAATATTGATAAATATTTGGAAAACGTTGTCTAAAATCCTTGGCAATAGGACGAAAATCCAAAAATTCATACTTTGTCTCTTCTCTTTTCATTTCTTGTAAAATCGCCTGTGTCACAACATCTCTGGTTTGTAATTCATCCACAAAGCGTTTTCCTTGATGATTATATAACAGGGCTCCCTCTCCACGAACAGATTCTGAAATCAAAAATCTTCTTCCGTCGCTTTCTTCATAGAAAGTTGTAGGATGTATCTGTACATAGGAAATATCTTTTAAAGAAATCCCATATTTTGTGGCGAGAACAATTCCGTCTCCTGCAATATGTGAAAAATTAGTAGTATTGGAATAGATTCCTCCAATTCCTCCACAAGCAAGAATGGTATTCTTGGCAAAAAAAATTCTTTTTTCTTTCTTATGGAAAGCCTGAACCCCAAAACAAGTTTCTTCTTCTATGATTAAATCTGTCATTTCCGTATTTTCAAACACTCTGATATTTTTCCTTTTTCGCACTTGCTTTACCAACTGTTCCATTATCCTTTTTCCTGTAATATCATCACAATAGAGAATCCGATTCTTACTATGTCCTCCCTCTCTTGTATAACAATATTCCTTTTCATTTCTCGAAAAAGGAACTCCATACTGTATTAAAGTTTGAATAGCTCCTCTCGACTCCTCCACCAATACTTCCACTGCTTCTCGAAAGTTCTCATAATGTCCTGCTCGTAAAGTGTCCTCTATAAAACTTTCTCTATCTTCCTCTCCCCGTTGAACACAAATTCCTCCCTGGGCAAGATAGGAATTGCTATCTCTCAATCTTTTTTTCGTAATAAGGAGCACCTTATAGTTTCTAGGAAAAGCTAAAGCGGATATTATCCCGGCAACTCCAGAGCCTACTATGACAACATCTCCGTGATATGTTTTCATTGTCCTTCCCCCAATTCCAACATTCTTTGCAAAGATTTCTTCGCCATTTCAATAGTCCCTTTCTCCAGAATAATTTCTTTCAAAGGATTCTGCAATAATTTAGAAAAAGCCTCCAGAGTAGAATATTTCATATCTTGACAGGACAAGGAGGGCAAAAAATAAAATTTTTTATCTGGGGAAGAACGTTTTAATTCATGAGCAATCCCCATTTCTGTCACAATAATATATTCTTTTCCCTTATATTCCTTTATTTTTTGAATGATTTGCTTTGTACTTCCAACAAAATCTGAAAGACTCAAAATATCTTGCTGACACTCCGGATGCGATACTATTTTCGCCTGTGGATATTTTTGTTTCCACTCCAACAATTCTTCCCGTGTAATTTGATGATGAACAGGACAATAGCCGTCATTTGGAATCATATTTTTTTCCGGAACAAAACTTGCTACATATCTTGCTAAATTTCCGTCAGGAATGAAAAAAATATTTTTTTCTGACAGTTGTTTTACAATGGAAACTGCATTGGAAGAAGTGACACACACATCGCTCAACGCTTTTATTTCCGCTGTCGAATTGATATAGCAGACAACAGCAAGGTCGTCATATTGTTCTCTCATTTCTTGTATTTTTTCTTTTTGTATCATATGTGCCATAGGGCAATCCGCACTCTCATGAAGCATAATTACTTTTTTCTCAGGGTTCAATATTTTAATACTTTCTCCCATAAAATAAACTCCTGCCATAACTATTTGCTTCTGTCTGACTTTTTTTGATAAGGATGCCAAATAGAAAGAATCCCCTACATAATCTGCAAGCTCTTGTATTTCCTTAGGAACATAATAATGAGCCAACAGAATACTGTCCGTTTCCTCTTTCCATTTTTCGATTTTTTCTTTCATTCTTTTTTTGTCCTCCCTTAATGTTTGTCTGTATTATATCATTTGTATATTCAATTGACAAGACAATAAAGCAAAGAAAAAAAGAGAGGAAATCTTTTGATTATTTCCCCCAAGTGTCTGCATGTTGATTCCAATCTGCCGCTATGTTTCGTTCTTCTTCCGTCACATAATTCATTTCTTCCGCTTTGTGAATTAACACTTCAAAATTGGAAAGAGATTGCCAAGCTATCTTTTTCTCTCCGAATTGTTGATAGGCTTTTGGAAATTCATAGGAAAAAATAGCTATTACTTCTACGGAAACTGCTCCTTCCGCATAGGCTGCTTCTACCGCTTTTATGGAACTTCCTCCTGTGGAAATCAAATCTTCAATTACAATGACTCTTTTTCCTTCTACACTCACTCCTTCAATCTGCTTTCCGGCTCCATGACTTTTCTTTTCTCCACGAATATAGCTCATCGGTTTTTGTAAACTATGTGCTAAAAATGCCGCCCATGGAATTCCTGCCGTTGCTGTTCCGGCCAAAACATCGTATTCTTTTCCCTCCAAAGCTTCCTGAAATCCTTGAATAATAACTTCTCTTTCTTCCGGATAAGCAATCATTTGTCGATTATCACAATAAATAGGACTTTTAATTCCTGATACAAAGGTAAATGGTTCTTTCACATTTAATTTTACGGCTCCTGTACTTAATAACACTTGTGCAATTGCTTCTTTTCTAGTCATATTTCAAAATCTCCCTTCCTCTTTTTTCTCCGAATTTTCCTTCTTGATATATAATTTCCCCTCGTAAGACCGTCGTCAATACTTTGCATCCTCTCTTTTGCTTTATATACGGGCTCCAAGCTGCCTTTGAAATTATTTCCTCCTGCTGAATTTCACTATGATCCGTTTCATCCACAATGACAAAATCCGCATCATAGCCTACTGCAATTTTTCCCTTCTTTTTTAATCCAAAAATTTTAGCAGGGTTCTCACACATCACTTCCTGTAAACGTGACACTGTAATCTTTCCCTCTTGCACTCCCTTCCACATCATCTCCAAAGAGTGCTCCACACTTGGCATCCCAAAAGTAAGCTTTGCCTTTTTTTCTTCCAAAAGATGTGGAGCATGATCCGTTCCTATCGTGTCTAAAATTCCATATTGTAAGGCTTTCCAAAGAGCTTCATTGTCTTTTCTGGTTTTCAACTCCGGCTTTGTTCTCAAAAACAATTTTGTTTCTTCTGTTTGTTCTCTATCTTCTTCATTTAAAAATAAATGATGTGGCGTGACTTCTCCATAGACTTCCACTCCCATTTCTTTTGCTTCTCGAATATATTCCAATTCTTTTTCCAAGGAAATATGACAAAGATATAACGGTTTTTTTGTTTTTCTCGCCAGTTGTATCGCCTTTGCGACCATGTCTTCCTCCGCATGAACTGCCACCCTGTTCGAAGCACGAAAAATATTTTCTAAAATCCTATCATCTTCTATCAACATATCTCCGGTGGATACATTTAAAAAAATTTTAGTAGCGACGGTTTCTTCCACTGTCTTCTGCACTTCTACATGATTATCAAAACGGGTTCCTCCGAAATAAAAAGCATAATCTGCATAGGAATTCCCTTCATAAATCTTTCTTTTTTCTTCCAAAGCCTCCTTTGTTACCGTAGCGGGATTGGTATTGGGCATATCAAAAAAGCTTGTCACTCCTCCTCGAATCGCCGCCTTACTTCCTGAAGAAACATCTTCTTTCTGAGTAAATCCGGGAGTTCTCATATGAGTATGTACATCAATTATTCCCGGCAATACATAGTGCCCTTTGGCATCCAGTATTTCTTCTTCTGAATGTTCTGACAAATTTCTTCCCACTTTTGCAAATTTTCCGTCTTGAATTAAAATATCCACAATAATTTCTTCCGTTCCCATAATGATTTTCGCATTTTTTACTAACATAGTTGCAAACCTTCTTTCACTTCTTTCACGATCAGTCTCATGGCTTCTTTCGGATTTTCATGTTTCGTTACCGGTCTTCCGATAACTAAATAATCACAACCGTGTTGTACCGCTTCTTTCGGTGTCATAATTCTCTCTTGGTCATTGTTGGCAGACCATTTCGGTCTTACTCCCGGACAAACCGTTTGAAACCGTTCTCCACAGGCTTTTTTTATTTCGGAAGCCTCCCAAGGGGAACACACCACACCGGAAAGTCCCGCCTCTTTCGCTAAACTTGCAAAATGAATTGCCAATTCTTGCAAGGATAGTTTCGATTGAAATAAAGTTTGAATATCTTCCTCTGAAAAACTTGTTAAAACGGTTACAGCAATCACCGAAGCCGCTTCATTGATTTTTTTTGTTTCCTCCATTACCTTTTTCATCATTTTCTTACCACCGGAGGCATGGACATTGAACATCGCAACCTCTTCTTTAGCAGCAAAGACGGAGGCCATCGCTGTCGTATTCGGAATATCGTGAAATTTTAAATCCAAAAAAATCTTCTTTTGTTTTTCTCGCAAATATTCTAAAATTCTCCCCTGTGAATTTAAAAATAATTCCAAGCCTACCTTATAAAATATAGCTTCCTCTCCTAAGCTTTCCACACAGGCAATCGCTTTTTCTTCTGTGGGAAAATCCAAAGCAATAATAATTTTTTCTCGAGCATCCATATTGTTACCTCCTATGTGCAATTCCAACAATTTCTTGAATATTCTTGATATTTTCCTGTTGGCAATAGTCCCTCAATGTTTTTTCTACTTCTACGGATACCATAGGATTGATAAAAAATCCGGTTCCTATGGATAAAAGACTGGCTCCCGCCATTAAAAACTCCAAGGCATCTGTTCCATTTAGAATTCCTCCCATACCTACAATGGGAATGGTAACAGCTTCATATACTTGATAAATCATTCGAAGAGCAATGGGCTTGACCGCTCCTCCCGACATTCCTCCAAAAGTATTTCCTAAAAGCGGTTTTTTACTCTTTACATCAATTGCCATTCCTAACACGGTATTGATTAAAGAAACTGCATCCGCTCCATTTTCTTCGACAATTTTTGCAATCATGGCAATATCCGTAACGTTTGGAGATAACTTTACAATCAAAGGTTTTTTCGTAATCTTTCGCACTTCTCGGGTGACAGCTCCTGCCACTTCAGGATTTGCTCCAAATGCCATTCCTCCGTCTTTTACATTGGGGCAGGAAATATTTAGCTCTATCATAGCCACTTCCTCTATATTATCCACTCTCTTTGCAATTTCCATATATTCTTCCATTGTCTTTCCGTTGATATTGGCTATCAAAGAAGTTGTAACTCCCTCTCTTCTCAAATTTGGAATAATTTCTCGTTCAAAGACATCAATTCCGGGATTTTCTAAACCCACACAGTTTAACATTCCTCCCGGAGTCTCTGCAATTCTGACTCCATGATTTCCCTCTCTTGCCTCCAAGGTAATGCCTTTTAAAACAATTCCTCCCAATTGATTCGGATCAAAATAATCTTGATATTCTTTTCCAAAGCCAAAGCAACCGGAAGAGGTGACCAAGGGATTTTTCATTGAAATTCCTAAAAACTTTGTTTCCAAACAGCTCATTTTCTCCTCCTAATTTCTACAACAGATTGTTGATTTTTCTTTCGGTTCATAGTTGACTATCATCTTAGAATCAAATACGGGACCGTCATGACAAACTTTTTTCATCCCTTCTACCGTTTGAATGGAGCAACCTACACAAGCCTTCACCCCACAAGCCATTCTGTTTTCCAAAGAAATTTCACAACTCACTTCTTTTTCTTGAGCGACTTCTGCCGCTGCCAACATCATTCCATGAGGACCACAGACATAAATTTGATCATAGGAAGAACTTTCCAACAGCTCTTTTAACTTCATGACAACGTTTCCTTTCATTCCTACGGAACCGTCATCCGTTGTAATATAGGCTCTCAATTTTTGAAAAGAAAAGCTGTCCAAAATTTCAATCGCCTCCTGATTTCTTCCTCCTGCAACAAAAGTCACTTCATTTTCTTCTTTCAAAGCATCCAATAAATATTTCATAGGAGCAATTCCCATTCCTCCTCCAAGCACTAGAACTTTTTTCTTTTTTACTAAAGAAAAGCCATGTCCCAAGGGACCTTGTAAAGAAATGCTTTCTCCCTCTTTGAACATGGATAGAGACTTCGTTCCTCTTCCCTTCACTTCATAATAAAACTCCATAGTCCTTTCTTTTTTGTTGAGCTGATGAATACTGATAGGTCTTCGCAAAGAAAAAGAATCTTGTAAAGACTTCAGCATAAAAAATTGCCCCGGTTTGGATTCCAATAATTCTTCCGGAATTTCTACCACCATTCTGTAGTAAGAACTTGCAATACAACTATTTTCTCTCACAATACAATCTCGTAAATACACTCTTCCCTCCTATTTTTTCCCGACGGCTAAAGCAATCATCGCTTCTCTAACAGGAACTCCATTGGCTGCCTGTTGAAAGTATCGAGCATGTTTGCACTCATCCACAGATACTGCAATTTCATCTACTCTCGGCAAAGGATGTAGAATTATCATATGCTCCTGACATCTTCCCACAATGTCTTCTTTTTCAATCCGATAAGCACTTTCCACTTTTTCAAACTCCTTCGGATCTTCAAATCGTTCTTTTTGAATTCTTGTCATATACAGAATATCAATTTCTGATAAAATTTCTTCGTAATGACGATGCAAAGAATATTCCAAGCCTGCTTCTTCCAGCTCTTGCAACAAATATTGCGGCATTTGAATCGAATCCGGTGCCACAAAATAGAATTTTGCACGAAAATGTTTCATAGCTCCTGTCAAAGAGTGAACGGTTCTTCCGTATTTCAAGTCCCCTACGAAAGCAATTTTTTTCTCTTCCAAGCTTCCCAACTCTTCCTGTATGGTATACAAATCCAAAAGTGTTTGACTGGGATGTTCATTTTTTCCATCTCCGGCATTAATGACAGGAACGGAGCTAATATTCGCCGCTCTTTGGGCTGTTCCATCTTGAGGATGACGAATGACAATCACATCCGAGTAGCTGCTTACCATGCGAATGGTATCTTCAAAAGACTCTCCCTTCATAACAGAAGTTCCTTGAATGGAATCAAAACCTAATACATTAGCTCCAATCCGATAAGCTGCCGAAGTAAAGGATAATCTTGTTCTCGTTGACGGCTCAAAAAAAAGAGTTGCCACAATCTTTCCTTTTAATAAATCCGGTTCCGGCTTTTCTTTCAATTCTTTTGCCAAAACCAGCAAATCCAAAATGTCTTGTCGAGATAAATCCTGAATGAAAATAAAATTCCTCATGCTTTTTCCTCCTTGCATAAAAAATTATTTTTTTCTTTCTAGAAAATTCTAAAAGTATTTTTTCATTTTCTTTTTTGAAAAAAGAAATCTTAAAATTCATTTTATAATTTCCTTAAGAATAAAAAAAGGATAATTCTATCAAAGAATTATCCTACATAAATAGAGAAAAGAAATAAGAAAGAAAGCTTCGGTTTTTCTAGAAACAAACTCTTCCTTCTCATTCTTCTTCCTCCCTAATGATTTTTTACATTTCTGCTATTCTAGCATAAAAATAACTTATTTACAAGTTATTTTTTTAAAATTTGTACTGCTTCCTTTTTATAGTTCGCCAAATGTTCCACCACTTCTTTATTTGCCATAAATTGTACTTTTTTCTCTGTTCTAGGAACGGAATCAAACTCTTTTCCCAAAGTCACAGCAGTGACCGGAAACATATAATTTTTGGCTGCTGTCATCGTTTGAAATTCCTCTCCCAATACAGCTTCCATAAATTTTTTGGCTCCTGCTTTTACTTCTTTTTTGGCAACCAAAGCAGCACTTTCTACATATTGATAATTTCCGTCTTCCAAATAAAAACTTGCATATCTATCTTTTTGACTGTCATCTTGGGCGAACCAAATATCACTCGTCGCATATCCTACCATCATAGGAGCTTCTCCTGCCGTAAATTTAGCAAAAGCTTCTTCCCAACCCGGTTCCACATTATAAATAGCAGGTTGAATGGTTGTCCAAAATTTTTTCCAATTTTTTCCATAGAGAGCAAGGGACCATTGTAAGATTTCAGCCCCTGTATTTGATGTATTCGGATTTTCAATCAACAATTGCTTTTTCATCCTTCCCAGTGCTTCTAAATTCTTAGGTGGATTTTTAATTTTCGTCTTATCATAATTGATTGCCAACATTCCATAATCATAAGGAACGGCATAATACTCCTTATCATATTGAATTTCTTTCTTAATCTTTTCGACATTTTGAGGTTTATATTTTTGAATAACTCCATGTTTTTTTGCAACTTCAATATCTACAGGCGTTAATCCTACCACAATATCCGCTTTAGGATTTATTTTTTCCAAAGTTAATCTTTGTACTACCCCGTCAAGAGAGACATATTTAATCGTATCTCCTGTCATTTTTTCAAAAACAGGACCATATTTTTTTCCAATCCACTTAGAAGTACTCGGCCCATATACCACAATTTCTTCCGCAAAAACACCGGATGAAAGTAATAATAAACTTCCCGCTATGATTTTTTTCATTCTTCTCTTGTATCATAAATACATAAATATGTATTGATACTTCCTCCTCTCTTTTCTATTTTAAAATATCCTAAAATCATTCTAACACCAAATAAAATAAAAGTCAATTTGAAGAAAAAACAGCAAAACCTCTTTGGCTCACTGTTTTTTTAATTGTTACATCATAGCTTTTATTTATTGATTTTATTTCAACCAAAATCAATACGTATTTATCAATGTAATCTCATATATAAAAGTGGATATGGATTGCCTTGTTCATCAAAATCTGTTCTTTTGTAAACTTCAAATCCCATGTGTTCATAGAAGCCTTTTGCAAGAGGGTTTTGCTCATTTACAGCAAGCTTATTTATGGAATAATTTTCAATACCGTATTGCAATAACTGTTTTCCTATTCCCTGCCCTCTAATTGTAGCTGAAACAAAGACAAATATCTAGCTTGTACAATGCTGCTATTTCAAAATTTTCAAAGGTTTTTTTTAGTTCTGTTCTCACTATCCTCGCAGCATCTACTAAATAGATTGGAACATTCTCTACTCCGCCAACAATAATATTTATATTAAATTTCATATTGTGCTCCTCATCTCAAAGTGTTATCAAGCACTTCAACTGAAGCTCTTATGATTGAATTTATGAGTATTCTGGTATAATTCAAAAAATAAAATCTTTGCTCTCACTATAATCTTAATTTTTACATTCTGTCCAAAGTTTGAATTCCTAATAAGTTCAATCCTTGTTTAATCACTTCTCCAGCTTGTTTTGCCAAATAGGCTCTGGATTTCAAAATTTCCTCTTCTTGATTTAAGATAGGACAATTATTGTAAAAACTATTTAACTTTTTCGATAAATCATACAAATAATCCGCAATTAAATTCGGTTTGCAAGTTTCCGCAGCCTTTAGTACGGAAGAAGGAAAAATTGTCATATAATTTGCCAAAGATCTCTCGTATTTATCTTGCAAAACCAAAACAACATCCTCTGTTGCTTCTTTTCCCAAATTTTTCGCCTTATCTAAAATAGATTGCACTCTAGCATAGGAATATTGTAAATATGGAGCAGTATTTCCTTCAAAAGATAAAATCTTATCCCACTCGAAAATAATTGGACTTTGTCGATTTTGAGATAAGTCTGCATATTTAATCGCTCCTACTCCGACCACCTCTGCAATATGTTGCTTTTCTTCTTCCGGTAGAGAAGGATTTTTCTCCTGTACAATCTCATAGGCTCTTCGTTTTCCTTCATCCAATAATTCTTCCAAACGAATGACATTTCCCTTTCTCGTGGAGAACACTCCATCTGCAAAACGCATAATCCCAAACCAAACATGATATTTTTCTACATTCCATCCCAACATTTCCGTGATACGGAAAAATTGTTTGAAATGATCTTGCTGCCTTTCATCTGTCAGATAAATCAATCGATTGACATCATAAGTGTGTAATCTAAACTTTACAGTCGCAATGTCAGAAGTTGCATACAGAAAAGCTCCATCTTTCTTTTGAACGATACAGGGAAATAAATTTTCTTCTTCCGGGAAAAAAACTACTTTTGCCCCGTCATCTTCTTTGGCAATCCCTCTTTCTACTAATTCTTTTACCACTTCCGGCATAATAGGATGATAGAAAGATTCTCCATAGAAAGTATCAAAATGAATGTCTAATCTTGAATATAACTTTTCATATTCTTCCATAGATACCTGAATAAACTCTTTCCAAAGATTGTAGTTTTCTTCATCCCCATCTTGCAATTTTTTTAATTCCAAACGAGCTTCCTCTTCCAGTTCAGGAT
>UMKD01034716.1_pt1 | contig 60256 bp, 53 predicted proteins | sample 1966221 | NCBI WGS metagenome assembly UMKD01 (sample SAMEA4836167, study PRJEB28245) | human gut metagenome | biome: gut microbiome; material: fecal sample | place: Denmark | collected 2008
TGTGGTCATGACGGACATATGGCAATGTTGTTAGGGGCAGCCAAATATTTCTCGACTCATCGAAACCAATTTTGCGGAAATGTAAAATTATTATTTCAACCCGGAGAAGAATATCCCGGAGGAGCCTTGCCTATGATTGAAGAAGGAGCGATGGAAAATCCTCATGTAGATGCTGTTATCGGATTACATGAAGGAATCATCAGTGAGGAAATTCCGATGGGGAGTATTGGTTATCGGGATTCCTGTATGATGGCATCGATGGATCGATTTCTTATCAAAGTGATTGGAAAAGGTTGTCATGGGGCTTATCCACAAATGGGAGTGGATCCGATTCTATTAGCAAGCCAAGTGGTAACAGCCTTACAAGGAATTGTAAGTAGAGAGATTAAAGCAACAGAACCTGCTATTGTTTCGGTTTGTCGTATTCAAGGAGGATATTGTCAAAATATTATTCCTGACATTGTGGAATTGGAAGGGACTGTGAGGGCGACCAATGAGAGTACAAGGAAATTTTTAGCGGAAAGAATTGAGAGTATTGTAAAACATATAACGGCAGCGGCAAGAGGAACTTATGAAATAGAATATGATTTCAAATATCCTGTTGTCATAAATGATAAAAAATTCACTCAAAATTTTTTGAAATCCGCTCGAAAAATTCTAAAAGAAGAACAAATTTATCAAATGGAATCTCCCGTATTGGGGGGAGAAGATATGGCATATTTTTTACAAAAAGCTCCCGGAACATTTTTCTTTCTGTCCAATCCGAAAGTTTATGATGACGGAACGGTTTATCCGCATCACAATCCGAAATTTGATGTGAATGAAGATTATTTTGTTGTAGGAGCGGCACTTTTTGTACAGACAGCTCTGGATTTCTTAAATGGGGAGGAGGCATAACATGAAAGAGGGAATTCGAAATATCAAATTACATATATTGGCTTTATTTTTGGTTATTTTAGCAGAGTGGATAGGAATTTTTAAGTTTCAATTAGGGAGAGGAATTATTGCTTTGTTTCCTATGTTATACGCTTTAATTTTTGGAATTGTGGCGAAATTTGTCAAGGCGGCGAATGAAAAAGATATGAAAGATGCCGGTTCCTTGGTAGGAGTAACTTTGATGTTACTGATGGCAAAATATGGAACTACCATAATCTAAGAAAGGTCTATTTCAATATATTTTGAGATAGACCTTTTTGTGAATTGAGCATTTCTTAGAAAAGAAAATTTCTTTTAAAATCATTTTTCGATGTATTTTTGTGTTTTAGAAAACTTATTTTTTCAGAGAGAGTTTTAGAGAATAGCAGATAAAAAAAGATCTAACTTTTCAAGGATAAAAGGAACTGTCATCAGAGAAAATGCTTCTTCTTTTGTCAAAGTTTTATATTCTTCCTCTGTCATTTTGTGGAAAGCAAGAGTATCCTTCGGTTCAATTCCAACATTGCTTGCACTGGGATAGGGAAGCCATTCTTTTTTGTCTGCAGTAGGATTGAAGAGAGCGAAGCAGGGTAATCCTAAGGCCTGTGCCAAATGTCTCGGACCTCCTTCATTCCCGATATAGCAGGTGGAGTTTGCAAACAGTGCCATAAGTTCTCTCATATCTTTGGTCTCCAAGTTGCTAAAGATATTGCCGGGATATTTTAAGTCTTTTTCGATTTCCTTTACCTGTTCTTTTTGGTCAGGGGAATAGAAAAATACAAATTGAGCATCATAGTGTTGTAAACAGTGTCGGATAATTTTTTTCATATTTTCAATAGGATATGTTTTTCCGGGAACTCGAGAAAGAACTGCAAAAGGAATAATTGGTTTTTTCAAAGATAGACCGACAGCTTCCATTTTTTTACTCATCTTTTGTTTTTCTTCTTCCGATACGGACAGAACCAATTCCGGATCATATTGAACTTGAAAATCTTTTTCAAAAGGGCTTAACAGTTGTTTTAAAAATTTATCCACTTTATTTTCCGTATGTTCCGGTTCATATTGTCGATAATTGTAGGTGTATCCCCTTTTTTTATCTTTACTTACTCTTCCAATTCGATAAGGGCTTCCCGGAGAAAAAAGCGTGAACATTTCACTCTTGGGAGTTGACATAATATCAATGACAATATCGTATTTTTTTCTGGTAATTTGCCAAACTCTTTTTAAATATAGAAAGGGATTTCTCTGCTCTCTTTTAGAAATACAAATGACTTTGTCAATGTAGGGATGATTTTCAAAAAGAGGGGCGGAATCTTCATATAAAACGTAGTCAATCGAAGAATTGGGAAATGTTTTTTTTAAAGAATTACAAACAGGAGATGCTAAAATAGCATCTCCGATTCTTTTAAATCTTACAACCAAGATTTTGATATTATCATTTTGCTTCATCATCTTCCTCCACGACTTCAAAAAACTCATCCAAAGGATCCTGATGTTCTCCAATAAATTTTTTGCTGAAGAAAGATAGGAGATTTAGTAGGACATAGGTAAAACTTACAAGGAATAAACTGTATTTCAAAGTTATAATAAGCAGAATAATCAAAAAAGAAATGAAAGTTTTATGTTTCGGGATAAAAGAAAAAGTTTTATCCGGAGTTTTAAAGGGAACTGTACTCACCATCAAAGCGGCAGCTAAGACAATGATTGCAATAAAAATATTGATATCAAAGAGATCCGTTTGGAAGTTTTGATATACGGTATGACAAATTAAATAATAAGAGCAAACCATAGAAGCTCCATTTGGAATCGGCATTCCGCTGAAATCCCCTTTTTCACTGGAAGCGACTGTGATAATATTAAATTTTACCAATCTCATAACTCCGCAAAGAGCATATAGAAAAGAAACAGGAATGATAAATAAGCTTCCGGGAGCTACTTGAGTTAAAATGGAATATACTAAAATAGAAGGAGCAATTCCAAAAGAAATAGCATCACAGAAAGAATCGAACTCTTTTCCAAATTCACTGAAAGCATCCAGTTTTCTTGCTGTTTTTCCATCTAAACCGTCACAGACCATTGCCAGAATAATAAACCAAATAGCAGGGATAAAATGTCCTTTAATGGATTCTATAATACTAATATACCCCAAAAACATATTTCCGGCGGTAATTACATTGGGTGCGATATACTTTTTTTTGACCATAATTCTTGTCATCTCCTTAAAAACTCAAATATTTTCTTCATTTTATCATAGATACTCTTGAATGTAAACTTGATTTTTTCTTAAAAAATGTGTATGATATGGAAAAATGAAACGAAATATAGGGGGCAAAGAAATGAGAAAATTCATCATGTTTTTAGCAATTTTTCTATTAATTTCTATAGTTGGAATTTTTTTTGGAAGAAACATGATTTTAAAATATGTCTTAGAAGATAGATTGGGACAGATAAACCAAGCCTATGTGAAAATCGGAAGTGTGGATTCGAACTTTTTCGAAAACTATATTTCTTTGCGAGATATTCAGGTGGAAAGTCATGAGAAAGCGGGAACGGATTTCATTCGCATTCAGCAAGTAAAGACTTACTACAATTTGGATTATAATCATAAAAAGGTTGAGTTATTTGATACCGAAATCATCGGTTTACAATTCATTACTCCCAAAGATGAAGAGGATATGAGAGCTTTAAGAGAAGCAAAAGCTGTTGAAGTTGTGAGCGGTCAATATCCTTTTGCAAAAATATTGAAGGAAGAAAGTGAGAAGGAAGAACAAAAAGAAATTTTGGAAGTCAAATTCAGCGATGAGTATCAAAAAATCAAAGATGCCGTTCAGGAGATGAAACATGGAGAGCATCGAATTCGTCATCATTTAAATACGATTCGAGAAAATATTGAAAAACTGAGAGAGAAATATATAAAACCTGAAGTAGTGGAAGAACCAAGAAGTATTTTGAATTTGGATAGAATCTTAGGAAAGTATTTAACCATTATGTATGAGGATGAAATTTATAATCTGTTGTTACGCTATCGGGAAATTGTCAAAGAAATGGAAGAAAGAGTGAGAAGAGATGCTGAAAGAAGGGATGACATTTGGGAAATCCAAATGAACCGGGTTAGTATTTTCTTTGACATGTATGGAATTAACTTCAACGGAGAAATTAAAAATTTCAACAGTCGACTTTCTAAAAATTATGACAATATTTCTTTTAAGCTGTTTGGAGAAAAAGGGGATACCATTGGAATGATTAAAGGGGAATTAAATCTTCTAAAATTGGATTTACAGGCAACTTTAGATATTCCGGAATTAAATTTAACGGGAATTACGGAGTTTAGAAAATATTTATCCGATGGAGTGGCTTCCTTACAGCAAGATATTCAAATGGATAAATATGATGTAGCACTACAGGGAAACTTGACAGCCAAGAGAATGAAGCTTGTAGAAAATCCGTTGTTGGAAAAAATTCAAGATTTGGAAATTCGTTACCGGTATAACAGCAGAGATAGACAGTTGTATCTGAATACCAATTTCGTAAAAAATAAAATTGACGAAATGAAAAATAATTGATATAATGAAATGCCCTAGAAGTTATGGAGGACTTATGGCGTAATAGTATCGAACCGTGTCAGGTCTGGAAGGAAGCAGCACTAAGGTATCTATTGCGGGTGTGAGGTTGATACTATAATTTTTAGGGTTTTTTTATTGTCAAAATAATGCTATAATAAAAAAGAATGGAAAAATGAAGGAGAAGAAAGATGAGCTTGCTAGAAAGATTAAATGAGAAACAGAGAGAAGCTGCCGCTACGATAGAGGGTCCTTTATTGATATTGGCAGGAGCCGGTTCCGGAAAGACCAGAACCATTACATATCGGATTGCTCATATGATAGAAGAACTTGGGATTCCGGCCTATCTTATTTTGGCTGTGACCTTTACCAATAAAGCTGCGAAAGAAATGAAAGAACGGGTGATCTCTTTGATAGGAGAAGAAGCGGAGCGAGCAACCATTTCGACCTTTCACTCCTTTGGAGTCAGACTTCTTAGAATCTATGGAAATAAGTTAGGCTATCAGGCAAACTTTACGATTTATGATGTAGAGGATCAGAAACGAATTATCAAGGCGATTATGAAAGAACTGAATTTACAGAATACGGATTTGTCTGAAAAAAAATTGGCTTCTTTGATTTCAAAATTAAAAGAAGAAGGAATTTCCGCAGATGATTATGAAAAAGATAACTATGAGTATGAAGCAAAGATAATTGCTGAAATTTATCGACGATATGATGCAAGATTAAAAAATCAAAATGGAATTGATTTTTCGGATATTCTATTAAATACAAGAAAGTTGCTGGACATTCCGGAAATCTTGGAAAAAATTCAAAACAAATATCAATATATCATGGTAGATGAATATCAGGATACCAATAATATTCAGTATGAAATTGTAAATAAAATAGCTCAAAAACATAGAAATATTTGTGTGGTAGGAGATGAAAATCAAAGTATTTACGGCTTTCGAGGGGCTAATATTCAAAATATTTTAAATTTTGAAAAAGATTATCAAGATGCCATGGTCGTAAAGTTGGAGCAAAATTATCGTTCCACCGCTATGATCTTGGAGGCCGCCAATGCCGTGATTCGAAACAATCTTTCCTCCAAAGATAAAAATTTATGGACGAATAAGGAGAACGGAGATAAAATTAAGGTATTAAAAGCTTTGAATCAGAGAGACGAGGTGGAAAAAGTCATCTCGGAGATTGCCAAAGAAAAGCAGAAAGGAAGAGCCTATCGGGATATGACAATTTTATATCGAACGAATGCTCAATCAAGGGTGTTTGAAGAAGCTTTTTTGCGATATCGAATTCCCTATAAAATTTTTGGAGGAATGCAATTCTATCAAAGAGCTGAAATCAAAGATATTTTAGCTTATTTAAGCCTTATCAACAATCCTTTGGATGAAACAAATTTATTGAGAATTATCAATATTCCGAAGAGAAAAATAGGAGATAAGACCTTAGAAAAAATTCGAAGCTATGCTGGAGAACATTCTCTTACTTTTTTTGAAAGTTTGGAGAGAGCGGGGGAAATTAGCGGAATTAGCAGTGGATTGGCAGGAACTATTCAGCAATTCTATGATCTTATTCAGGAATTGATGGCTTTGGCTCCTTATGAAAATACCGGTGTCATTTTTTCAACTTTGCTTGAGAAAATTGGGTATAAACAGTATTTAGAAACAGCTTATGAAGATGCGGAAGCAAGAATTTCAAATATTGAAGAACTGGGAACTTCGATTTTAGAATTGGAAAATTTATTGGGCGAGTTAAGTTTACGAGATTATTTGGAAAATGTTTCCTTGGTCAGTGCGACGGATGATTTGCAGGAGAATCAGGATTACATCAAATTGATGACCATTCATAATGCAAAGGGACTGGAATTTCCGGTTGTATTTCTGGTAGGAGCGGAAAATGAAACCTTCCCGGGAAGTTCCAAGTTTTCTTGTGAAGAAGATTTGGAAGAAGAAAGAAGACTGTGTTATGTAGCCATTACAAGAGCGGAAGAAAAATTGATTATCAGTTTTTCAATTACGAAATACATCTATGGGGATACACTCCCTACTCAAGAGTCGATTTTCTTAAAGGAAATTCCGGAAGAATATAAGTGGGAAGAATGGAAAGAAAAAGAAGTGAAACTTCCAAAAATTCAAACTAAAAATACAATTTCTACAGAAGATTTGAAAAAGAAAGCTTTGAATTTACCTTTTTCGGTTGGAGAGAGGGTTATGCATAAAAAGTTCGGTTTGGGTGTCGTAAGAACTTTGGAAGAAAAGAAAATTATTGTAGAATTTGTAACAGGAAAGAAAGAAATTGCAGCGATTGTAGCGGAAAAATTTTTATCTAAAATAGAATCATAGAAAGGATGAGGCTATGAAAAGAAAAACCATTGCAGAAGAAATAGAATATTCAGGAATTGGCTTACACAAGGGAGAAAAGATTTTTATGAGGTTGCTTCCTTCCCGTTCCGGAAAGATTATTTTTAGACGTTCCGATTTGGAAGCAGGAAAAAATGAAATCGTTTTAGATATTGAAAATACTTTTGATTTGACACGAGGAACCAATTTGAAAAATGAATTCGGAGCTATGGTATTTACCATAGAACATTTTCTCTCAGCCTTAGCCATTTGTAATATTACGGATTTGGTTGTAGAATTGAATGGAAATGAATTGCCGATTTGTGACGGAAGTGCAAAAGTATTTTTGGAGCTTTTTGAAGAGGCGGGAATACAAGAATTGGAAGAAGACATCGAGGAAATTATTGTAAAAGAACCGATATATCTTTCTCTGGGTGATAAACATATCATAGCTCTACCCTATGACGGAAAAAAGCTTACTTACAGTATTCGATTTGAACATAGTTTTTTAAAATCGCAAATGGCGGAGTTTGTATTGGATTATGATACTTACCGAAAGGAAATTGCTCCTGCAAGAACTTTCGGCTTTGATTATGAAATTGAATATTTACGAAAAAATAATTTAGCTTTGGGGGGAAACTTGGATAATGCCATTGTCGTTCAAAAGGATGGGGTGATGAATCCGGGAGGCTTGCGTTTTGAAGATGAATTTGTTCGTCATAAGATGTTGGACATCATTGGGGATTTAAAAATATTAAATCGAGCATGGAAAGCTCATATTATTGCAATCAAAGCAGGACATGCTTTAGATATAGAATTTGCAAAAAGATTAAAAGAGATATAGTTAAGGAGGACAGAATGCTAAATACTTTAGAAATTATGGAAAGAATTCCGCACAGATACCCTTTTTTATTGGTGGATAGAATTTTAGAAATGGATGTAGAAAATAAAAGAGTGATAGGAAGAAAAAATGTAACGATCAATGAAGAATTTTTCAACGGACATTTTCCGGGACATCCTATTATGCCGGGAGTGCTAATTGTAGAAGGAATGGCACAATGTTTAGGGGTTTTGGTTATGGAAGGTCAAGAGGGAAAAGTTCCTTATTTCGCCGCAGTAGAAAGTGTGAAATTCAAACAACCGGTACGCCCCGGAGATACCCTTACCTATGATGTGAAAGTAGAAAAAATTCGTAGTAATATTGTGAAAGCGTCAGGAATTGCTTTAGTGGATGGAGTGAAAGTTGCGGAAGCCAGCTTTACTTTTTGTATTGCTGACAAATAAGGAAGAGGGAGATCGTCATGGTTGAGATTCACAGTACTGCTATTGTAGAAGAGGGGGCTATTCTGGAGGACGGAGTAAAAATTGGTCCCTATTGTATTGTAGGAAAAGATGTAAAAATAGGAAAGAATACAGTTTTACAGTCCCATGTCGTAGTAGAGGGAATTACAGAAATTGGGGAAGAGAATACCATTTATTCCTTCGTTTCCATTGGAAAAGCATCTCAGGATTTAAAATATCGAGGAGAAGCTACCAAGACCGTCATTGGAAATCGAAATTCCATTCGTGAATTTGTAACGATTCATCGAGGAACGGATGATCGTTGGGAAACAAGGATAGGAAGCGGAAATTTATTGATGGCTTATGTTCATATTGCTCATGATGTGATTGTGGGAGACGAATGTATTTTGGCAAATAATGTGACTTTGGCGGGGCATGTTGTCGTGGATAGCTATGCAATTATTGGAGGATTGACTCCGGTTCATCAATTTACACATATCGGTTCCTATGTGATGATTGGGGGAGCAAGTGCTATCAATCAGGATATCTGTCCTTTTGTTCTGGCAGAGGGAAATAAGGCGGTTGTTCGAGGTTTAAATACGGTTGGACTGCGTAGGAGAGGTTTTTCCAATGAAGAACTTTCCAATTTAAAAAAGGTCTATCGTATTATTTTTAGAAGAGGTTTACCTTTGAAAGAGGCATTGGCAGAGGCGGAAGAACAATTTGGAAGCGACAAAAATGTAGCCTATCTATTGGAATTTATTCGAAAGAGTGAAAGAGGAATTGCACGTTAATGGAAAAAATAGGAATTATTGTTGGGAATGGAAAATTCCCACTTTATTTTATGAAAGAGGCAAAAAAGCGGGGCTATGATTTATATCCTGTCGGTTTGTTTGACAGCATTGAAAAAGAAATCAAAGAGATGGAACATTTTCAGTCTTTTCATATTGGGCATCTGGGAGAAATTGTAAAACATTTCTCTTTTTATGGTGTCAAAAAATTAATTTTATTAGGAAAAGTGGAGAAAAGTATTTTGTTTCAAAACTTAGATTTGGATTATTACGGACAGGAAATTTTAAAAATGCTGCCGGATAGAAAAGATGAAACTCTGTTGTTCGCCATGATTTCTTTTTTAAAGTTGAATGGAATTAGAGTCCTTTCTCAAAATTATCTTCTTTCCTCCTGCATGGTGGAAGAAAAGTGTTACACGGAAAAAATACCGAAAGAGGAAGATGACAGAAGTATTCAATTGGGAATAGAAGCTGCAAAAATATTGACGAGATTGGATATAGGACAAACTGTCATTGTAAAGGAAGAAGCGGTAGTGGCTTTGGAAGGAATAGAGGGAACGGATCAAGCGATTCTTCGTGCAGGAGAATTGGCAGGGAAGAATTGTATTATTGTAAAAATGGCCAGACCGAAACAAGATATGAGAGTGGATATTCCTACTGTGGGAGTAGAGACCATTCGTAGAGCAATTGAAATTGGAGCAAAGGGAATTGTCATGGAAGCAAATAAAATGTTTTTTTTGGAAAGAGAAGAAGCCATTTCTCTTGCGAATAAGCATGGTATTTTTTTGATAGGAAAAAAGGTGTAGGAGAGTTCTTATGAAAATTTTTGTTTCAACCGGCGAAGTATCCGGAGATTTGCATCTTTCTTATTTAGTTCGGGTCATTCGAAAAAAATATCCGGATTGTGAATTATATGGTGTAGCAGGTCATCACAGTCAAGAGGCGGGAGTCACTATTTTAGAAGATATTCGAGAATTGGCTGTTATGGGTTTTTTAGAAGCTTTCAAAAAATATAATGATTTGAAAGAAAAAATGGAAACCTATCTTCAATTTATAGAAGAGGAAAAGATTGAGAAAGTGTTATTGATTGATTATGGAGGATTTCATTTAAAATTTTTAAAAACTTTAAAAGAGAGATGCCCGCAGGTAAAAGTATATTATTACATTCCGCCGAAATTATGGGTGTGGGGAAAGAGACGAATTCATACTCTGCGATTGGCGGATGAAATTATGGTTATTTTTCCTTGGGAAGTAGATTTTTATCAGAAAGAGGGAGTGAAAGTTCATTATTTTGGAAATCCCTTAGTGGAGACCTGTCCTCCTAGAGAAAAAGAAGGGGATAAGATTTTATTATTACCCGGGAGCAGAAAGCAGGAAATCCTATCCATAGTTCAAGTGTATCAAGATTTAATCCGGAGAAATCCGGAAAAATGTTTTTTACTAAAACTTGTCAATCAGGAAGCTCTTGCTTATTTACCAAAGGAAATGAAAGATTTTTCGAATTTAGAGATGGTCTTTGAGAAGGAACTGACGAAAGTGGTAGAAAACTGCTCCTGTGCAGTGGCTGTTTCCGGAACAGTCACTTTGGAATTGGCTCTTTTGGATGTTCCGACTGTGGTTGTGTATAAAACTACCATTTTTAACTATTTCATCGCAAAATATCTTTTAAAGGTAGGCTACATTTCATTACCGAACATCAGCTTAGAGGAAGAAGTTTTTCCGGAATTGATACAGAAAGATTGTAATGTAGTAAATATTGAAAATTCTCTACAGGAGATAGAAAATAAACCTGAACTGTGGAAGAAAAAATTGCGGGCAGTGAGAGAAAAATTGTCAGGAGTAAGAATTATAGAACAATATGCAGATTTTTTACTTGAGGGAGAGAAATGAAAAAAATATCTTGGAATCCATTGAAAAATAAATCATTAGGGACTTTTTTGCACTACAGTATGCAATATAAATGGCAAATGTTGGCAGTCGTGTTACTGTCGGCTTTGGCATCTGCGATGAGCGCAATACCGGCATGGTTAAGTAAATATTTAATTGATGACGTGTTGGTAAAGCAGGAAAAAAATATGTTGTTTCTTGTCTTGGGAGGAATGTTTTTTTGCACTTTGATAAAGGTGGTTGCTGTTTACTATGCGGATATCGGTTCGGGTTATATTACGGAAGTGATAAAACGGGATATTAAAGTGGACATTTTTAAGCATTTACAGAAGCTTCCTCTACATTATTATAAAACAAATAAATTAGGGGACATTATGGCAAGACTTTCCGGAGATACTTCCACTTTGGGAAGAATCGGATTTATTATCTTTGAAATGTTCAAGGAATTTTTAACCACTTTTGTATTGATTATTCGAATGTTTCAAGTAGACTATATCTTGGCTTTGGTTTCTTTGATTGTGTTGCCTTTGATTTTACAAATTGTTAGAAAATATACCAAAAAAATCAGAAAGTCCGGAAGAGTACGTCAAGATATGGCAGGGGCTATTACAGCTTTTACTCAAGAGAGTTTGTCCGGAATTTTTGTGGTAAAAGCCTTTAATGCGATGAAAATTATGATTTCAAAATATGAAAAAATCAGCTATGAAGAATTTCAAAAATCTTTTCGAACTGCAAAGATCAAGGCGAAGGTATCTCCTATCAATGAGTTGATTACAACCTTAATGATTATTTTGGTTGCCTTATACGGCGGATATAAAATTATTGTGACCAAAGATATTACTTCGGGAGATTTGGTGTCTTTTGTGACAGCTTTGGGACTGATGCAACAACCTTTGAAGCGATTGGTTGCCAAAAACAATGAATTGCAGGAATCTATTCCATCGGCGGACAGAGTATTGGAAATCTTAGAGGAAAAAATAGAGCAGGAATTTACGGGGGAAGAAAAACATCTTTGCGGTGAAGTCGAAAAAATTGAGATCGAAAATGTATCTTTTTCGTATCCGGAAAGCGAAGAGAAGGTCTTGGAAAATATAAATCTTTCTGTGAAAGCAGGAGAAGTGGTTGCTTTGGTTGGAAAGAGCGGTAGCGGAAAAAGTACTTTGGTAAATTTGCTTGCTCGTTTCTATGATATCGTTTCAGGAAAAATTAAGATCAATGGTTTGGACAGTCAATCCATTCCTCTTTCGGAATTTCGAAACTATATTGGGGTTGTGCCTCAGGAAAGTTTTTTGTTCAGTGGAAGTATTGCGGAGAATATTGCTTTTGGAAAAGAAAGTGTCACGCAGGCTGAGATTGAAAAAGCTGCAAAAATGGCAAATGCCTATGAGTTTATTATGGAATTACCGGAAAAGTTTGAAACGGAAGTGGGAGAACGTGGAACTCGTTTGTCGGGAGGACAAAAACAAAGAATAGCGATTGCAAGGGCTCTAATTCAAAATCCGCAAATTATGATTTTAGACGAGGCAACTTCCGCTTTGGATACGGAATCTGAAAAACTGGTACAAGAAGCTTTGGATCAGTTGATGAAGGGAAGAACGACCTTCGTGATTGCTCACCGTTTGTCTACCATTATTCATGCGGATAAAATTGTCGTCATGGAAAATGGAAAAATCAAAGAAGTAGGAAATCATAAAGAATTGTTGGAGAGAAAAGGGCTGTATGAACATTTGTATCATATACAGTTTCAGGAGAAAATGGAGGAAAAATAGTGGAAAGATTGGACGGAAGAAGAGAAAATCAATTAAGAGAAATAAAAATCACAAGAGATTTTAATATGCATGCGGAGGGTTCCGTACTGATAGAATCCGGGAATACCAAGGTTATTTGTACAGCCAGTGTGAGTGAAAAAGTTCCATCTTTTTTAAAAAATACGGGAAAAGGTTGGTTGACGGCGGAATATTGTATGATACCAAGAGCAACGGGAGAGCGAACTCAAAGAGAAGCTGCCAAAGGAAAATTATCCGGTAGAACTATGGAAATTCAAAGATTGATCGGGAGAGCTTTACGTTCTTCGGTTGATTTGGAAAAATTGGGAGAGAGAACCATTACTTTGGATTGTGATGTCATTCAGGCGGACGGAGGAACCAGAACGGCATCAATTACAGGTTCTTTTATCGCTATGGCAATTGCAGTTGCAAAATTACTGAAGGAAGGAATACTTACAGAGAGCCCTGTCCTTTCCAGAGTTGCTGCCGTGAGTGTCGGGAAGCATGAAAATAGTATTTTACTGGATTTGAATTATGAGGAAGATTCTTCTGCAGAAGTGGATATGAATGTCATTCAAAATGATTTGGGTGAGTATATCGAAGTACAGGGAACAGGAGAAGAGGCAACCTTTTGCCGAAAAGAGTTGAATGCCTTGTTGGATATGGCTGAAATTGGAATTCATCAGTTGTTGGAAAAACAAAAAGAAGTATTGGGAGAAGACTATGAAATTATTTTTAGCAACAGGAAATAAGCATAAAATTGAAGAAATCAAGGCAATTTTTCAGGAAAATGAATTGGAGATTTATTCCATTTTAGATGGAATTTCCATTCCGGAAGTAGTAGAGGACGGGAAAACATTTGAGGAAAATTCTCAAAAAAAGGCCTTAGAAATTGCAAAGCACTTAAATATGATGACAATTGCTGATGATTCCGGACTTTGTGTAGATGCTTTGGGAGGAGCTCCGGGAGTGTATTCCGCCAGATACTCGGAAGAAGGAACGGATGAGGCAAATAATCAAAAATTGCTTCGAAATTTACAAGGAATTGAAAACAGAAGGGCAAAATTTGTTTCTGTAATCAGCTTTGCAAAACCAAATGGGGAAGTATTCTCATTTCGAGGAGAAGTGGAAGGGGAAATTATTGATGAGAGACGAGGAGACTTCGGTTTTGGCTATGACCCTTACTTCTATGTAAAAGAATATGGAAAGACTTTGGCGGAAATGCCGGAAGTGAAAAACCAAATCAGTCATCGAGCGGAAGCATTAAAGAAATTTCGAGAATTTTGGAGGAAGCATAGGAATTCCAGATAAAAAATCAGCGGACAGATGGAAGAGAAGAGGTTGGTACGAGATGAATAAACTGAATCAATTTTACAAGGAACATTACAATACTCTCACGAAAGGAGAGAAAAAAATAGCGGAATATTTTGTAAAAAATCCAAAAAAAGTAATGATGCTGTCTGCTTTAGAGTTGGGGAAAGAAATCGGGGTAAGTGACGCATCTATTTTAAGATTTTCTAAGGCTTTGGGCTTTCAAAAATTCAGTGACTTGAAAAATTACATTGCTTCAGGCTTCAGTACTATCACTCCTAATGACAGAATGGTAAAAAATTGGGATAATTTTCATTCTCAAAATGATATTGTCAATAAAATAGTAAACTCAGATTTGGAGAATATCAAAGAATTTTTGTTACATATAGATTTTGAACAAATAGAGACCGTTGTAAATTGGATGAATAAGGCTAAAAAAATTTATTTTCTAGGAATAGGATCAAGTAGAGCCATTTCTCAATTTATGTTTTGGCATATGAAAAGATTGGGATTCAATACGGAATGTATTAACGAGGGAGGCTTAGGTTTGTATGAAGCCTTTTCTCATATTACCAAAAAAGATATTGTCATGTTGTTCTCTTTTCCAAGATTTTTAAATGATGAAGTAAAATCTATCACATTGGCAAAAGAACAGGGGGCAAAAATTATTACTGTGACAAGTAATCCGTTTTCTGAAATTAGTTTTTTAAGTGACATGGTTTTGGAAACTTTTGTAGAAAATGATGGATTTTTTAACTCTTACATGGTTCCAATGGAACTATGTAATATTATGTTAACCGCTATTTTTGAAAAAAACAAAGAGAGTATTTTTACGGAATTGAAAAAGAATAGCCTAGTAAAGGATTTTCTCTTTATTTCGGAAGAGGAATAATCGTATATAGGAACATCTATAGATGAGTAAAGTATTTTAGGAAATAAATAAATTGGATATATTATATAATTCAATTTATAGATAATAAGTCCTAAAGAGTACTTTACTCATTTTTTAATGTTGACAAAACTACATAAATAAAATATTTTGTAGTAAAGACTACAGATTGTAAATATGTTTAGTATGTTTGAAAAATTATGAAAAAGGGAGGGACAGTATGGAGGACAAGCAAAAAGGATTTTTGGGTAAAGTTGCTGCTATTTCAAATCGTTTACCGCATCCAGTAACTATTTTTATTCTTTTGTCTATTATTGTAGGAATTTTATCTGTTATTTTTTCAAAAATGGGAGTGGGGGTTGAAATTGAAGCTATCAACAGGAGTACAAAAGAGGTTGAGTTACAGACATTCTTTGTAAAAAATCTTTTTGATGAAGAAGGAATTCGATGGATTTTTGAATCAATCGTTGAAAATTTTGCTTCTTTCGAACCTTTGGCAGTCGTGCTATTTTTTTCATTGTTTTTTAATTTTCTAAACGAAGTGGGATTATTCCCGGCTTTTTTGAAAAAAGTCATGCAGAGAATCAAAGGGAAATATATTTCTACTTTTATAGCATTTTTAGGAGTGAACTCTTCTTTTGCAGGAGATATTGGATATGTTTTGGTAATACCGATTGCAGGGATTCTTTATAAACAGTTAAAAAGAAATCCAATTGCAGGGATTTTGCTTGGATTTGCTTCTACTTCGGCTGGATTTGCCGCTTGTTTAGTTTCAATTGATGCCTTATTGGGAGGGCTTTCTACTTCCGCTGCCTCCATTGTAAATGCAAATTATATTGTTACTCCTTTGGCAAACTCTATTTTTATGTTCTTTTTTACCTTCTTTATTACAGGAATAATTGCTTTTATCAATGACAGATTTATTGAACCGAAAGTAGAATATTTTTTTCCTGAGGAGGAACAGAAAATAGAAACAGAAGAAGAAAGCTTTGTAGAGATTAGCGAAATAGAAAATAAAGGTCTGAAAGCTGCAGGCTTTGGTTTTTTACTTTCTTTTGCAGTGATTTTATTACTATCCATTCCGGAAAATGCACCTTTACGAAATCCTAAAACGGGTCTTTTACTTTTGGGATGGAGCCCACTGTTATCTTCTATTGTTTCTGTTATTTGTTTTATTTTCTTTATTCCGGGAATTTTTTATGGAGTAGTCACGAAAAAAATTAAAAATGATAAAGATTTGATGTCTTTGTTATTTAAATCTTTAGATGGATTTGGGGCTTTCATTGTTTTATGCTTTTTTTCTTCCATCTTTATTTCATGGTTTTCTTATTCACAGTTGGGAATTATTATTGCAGCAGAGGGAGGAAAATTTTTATCAACAATAGGACTGACTCGGCTACCTCTGATCATTGTTTTTGTCTTATTCTGTTCCTTTGCGAATCTGTTTATAGGTTCTATGACAAGTAAATATGTATTATTGGCTCCTATTTTTATTCCAATGCTCTATAAAATGGGAATTTCTCCAGAATTGACACAACTTGCTTATAGAATAGGAGATTCTTCCACCAATGTTATTTCTCCATTGATGTCCTATTTTGCATTGATATTGATGTATTGTAATAAATATAACAAAAAATTTGGAATGGGAGATTTGATTACTTATATGATTCCTCATTCTGCTGTTATTTTAGTCAGTAGTTTAATATTTTTGGGGGTTTGGGTCATTTTAGATTTACCGATTGGATTTGGAACTGTAAATTTCTTATAGGAGGAAGGAAGATGAAAAGACCAATTATCGGGATAACTTCTTCTTATGAAAAAGAAGAGGGGTTGAAAAATTATCATCGCACAACCGTGAGTATTGATTATACAAAGGGAGTTGTTGCAGGGGGAGGCATTCCGCTTGTTATTCCTGTGACAGAGGATAGAGAGATTATTCAGGAGCAATTATGTCTTTTGGACGGATTGTTGCTATCCGGGGGACCTGATTTAAATCCCTTTTTATATGGACAGGATTTTAAACAGGGGATTCATTTAGTATCTCCTGAAAGAGATTACTATGAAATGATAGTTGTAGAAGAATTCTTGAAAACAGGAAAACCTATTTTAGGAATTTGCAGAGGACATCAATTATTAAATGTTTATTTTCAAGGGAGTTTATTTCAGGATTTGAGATATTATGGAAAGGAAATGTTACAGCATAGACAGGAAATGTATCCGGAACTGATTACCCATCAGGTAAATATTATAGAAAAAGATAATATTCTGTTTGAATTGTATGGAGAAAAAATTGGTACGAATTCTTTTCATCATCAAGTAATTGATAGATTAGGAGAAGGATTAACTCCTATTGCTCAGACAAATGACGGAGTGATTGAAGCATTTCAGATGAAAACACATAAATTTTTGTATGGGATTCAATGGCATCCTGAGATGATGACTGCGAGAGGAAGTACAGAGATGAAAAAAATTTTTGAGAGCTTTGTGGAGGCTTGTAGTGTGAAAGAATAATTTAAGAAAGGAAAAAGGGAGATGAGGGGATGTTAGAGTATTTTGAGGCGTTTGTTAATTTTTTATGGGGTCTTCCTATTATTGTTATTATTTTAGGAACAGGTTTTTATTTTACTTTTAAAACAGGATTTTTTCAGGTGTTTCATTTAAAACATATCTTTTCAGAAACTATTTGTAAAATTATAAAAAAGGGAAACAAAGCAGAGGAAAATGGAGAGGGCTTGATCACTCCTTTTGATGCGGTTGCGACTGCGATTGGAGGCTCTGTCGGAGTCGGAAATATAGGAGGAGTGGCGACAGCAATAGCAGTTGGAGGACCGGGAGCACTTTTCTGGCTTTGGATAGCCGCCTTTGTCGGAATGATATTAAAAATGGCAGAAGTGACTTTGGGAGTCTATTACCGGGAGAAAGATGAAAATGGAGAAATTTATGGAGGACCTACCTACTATATGGAAAAAGGTCTGGGAAAAGAAAAAGGATATAAATGGTGGATTATTCCTGCTGTTATTTTTGGAGGAGGAATTTTTTCAACATTTTTTATCACCGTACAAAATTACACTGTTTCCGAAGCAGTCAGTGCCGCATTCGGTATCAAAATCATCTATGCCAGCATTCTTTATATTATAATCAATTATATTCTTATTCTTGGAGGAATTAAAAGTTTAGGGAAACTAGCTGGAAAAATAGTACCATTTATGTGTATTTTTTATGTAGGAGCAGCCTTTTACATCATACTGGTAAATATTGGAAATCTTCCGGAAGCCATTGTATCAGTATTACAAGGAGCTTTCACAGGAACCGCTGCAGTTGGAGGATTTGCAGGGGCAGCTTTTAATCAAGTAATGAGAGTGGGAATGGCTAGGTCTGTATTCAGTAATGAAGCGGGTTGGGGAAGCTCACCGATGATACACTCTTCCGCTCAAACGGATCATCCTGTAAAACAAGGATTGTGGGGAGCTTTTGAAGTATTTGTAGATACCATGATTGTATGTACTTTAACAGCCCTTGTCATTATTATTACCGGAGTATGGCAAGGTGGAGCAACAGGAGCAACCTTGACTTTGAGTGCTTTTGAAACGGGAATGGGAGCGGCAAGTAAAATCTTTATTGCCTGCGGGATTTTCTTGTTTGGAGTTACGACTTCATCAGGGTGGTATGCATACTACGAAATTATTTTAAGACATTTGATGAAATCTTCTCCAAAATTAAAAGCGGGAATTTTAAAGTTTTACAGAATTTTTTATCCGATTCCAGGATTTATTATGGTAGTTATGGCAACAACAATTGGAATGCCGGGAGGAACCGTGTGGTTATTTGCAGATTTTACTACAGCGATTCCTACTTTTGTGAATATTGCAGTTGTACTCGCATTGAGTGGAACTTTTCTAAGATTGTTTCATGATTATAAGAGAAGATATATTTTGAAGGAAGATATGAGTCAAGTAAAGGATCCATTATTTTTTTCAGAAGAGAAAGAATAGAAATTTTTTATAATCTATTAAAACGACATTGAGAATAAATAAAGAAGCCCCTCATGATAAAATAATCATAGGGGGCTATTTTTTTATTAAAAAGATAAAGAAAATACACTTGACAAATAAAATAGTTTTCGATACGATAACTTGGGATATAAAAATAAATATCAAAAAAGACAACATGTTTAAGAAAGGAGCTTGAGTCCGTTGATTGAAAAACAACTATATCGTTTTTGTGGAGAAACACAGAAATATATTAAGGACAGCGTATTTTTATCTTGCTATCGTTTATTGGCAGGAATCGGCTTTTCTTTTCTATTTGCAAAATTATTGACAGATATTTTAGAGAAGAATTGGACAACAAACTTATTTTTGGTAATGGGAGGAATGCTCATTATTATTCTGGTAAAACAGTGGTGTATGAGAAAAGTAGCCTCTAAATTGGGATTTTTAGTATCTGAAGTGAAGGAAAATTTGAGAAGAGCTATTTATCAAAAAGTGTTACGTCTGGGGATTTCTTATCAGGAGACTTTTCAAACGCAAGAAGTAATTCATTTGGCAGTGGATGGCGTGGAGCAGTTGGAAAATTATTTTGGGGGGTATTTAACACAATTTTATTATTGTTTTGCCTCTTCCCTTATTTTATTTTGTGTCATTGCTCCTTGGAATGTAAAAGCAGCTTTAGTTCTATTGATTATGGCCTGCAGTATTCCTTTGACCTTGCAATTGTTATTAAGAATGGTAAAGCAGGTACAAAAGAAATATTGGTCCAAATACGCCAGTGTAGGAAATCTTTTTTTAGATAGTTTACAAGGCTTAACAACTTTAAAAGTGTACGGAACGGACGGAAGGCGAGAAGAAGAAATAGCAGAGTTATCGGAGGGATTTCGAAAACAAACCATGAAGGTGTTGAAAATGCAATTGAGCTCGATTGCCGTCATCAACTGGATTGCCTATGGAGGAACCGTGGCAGCCGTTATTATTGCTATTTTGGCATATAGAAGAGGGGATTTAGCTCTATTCGGACTTTTGTTTATCTTTATGTTGGCTCCTGAATTTTTCATTCCTATGAGAACTTTGACAGCACAATTTCACGTTGCGATGACAGGAGTTGCAGCGGCAGAAAATATGATGAATTTTCTACAAAAAGAAGAAGAAAAATCGTTAGGAGAAGAAGAATATCCAAAGGGAAGTCCTATTCATGTAAAAAATCTGGTGTATCACTATCAGGACGGAACTAAGGCATTGGACGGCTTGAATTTAAGCTTAGAAGTAGGAAAATTGACTGCGATTGTCGGGCATTCCGGATGTGGAAAATCTACTTTTGCTTCTTTATTATCCGGAGAAATGCAAGTAGGAGTCAAGCAAATTTTTGTGGGGGATACGGATATTCGAAGTTTAAAAGCGGGAGAAATTACAAAGCACATCTTAAGAATTACTCACGACGGACATATTTTTTCAGGAACTGTAAAAGAAAACTTATTGATGGGAAATCCGGAAGCTACTGAAGAAATGATGATAGATGCCTTGGAAAAAGTAAGTATGTGGAAATTTTTGCAGGAGAAAGACGGATTGGATACCCTATTGTTATCACAAGGAAAAAATGTTTCAGGGGGGCAGGCTCAGCGTCTATCCTTAGCGAGAGCTTTGTTACATAATGCGGAAATTTATATTTTTGATGAGGCGAACTCCAATGTGGACATTGAATCGGAGGAAATTATTTTATCGGTTATTTATGAATTGGCAAAAACGAAGACAGTGGTATACATCAGTCATCGTTTACCTTCCATTCGAAAGGCGGATAAAATTTATGTCATGGAAAAAGGACGGCTAGTCCAAGCAGGAAAGCATGAAAGTCTATATGCTGAGGAAGGATTGTATCAAAGGATGTATAAAGAACAGGAAGAATTGGAAAATTTCCAAAAAGGAGGAAGTCATGAAGCAAAATAGACGAAGTGCAGCAAAAATTATGTTTCAGCTGGCAGGACTTCTGAAACCTTTGTGGGGAATTATGAGTATTGCAGTTGCAACAGGGGTCATCGGCTTTTTATTTTCTTTCGGGATCAGTATGTTCGGAGCCTATGCCATTTTAAAAATTTTGGATTGGGTGGATTTGTCAACAGTTCCTTTTGGAACTTGGTCCTTACATTCCTATTTTGTCGCCATGGCAATCTGTGCTTTTTTTCGAGGACTATTACATTATATTGAACAGTATTGTAATCACTTTATTGCCTTTCACATTTTAGCTGAAATTCGAGTTCGATTGTTTCAGGTGATGAGAAAATTGGCACCGGCAAAAATGGACGGAGAAAATCAAGGGAATTTAATCTCCATGATTACGGGAGATATCGAGCTTTTAGAAGTTTTCTATGCCCATACGGTATCGCCTATTTTAATTGCCTTTGTTACTACCGTTATCTTGTTTTTATACTATTTGGGACTGCATTGGATTTATGCGATCTATGCCTTGTTAGGACAAATTTTTGTAGGAATTCTAGTTCCCTGGATAGCTTCTCGAAAGGCAAGTACCGTAGGGATGAAAGTACGAAATGAAATTGGAAATTTAAATGGAGAATTTTTAGATAAATTACGAGGATTACGGGAAGTGGTTCAATATCGAAGAGGAAGGGAAATGGTGACAAGAATTTCTTCTTTGACAGATAATCTTTGTGCAGGTCAAAGAGAACTGCGAAATCAAATGGCTCTGGTTCAAGTTTGGACGGACAGTGCTATCATTTTCGTTTCTTTGCTGCAACTTATTTTGAGCGTGTTTTTGGTTGCTTTCGGAATGGTTGGAATGGAAGCGGCTATTTTGGCAGGAGTGCTGCAGGTAGGAAGTTTCGCCCCTTATATCAACTTAGCAAATTTGGGAAATATTTTATCTCAAACGTTTGCCTGTGGAGAACGAGTGCTTTCTTTGATGGAAGAAACACCTGCTGTGGAAGACAGTGAAAACGCACAGGAAATTGCGATGGGAAATTTAAGCGTTGAAAATTTACAATTTGAATATCGAAGCGGAAGACAACAGCAGGTATTAAATGGAGTGAATTTAGAAATTAAACCCGGAGAGATTGTTGGAATTATGGGACCAAGCGGTTGTGGAAAGTCAACTCTATTGAAATTGATGATGCGTTTTTGGGATGCCGATTCCGGAAAAATTTCTTTGGGAGGGATGGACATTAAAGAGGCGAAGAGAACATCTCTATACTCTCATTATAACTATATGACGCAGTCTACCAGTTTATTTACAGGAACCATTCGAGACAATCTTTTGGTTGCAAAACCGAATGCGAGCGAAGAAGAAATTGTAGAAGCTTTGAAGAAGGCTTCCTTTTACGACTATGTCATGAGTCTTCCTGAAAAATTGGAGACCGTGGTGGAAGAAGGAGGAAAAAATTTTTCCGGAGGAGAACGACAAAGAATCGGTCTGACTCGATGTTTTTTAGCTGATCGTTCCATCTTCTTCTTGGATGAGCCTACTTCCAATTTGGATGTCCAAAATGAAGCGATTATTTTAAAATCTTTAATGCAGGAAAGAAAAGATAAAACGGTTATTTTAGTTTCTCATAGACTTTCCACATTAGGAGTCTGTGACAGAATTTTAAAAATGGAACAGGGGAAGTTAGTGTAACGTTTGAACAGATGTTTGGATACACAAGTTAAGATATCAGTAAAATATAAGAAAAAATGCCTACTTGAAAAAGTAGGCGTTTTTTATAAATTAAGGAAAGTTTAAAGAAATTTATGTTTATTTTAATAATTATAGAAAAAACTGTTTCCAATAAATTCCTTCAAAATAGAATCATCCGGAACATCAGAGGCTTCTATCGGTAGGAAGCAGGCAAGCAGACCGATAAGTCTTCGAGCATCCGCATAGTGAGGACTTGTCGTGGGAACTTTTACCAATTCTCTCATGGCTGCATTTTTGAGCACTCCCATTTCATAGACCAAATTGGAGTTAAAAATGACATCGGCTTCTTCTTGGAAAGGGAAAATATGTTTTTCTTCTCCTTTCCGAACGGAAGGCCACATCGCAAGGGTCTCTTCCGCAGCTGTATTTCTTGATAAACTATCCCGAACCATTCTACGAATTTCTCTGACATCGGAAGTGGCGATACGATTATGTTTATCTAAATTTAATTGGGTCAAACAGCTGATATAAATTTTAAATTTTTGTTCCTTGGGAATATACTTTGTCATGGCTTCATTTAATCCATGAATTCCCTCAATAATGATTACTCCATGTTTGTCAGAAAGTTTTGCAACTTTTCCTGTTTTCTCTCTTTCTCCGGTGATGAAATTATAAATGGGAAGTTCCACCTCTTTTCCTGCAATTAAGTCCATTACATTTTGATTTAGCAAAGGAATGTCGAGAGCTTCCAAGGCTTCATAGTCTTTTTCCCCTTCTTCATTTAGGGGAATATTTTTACGACCGATATAGTAATTATCCAAAGAAATAACCAAAGGATTGACTTCGTCCGCTTTCAGTTGAATAAACAATCGGTTGGCAAAAGTGGTTTTTCCGGAAGAAGAGGGACCGGCGATCGTAATGACTTTGATATTTTCATTTTTTGCGATTTTTTCGGAAATTTTTGCCAAGTTCTTATTATGCAAAGCCTCGTTAATTCGAATTAATGAACGGATTTCATGGTTTAATACCTTTCGATTGATGGAGCCGGCATCCGGAACATCCATGATTCGTAACCAATGATCACTTTCCTCAAAGACCGCCGCCATTTTGGGAGTATCAATTTTTTGTTCCAAAATATGGGGATCCGTCATGGGATATTTTAAAATAAAACCGGCAGAATAGGGATATACATCATAGGCATCCAAGCTTCCTGTACTTTTATAAGGAAGATGATAGAAATAGTCGCTATAGTCATCCAATTTCATCTTCATAATCCCCGTCCATAAGGTCGTATTCATCAGTTCCTGTATATCTTCTCTGTTTTTTTCAATAGAAGAAAGTTTAATAGCTTCATAGTTGGAAGAGACAATTTGAATTGGAAGATTTGCCTGAATAATCTCTTTCATTCGTTGTTTGATTTTATCATAGTCCGCATTGTGAAAGATATGATGCTTCCAAAGAATTTTTCCGTATAAACCATTGTTTAAAGAATTCAAAAAGACAACTTCACGTTCCGGATATAAATCGTGAACGGCTTTTAAAAAGACCATTTTCAAAGTAGTCAAATACATTCTGTAATTTAATTTTTTCATGTTATCACCTCATTATAGTAAACTAGGGAGTGCACCCAAGATTCCAAAAATACCAATGTAAATACAGTCAACAGCTAATTCTCTCATTCTGCTTCGGATTTTCTGTTTCGACTGAAAAAAATAAAAAAGCAAAGAAAGCAGGAGAATGCTTACATATGCAATGGTATAGGCTTCAATGTCATGTAAGTCAAAGGTTCCCAACCAATGTCCATGTCCTCCATAGAATTTTTGTAAGTATTCTATTCCAATCATAATGGCATAAATCATACTAAAGATAAACAAATGCATCCAATAGTAGACCCGGTCCAAAAGAAGAGCAGCTCCGAAAGAAAATAACCAAAGACCGTCAGGAAGAGAATAGACACTCCAAGTGGAGAGAATTTTCCGATAAATTTTTGCATTCTCTCGAATTTGACTGATATAGGGATGCAGATGTGTATCCTGCAAGAGTTGGTAATAATATAAATTTCTACTTCGATAGAGTAAGTAAATTCCAATTCCTGTGATGAGAGGAAGAAGAACAAAAAATAATTTTCGAATTTTCATAGGCACTCCAAAATATAGTTATAATATATCTTTAAGGGTACCGCTAAAATAAGAAAAAGTCAACCGATTTCTCTATTAAAAAAAACTTGACAGAATGCATAAAATATCATATTATACTGAATGACCACACGGTCATTGACTGGCTGGTCAAAAAAATAAAGAAGAAGAAGATGACGGAAAAACAAGAGTTAGAGAATAAAAAAGAGAGAATTTTGGAAGTCTTTCAAGAACTTGTGTTGAAAAAGGGATACAGTAAGGTGTCTGTGGAAGAGATTACAAGTAGTCTGGGAATTTCCAAGGGAAGCTTTTACAGTTATTTTAAATCCAAAAAAGATATGGTTTTGGAATGTATTGAAGAAAATATGGGAATTGCTTTGGAACGGCAAAAGCATGTGGATAAAATTTCAAATTCTATGAAAGATACCTTGCGAAATTATTTGATAGAGCGTTTTCAAAGAGATATTCGTCATATTAAGATGGAATTGGTGTTAATCAATTTGGTAAAAAATCTTGAAATTTTAGAGGATAGTATTGTGAAAAGATTTATTTTTTTCGAAAAAGCTTATGTACAATATTGGGAGGGACAATTAGATAAATATAGGGATGAATTAAGTATTGTGGAGGAAGAGAAACATGAATATGCAATTCTGTTAGCAAAAATGATTCAAGGGTTTCGAATGTCCGTTCTATTTGTAACGGATGATGAGAAATTTTTTACGACAGAGGTTGCAGAAGTGCTAAAAAGAATTGAAGATAAAACAATTTTACAGAAGATAGACTTTTTAATTAAAAATATTATGAAAATGTTACAATAGATAGAGAGAAGGAGAGGAAAGAATGAAAAAGCTATGGATATTATTTTTCCTGCTGGGGAGTGTTGCTTTTGGAAGAGAAGTTACTTTGGAAGAAGCGATTCAAGCGTCAATGGAGAATAGCAAGGCGGTCAAAATTTCAGATAAGCAGTTAGAAATTTCAAAACTAAAAATGAATCAGGCAATTAAAAAAGCACTGCCAAGCGTAGTGTACAGTGCCAACTATCAACGTGGAGAATATGAGAGAAATATTTATAAGAATAAATCTTCTATGGAATCGGAAAAAGGCGGTTACAAACAATCGATTACAATCAGCCAACCTATTTTTCAAGGAGGAGCCATTCTTGCCGGAATTCAAGGGGCAAAAGCCTATAAAACCATAGCAGATTTGTCCTATGTTCAAGAGACACTAAATACTCGTTTGAAGACGATTCGAACTTTTTCGAATATTGTCAACAGCAAAAGAAATTTACAAGCTTTGGAATATTCCGAGAAACAATTGCAAAATCGATATAAAAAGCAGGAAGCTCAATTGGAGTTGCGACTGATTACGAAGACGGATTTATTGAAAACGGAATACTCTTTATTGGAAGTACAATCTTTAATTTCCAAAGCGAAAAGTAATATTGAAGTACAGACGGAAGATTTAAAATTTCAAATGGGAGTGGACAAAAAAGAAGCATTGGAAGTCAAGGAATTTATCGTTCCCAATCATTTGACAGAACGTATTACATTTGAAAAAGATAAAGAGAGGGCATTGGAATCCAGTATTCAGGCTTTGATTGCAAAATCTCAAGTGAAGATAGCAAAGGCACAGGAAACGGCAGCACTGGGAAATATGCTTCCTAAGGTAAATGCCTTTGTGAGTTATGGAGTGGCTTCGGAGAGAACACATTGGAAACAAACGAGAGAAGATGCGGAATGGATGGGAGGTTTGTCTGTTTCTTGGAATGTCTTTTCTTTTGGGAGTGACTATGATGCTTATCAAATTGCAAAATTGGAAAAAGAGTCCAAAGAGTTATCAGAAACGACAGCTCAGGACAATATAGCTTTGAGCCTTAAGACAGCTTATTTGGAATTGCAAAGATTGGAAATTTTAAGAGAGTCCAGAAAGAGAGGATTGGAAGCGGCAGAATTGAATTTTACAATGGATCAAGAAAAATTTGATGCAGGCTTGCTTTCCACAGTGGATTATTTATCATCGGAAACACAATTGCGGGAAGCAAGAGTGAATTATTACCAAGCAGAATTAGATTATTACTATGCTTTTGAATATTATAGATCGTTGTTAGTATAAACCGGGAGGAAAGATGAAAAAACGAATAATAAGGACAGTATTGGTAGGAATAGTATTATTGACAGCCTGTGGGAAAAAGGAAGAACTCCCTGTGGAAATACCTGCCAAAAAAATAGTGAGTGAACAAATCGTGATGAGAGAAATGAGCAAAACTTTTCAATCGGACGCTATATTGGAGCCAAAAGATAAAGTTAATCATAACACAGAACGAGGAGGAACAATTGAAAAAATTTATAAAAAGAATGGAGATTTTGTAAAAAAGGGAGACTTGGTTATGAGTTTTTCAGATGCAGGAACCAAAGCCTCGTATTTGCAAGCTCTGGCAAATTTACAAACTGCGGAGTCGTCCTATCGAATTGCTCAAGGGAATCACAGCAAATTTAAGCAATTATATGATAGAGGTCTAATTTCTCATTTGGAATATGTAGGATATGAAAATACTTTAGTTTCTGCAAGTGGACAATTGGAAGTGGCAAAAGCCATGTTTCAAAGCGCAAAAAGTGATTACAGTAAATTGGAACGAAGAGCGGACATCAGTGGAAGCATTGGAAATTTATTCGGAAAAGAGGGAAATAAGGTCAATGCGTTGGAAAATGTCTTTACCGTGTTAAATGATAATCAAATGCAGGCTTATATCGGTTTGCCGGGAGAATATATTGCCAATGTAAAAAATGGAGATCATTTGACAGTCCATGTGGACAATACAGGGAAGGATTATGAGGCAATCATCAGTGAAGTGAACCCTATTGCCGATACAACTACCAAAAATTTCATGACCAAGATAACACTTCCAAATCCTGATAAAGAAATCAAAGACGGAATGTATGCCTCCGTCAATATTCCTATTGGAAGTAAACAAGCTCTTTCCATTCCGGATGAAGCAATTTTTGTCAGAAATTTAATCAGTTATATCTTTAAAATTGTGGATGGAAAGGCAGTCAGAATAGAGGTACAAACAGGTGCTCAAAATGGAGAGTACACAGAGATTATCTCCAAAGAAATTCAAGAGGGGGATCGAGTTGTCGTAAAAGGATTGTTTGGTTTACAAGATGGAGATAAGGTGGAAGAAAGTACCGCAGAAGATTTAGATCCGAAACAGGCAAATTAGAGGAAACATGAGGGAGGAACAATATGACATTAGCAGGTCTTTCAATACGACGACCCGTTGCCACCAGCATGATGGTAATTTCTGTCATCTTCATTGGAATTATCACAATGCTTAGTATGAGAACGGAATTATTACCGAATATGGAAATTCCAACAGTTACGATTCGAAGCAGTTGGAATGGGGCAGTAGCAGAAGATGTGGAAACACAAATTACAAAAAAAATAGAAGCTATTTTACCGAATGTGGAAGGAATAGACAAGATTGAATCTACTTCATCCTATGGAACTTCCAGTATTGTAGTAAAATTTAATTTTGGAGTGAACGCCGATCAAAAAGTAACGGAGATTCAAAGAGAAGTTTCTAAGATTATAAACGATTTACCGGCAGATGCAACGAATCCGGTTGCGAAAAAAATTCAAGCAGGAACGGGAACCTTGAGTATGGTAGTGATGATGAGTGCTCCGAATAAGGCAGAATTAACGACTTTCGTAGATGAATATTTAAAACCGAAATTTGAGAGTTTGCCGGGAGCGGCACAGGTGGATGTTTATGGAAATCCGGAAAAACAGTTGCAAATTCAAGTGGACAGTGAGAAATTAGCAGCCTATAATCTTTCTCCTGTGGAATTGTATTCTTTAATTTCTTCTTCGAGTACGATTTTACCGATTGGAACTTTACGAACAGGAACGAAACAATTGGTAGTTCGTTACATGGGAGAAATGCAAAGTATTGAAGATTTTGAAAATATGATTATTAACAGCAATGGAAATACTTTGAGATTAAAAGATGTTGCAAAAGTAGTGTTGACGAGAGAAGATGCAAGCAATATGGGATATATTTCAGGAGAGGAAGCTATTACGATTCTATTGCAAAAGTCAACGGACGGAAGTACCGTAGACTTAATTGAAAAGGCAAAAGTTGCCTTACAGGAATTGGAGAGTATCATGCCGAAAGGAACAAAATATAATATCATCATGGACACTTCGATAGACATTAAAAGTTCCATTTCAGGAGTAAGTTCCAATGCCATTCAAGGCTTAATTTTGGCAACAATTGTATTATTTCTTTTTTTGAGAAATGTGAGAGCCACTTTCTTGATTACTTTGGCTTTACCTATCTCCGTCATCTTCACCTTTGCTTTTTTAAAAGCAACGGGAACGACACTGAATCTGATTTCCTTAATGGGATTGTCCATTGGAGTCGGAATGTTGACAGATAATTCGGTGGTGGTTATTGACAATATTTATCGACATATTACAGATTTACATTCTCCTGTCATTGAGGCATCTGAAAATGGTTCGACGGAAGTCAGCGCTTCGATTTTTGCTTCCGCTTTGACAACTATGTTGGTATTTATTCCCATTTTATTTATTCCGGGTTTTGCCCGAGAAATTTTTAGAGATATGGCCTATGCAATTATCTTCTCCAACGTGGCTGCCTTGATTGTAGCTCTGACACTGATTCCCATGTTGGCAAGTAAGTTGATGAGCAATGAGATTCGGATTTCCTCAGACGGAAAAATTTTTCATAAAGTAAGAGAGAAATATTTGAAATTGATTCGTTATGCTCTTTCTCATAGAAAATTAACCATATTTGTTACTTTAGGAGTATTTGTATTTTCTATCTTTATTTCCGGTTTTCTAAAATTTAATTTTATGCCGAAACAGGATCAGGGGAGATATTCTATTACAGCAGAATTGCCGAACGGTTTGGATTTAGAAAAATCGGATAAGATTGCGAAACAAATCGAAGCTTTTGTGAAAGAAGAACCTAATACGAAAACATATTTTATTATCGTGGGAAGCAACAGTGTAAATGTTAACGTGGACATTGGGAAAAAAGATACCCGTTCCACCAGTGTCTTTGATATTATAGATAAAATGAGACCTTTGGTTTCCAAAATTCCGGATACGAGAGTGAGTTTAAAGGAAGATTTTGGAATGGGAAGTATTCGACGAGATGTGGAATTTCAAATTAAGGGAGCGAATTTAGATGAAATAAAAGCTTTAGGAGCTTTGGTACAGGCGGAAATATCCAAAAATCCAAAAGTTCGAGATGTAAAATCCTCTCTGGATCCGGGAAGTCAAGAAGCCAGACTTATTTTAAATCGAGATAAAATTCGAAGTTATGGAATAAATCCGGTTGTAATTGCACAAAATTTGAGTTATTATATATTAGGAGGGAATCGTGGAAATACAACTACGATTAAAACGGGAACGGAAAATATAGATGTGTTGGTAAGACTTCCAAAAGAGCAAAGGCAAGATGTCAACCAATTGAAAAATTTAAATATTAAGATTGGAGAAAATAAGTTTATCAAAGTTGGAGACGTTGCAGACATTGTATATGGAGAAGGTTCTTTGTCAATTGAAAAGAAAGACAGAATTTACAGTGTGACTATTTCAGCAAACGACAACGGCTTAGGAACTCGAGGTTTGCAACAAGCTTTTGTACAAGCTTTCCAAAAGTTTAATCGTTTGGATGCCATTAGCTATACTTGGGGTGGACAATCTGAAAATATGAATGCCACTATGTCACAACTGAGCTCGGCTCTGATGATTGCTATTTTTTTGATTTATGCTTTAATCGCCGCTCAATTTGAAAGTTTTTTACTGCCATTTGTAGTAATCGGTTCCATTCCTTTGGCTTTGATTGGAGTTTTTCTTGGATTATTTATTCTGGGACAGGCAATGAACATGATGACCATGATAGGAATTATTCTATTGGCGGGAATTGTTGTAAATAATGCGATAGTTCTTATAGATTTTATTCAATTGATGCGGATTCGAGGAATGAGCCGAGAACAAGCTATTATTGAAGCCGGTTCCACAAGGTTGAGACCTATTTTAATGACAACGGCTACCACTGTTTTGGGAATGGTTCCAATGGCTTTGGGCTTTGGAGAAGGTTCTGAAATTTATCGAGGAATGTCCTTGGCTGTTATTTTCGGTTTGAGTGTCTCTACCTTATTGACTTTAGTGGTCATTCCGATTTTATATTCCTTAATGGACGATTTCATCTTTTTCGGGAAACACTTTTTTTCTCATTTTAAATTTTTTAGAAAGGCAAAATAAGGAGGATGGTGATGGAAATGGAAAATTATAAAATGGTTCTAGTGCATGTAAATGAATCACAAAAAGGAAGATTGGAAGATTTTTTTGAAGACATTGATTTTTATTATTATACGGTTCAAAGCCGCACCGAAAGAGTCATTAGTAAGAGTTTGCGACATAAAAATAATAAGATATGGCCGGGAACAGACTGTTTCTTTACTCTTGTCATTGCGGAAGAGAAGTTGGAAGAAATGTTATCCTATTTGAAAACATTTCGAATGTCTTTGCCGGAAGGGATCATTATGTCCGTCGGAATTATTCCGGTCGAAAGGATTATTCCCAGTCTTTATCAGGAAGAGATTCCGGTAAAAGAAGAATTATTGGAGGCATTAAAGAAAAAGCATAATTATAAGTAAGGAAGAAGAAAATGGTAAAGTACGAGCGAAGAAGAATTACAACGGAAGATGAAGATTTTTTAGATTTAGATTGTTTACTGACAGGGAATAGCCGTTTGGCTATTCTTTGTCACGGCTTAGGAGGAAGCTCGGAGGCTCCCTATATGAAATCGACTGCGGAAGAATTTCAGAGAAGAGATTTTGATGTTGTGGCGATGAATTATCGCTCTTGTAGCGAGGAAGTCAATCGGAAAGCAAAAATGTATGGAATGATGACATATTTGGACTTGGAAACGGTAGTGAAAGCCTTTGAGGAAGAATATTCTGAAATTGTTTTAGTCGGTTTCAGTATGGGAGGAAATATTGTTTTAAATTTTATGGTACACTTGCTTCCAAAGTATGAACTGATTAAAGGAGCTGTTTCCGTTTCCGCTCCCTGTGATGTCTGGGCTTCCATTTCCGATTTTGAGAAATTAGGTAATGGCGAATATCAGGAGTATTTTTTAGACAAAATCAAAGACTGTCTACGAGAAAAGAATCAAAAATATCCGAATATTTTTGAGGAAGCGGGAGTTTGCTTGGAGGAAGTTCTCAGAAGCAAAGGACTAAGAGCTTTTGATGAAACTTTTACCATTAAGGTGGAGGGTTTTTCGAATATAGACGAATATTACAAAACTACCACGACGAAGGGAAGACTGCATTTGATTACAAGACCGACTTTGTTGCTTTTACCTTGGGATGATATTGTGGTTTCTTCAAACTGTTTTCCAACGGAGGAGGGAAGAAGGAACTCAAATTTATTTTTTGAAAGACCGGAATTCGGAGGACATTTAGGTTATGAATCCAAAAATCAAAGATTCGGTCTGGAAGAAAGAATTGTGGACTTTATGTTGGAGGAGGCTGTAGAATGAAAGAATACAAACCTTCTTTTCTATTTCAAAATGCTCATATCAATACCTGTTTTCCCACTTTATTCCGAAAAGTGAAAATCCGGTACAGGAGACAGAGAGTTTTAGTAGGAAAAGATGATTTTTTAGATTTTGACTGGATACAAAGAGGAAATTCTAAAATTATTCTTCTTTGTCATGGTCTGGAAGGAAGTTCAAAAAGTCACTATATGAAAGCCTTTGCTCGTTATTTTTCAGAAAGATCTTGGGACGTATTAGCCTTAAACTATCGAAGTTGTAGTAAGGAGCCTAACCCAAGTCCTTTTTTTTATGTAGCAGGAAAAGGAGATGAAATTTCCACCGCCCTGGAGTTGACTTCAGAGTATCAAGAGGTGGTATTAATCGGTTTCAGCTTGGGAGCCAATAAAGTTTTGGATTATTTGGGAAAGGAGGAGAAGATTCCGAAAAATGTAAAAATGGGAGTGGCAGTTTCTCCCCCTTGTGATTTAAAAGAGAGCTCTCTGCTATTTTCAAAAGGTTGGAATCGAATGTATGAACAATATTTTTTATGGAGGTTGAAGAGAAAAGTCCTAAAAAAAGAAAAAATATATCCGAATCTTTTAAGAGGAATGGGAATTTCTATAGAAAAAATACAAAAAGCGAAAACTTTGGTAGAATTTGATCATCTTTTAACTTCCAAGCTTGCAGGCTGCAAAGATGCCTATGATTATTATGAGAAGAACAGCTCCTTATTTCATTTAAAAAAGATTCATCATCCGACTTTGATTCTCACGGCTTTGGATGATCCCATGATGAGCGGGCGTTGTTATCCAAGAGAAGAAGTGAAGAACAATGCTTTTCTTCATTTGGAAACTCCAAAATATGGAGGTCATATTTCTTATGCCTCTTTTACAAAAGAGTATTGGCTGGAGAAGTTTGTATTTGAAAAAGTAGAGCTTTTTAAAGAAGAGAAAAAGGAAGTGACATAAAATAGATGGAAAGTGATTCAACAAATCAGAATAAGTTTGAAAAAAGAGATTTTTTCTTTTGACAAAATGGAAAAAATATTTATAATAGAGAAGACTATATCAATATGAGGTGACGAAAGTGGTGGAACAAAGAGAAGCAATCATCAAAAGGCTATGTGAAGAAGCGAGAAGACTTTTCGCTGCCGATGCATCGGAAACATGGGAGGGATACTTTTCTCCGGGAAGAGTGAATTTAATTGGAGAGCATACGGATTATAATGGAGGATATGTCTTTCCTTGTGCCTTGAGTTTTGGAACTTATGCGGTCTTAAAACGAAGGAAAGACAAATGTTGTCGTATGTATTCCAATAATTTTAAAGAGTTGGGAATGTTTGAAATCTCTTTGGAAAATATTGTGTATGAAGAGAAGCATGCTTGGACAAATTATCCTAAGGGAGTGATCAAAATGTTTCAAGATATGGGAGTGAACACCTCTTTCGGCTTTGATATTTTATTGGAAGGAAATATTCCGAATGGGGCGGGCTTATCTTCTTCCGCTTCGATTGAATTGTTAATTGCGGAGATTGTAAAAGATTTGTATCAAGTGGACATTGATAGAATTTCCATGGTAAAATTATGTCAAAGATCGGAAAATGTCTTCAATAAAGTAAATTGTGGAATTATGGATCAGTTTGCCATTGGAATGGGAAAAAAAGATCATGCCATTTTGTTGGATTGTAATAATTTAGATTATCAATACGTTCCTCTTGTTCTGGAAGAGGCTTCGATTGTCATCGCCAATACGAATAAAAAGAGAGGTTTGGCGGATTCGAAATATAATGAGAGAAGAGCTTCCTGCGAGGCGGCGGTGGCAGATTTACAAAGAGCGGGACTTTCCATTCAATATCTTGGAGAATTATCCGTTAAGGAATTTGAAGAAAAAAAAGCTTTGATTCAGGGAGAAGAAAAACGAAAAAGAGCAAGACATGCGGTAACGGAGAATGAAAGAACAAAGGCAGCCGTAGAAAAATTGAATCAAAAGGATGTCATTGCCTTTGGAAAACTCATGAATGAGTCTCATCTTTCATTACGGGATGATTATGAAGTGACCGGTTTTGAATTGGATAGTTTGGTGGAAGCCGCTTGGGAAGAAGAAGGATGTTTGGGATCCAGAATGACAGGAGCAGGTTTTGGGGGTTGTACTGTCAGCATTGTCACAAACCGGGAAGTGGAACATTTTATTCAGAACGTGGGGAAAAAATATACAGCGAAGACAGGATTACAGGCAGATTTTTATATTGCAAAGATTGGAGATGGAACAAGAAAGTTAGGTGATTTTTAATGGCAGAAATTCATGGTACTTTGAATCGTCTGATTAAGTATGGATTAGAAAATGAACTGATTGTGGATTATGATGAAATTTGGGTCAGAAATGAGCTGATGGATTTGTTTCATCTGACGGAGTGGAAAGAAATGCCGATTTCCGCTTGTATGATGCCGAAATATCCACAGAGCATTTTGGATACTCTCTGTGATTATGCCGTGGAACAGGGAATCATAGAGGATACTGCCGGAAACCGGGAATTGTTTGATACGAAAATTATGGGAAAATTAACTCCAAGTCCCAGTCAAGTCATCGATCGTTTTCGAGAGACTTCAGAATTCAGCAAGGAGGTAGCAACTCGAAAATTTTATGAATTTTCTCAAAAGACAAACTATATTCGTATGGATAGAATCGCAAAAAATGTATATTGGCAGGTGCCGACGGAATATGGAGACTTAGAAATTACCATCAATTTGTCGAAACCGGAAAAAGATCCGAGAGATATTGAAAGACAAAAAAATATACCGAGTTCTTCTTATCCGAAATGTTTGCTTTGTTATGAAAATGTAGGCTATGCGGGAATGGGAGCCCATCCGGCAAGGCAAAATCACAGAGTGTTACCTTTTGTTTTGGAAGAAGAGAAATGGTATTTGCAATATTCTCCTTATGTGTACTACAATGAGCACGCCATTGTTTTTTCCAGAGAACATCGACCCATGAAAATCAGTCGAGATAGTTTTGCAAGAATCACTGCTTTTTTGGAACAGATTCCTCATTATTTTTTAGGTTCAAATGCCGATTTACCGATTGTAGGAGGCTCTATTTTAAGCCATGATCACTATCAGGGAGGAAATCATGAATTTCCAATGGCAAAGGCGGAAATAGAAGAAGAAGTGGTCTTTAAGGGTTTTGAAAAAGTAAAAGCGGGCATTGTAAAATGGCCTATGTCCGTGCTTCGAATTTCCTCTCCCAATCGAGAAGCGATTATCAATCTATCCGATAAAATCTTGAAAATTTGGAGAGAATACAGTGATGAAAATTGTGGAATTTATGCTTATACCGGAGAGGAGCCGCACAATACGATCACTCCTATCGGACGTAGACGGGGAGAAGCTTTTGAAATGGACTTGGTTCTTCGAAACAATCGAAGAAGCGAAGCACATCCTTTAGGAATTTTTCATCCTCATGAGGCTTATCACAATATTAAAAAAGAAAATATCGGTTTAATTGAAGTCATGGGATTGGCTGTTTTACCGGGAAGATTGAAAGAGGAATTGGAAATCATTCGAGAATATTTGCAAGAAGAAAAGTATTTGGAAAAAATAAAAATGGATGAGAGGGTTCAAAAACATTATGCATGGATTGCTTCTTTTCCAAACTCTGAAATTGATTTGGAAAAAGAAGTGGGAAGGGTATTTGCCCATGTTTTAGAGGATGCAGGAGTGTATAAAAGGACAGAAGAGGGACGACGGGGGCTGTTACGTTTTGTGGAAGCCGTCAATGAAAACTAAGGAGGGAAACCATGGCAGTATTGGTATGCGGAGGAGCAGGATATATTGGAAGTCATGTAGTGAGGGCCTTGTTAGATCAAGGAGAAAACGTTGTTGTTATTGATAATTTGGTGACAGGACATGTGGATGCTGTTGATGAAAGGGCGGAATTATTGCTTGGAGATTTACGGGATGAGGCGTTTCTACATCATGCTTTCGAAAGGCATAGCATTGATGGAGTGATTGATTTTGCAGCGTTTTCTTTGGTAGGAGAAAGTGTAGAGGAACCTTTAAAATATTTTGATAATAATGTGTACGGAACTTTATGCTTATTAAAAGCTATGCAAAAATATAAGGTGAATAACATTGTATTTTCTTCTACAGCGGCTACCTATGGAGAGCCTGAAAATATTCCTATTTTAGAAACGGACACTACCTTTCCGACCAATCCTTATGGGGAAAGTAAATTATGTGTGGAGAAAATGTTAAAATGGTGCGATAAAGCTTATGGCATGAAATATACCGTTCTACGATATTTTAATGTAGCAGGAGCTCATGAAAGTGGAGAAATCGGAGAAGCTCATACGACGGAAACTCATTTAATTCCGATTGTCTTACAGGTTGCTGCAGGAGAACGGGAAAAAATTGGAATTTACGGAGATGACTATCCGACACAAGACGGAACCTGTATTCGAGATTATATTCATGTCATGGATTTGGCAGATGCTCATATTTTGGCTTTAAATCGATTACGAAGAGGAGGAGAAAGCACGATTTTCAATTTAGGAAATGGAGAAGGATTTTCCGTAAAAGAAGTGATAGATGTTTGCAGAAAAGTAACAGGACATCCGATTCTTGCAGAAGTTTCTCCAAGAAGAGCCGGAGATCCTGCAAAATTAGTAGCTTCTTCTGAAAAGGCAATTCATGAATTGCATTGGATGCCAAAATATAACAGTTTGGAAAAAATAATAGAAACAGCATGGAAATGGCATAAAACTCATCCGAATGGGTATGAGGATTAAAATAAAAAAAGGAGGAATTCTATGGCAAAAGTAATTCAATTGGAAAAAAACGGGGCTTTAAAAAAATCTTGTGTCGGTTTCTCATGGACAACCTTTTTCTTCGGTTTTTTTGTTCCCTTATTTCGTGGAGATGCAATGTGGTTTATTGTGATGCTAATCTTGAATATCTGTACCCTATGTGTAGCACAACTGATTTTGAGTTTTTTATATAATAGTATCTATACGAAGAATTTACTGCGAGACGGCTATAAACCGGCAGATTCTTATTCGGAAAATATTTTGAGAAGAAGAGGATATATTTTATAATCAATAAAAATTGTAAAAAGATTCGGTTTTTGCCAAATGGTGTTGATGAAAACTGGAATATGAAATTTTAAAGGTTCTTTGTCAAATCGTGTTGATGAAGAATAAAATATGAAATTTTCAAGAGGATTTTAGGGATTTTGGAAACAAAATTTCTAAAATCTTTTTTGTATTTCAAACTTTTTTAAATAAAAAATTGACAAAAATGGTAAATTATTGTAGAATACAGTAAATAACAAATAAAATATCAGGAGGAAATCATATGTCAAAATTAACAGATGCAATGAAAGAAATAATAGAAAAACAATTAGCCTATGTATCTACAGTAAGTAATGAAGGAATGCCAAATATCGGACCAAAACGTTCTATGAGAATTTTAGATGAAAATACCTTGATTTACAATGAAAATACCGGAAAACAGACAATGAATAATATTTTAGCCAACGGAAAAGTGGCAGTAGCTTATGCAGACTGGGCAAAATTGGATGGCTATCGTTTTGTAGGAAAAGCAGAAGTTTTTACGGAAGGAAAATATTATGACGAGGCTGTAGAATGGGCAAAAGGAAAAATGGGAGCTCCTAAAGCAGCTGTCATCATTCATATTGAAGATGTTTATACTTTACGTTCAGGTGCTACCGCAGGAGACAAACTTTAAAATCTATTTTGAAATAAGAGATTTTGTGAGTCCTATTTCATATCATAGACAAATTTTAATGTAGAAGAACGGGAGTAAAATTTTTACTCCTGTTTTGTTTTATTCTACAAAAGATATGGATAAATTTGCTATTTTGTGTTAGAATAGTAGACAGAAAAATATGGAGGTGTGTCAAATGGCAAAATGGAAGGATAATCTGATTGTCAAGTTGTTGTTAGGTGTTATTGTGGGAATTATTGTAGGATTGTATGCAAATGAACAGGTGATTGGAGTAATCAATACGATTAAGTTCTTAATAGGACAAATTATTTTCTTTATTGTCCCTCTTATTATTTTAGGATTTATTACTCCCGCCATTACGAAGATGAAATCGAATGCAAGCAAAATGTTGGGAACCATGTTGGGATTATCTTATAGTTCTTCGGTAGGAGCCGCTTTGTTTTCTATGATAGCAGGATATATTTTAATTCCTAAATTAAATATTGTAACAGCTGTGGAAGGATTGAAAGAAATTCCGGCACTTGTTTTTAAAGTGGAAATTCCACCGGTGGTTTCCGTTATGACTGCTTTGGTGTTGTCTATTATTGTAGGGCTTGCTGTCATTTGGACAAACTCGAAAAAAACAGAAGAATTATTAGAGGAATTCAATGAAATTATGTTGAGTATCGTGTATAAAATTGTCATTCCGATATTGCCTATTTTTATTGCAAGTACTTTTGCAACTTTATCTTATGAAGGAAGTATCACAAAGCAATTTCCGGTTTTCTTAAAGGTGATTGTGATTGTGCTGGTTGGACATTATATTTGGTTGGCAGTGTTGTATTTATTGGGAGGAGCCGTTTCCGGAAAGAATCCTTGGAATCTGTTAAAACATTATGGACCGGCATATCTAACAGCAGTAGGAACGATGTCTTCCGCGGCAACTTTACCGGTAGCTTTGAGTTGTGCGAAGAAATCAAATGTTTTGCATGATGATGTTGCGGATTTTGCGATTCCTTTAGGAGCAACGACACATCTATGCGGTTCCGTGTTGACAGAAGTATTCTTCGTAATGACGGTTTCTAAAATTTTATATGGTAGTTTACCTTCTGTGGGAACCATGATTTTATTTGTGTTCTTATTGGGAATTTTTGCAGTGGGAGCACCAGGAGTTCCCGGAGGAACTGTAATGGCTTCTTTAGGAATTATCATTTCCGTTGTCGGTTTTGATGAAACGGGAACTGCTTTGATGCTAACGATTTTTGCTTTACAAGATAGTTTTGGAACTGCTTGTAATGTAACGGGAGACGGAGCTTTGGCTTTGATCTTAAATGGAATTTTTAAAAAGGATTTGGCAGAAAAAAATTAAGTCAATAGGAAGAAGATAGAAACTCAAAAGAAGAAAGGAAAGGCTTTGAAAAATAAAATTATTTTTTGGAGCCTTTTTTTGTTTTTTTGGAGTAGTCAAAAGAGGAGAAGAAAGTTAAAATAAAAATATAAAAGTATTTTATAATCTCAGGAGGATTTATTATGAAACTACAATTGACAGGAGTATCGGAAACTTTATTGGTGCCTTTTTATGCAAGAGTTTATGGAAGCCGACATTATTCCAGTCGTTTTTATGATAAAGCGGTATTGGAAGTATTTCCAAAGATTGACTATGATTTTTCTAAATTTACAAAAGGAAAAATGAGTTTGTGGGGTTGCTTGGCGAGAAGTATTATTTTGGATAGAGAAATTAAAAAATTCTTAAAAGTCTATCCCGATGCGAAATGTATCAATCTTGCCTGTGGTTTTGATACCAGATTTTATAGGCTCGACAATGGAAAAATTCGATGGTTTGAGTTTGATTTTTCGGAAGTTATTGCACTAAGAAAGCAAATATTTCCCGGTAACGACCGACTATTCTCCCTTGTGGGAAATGTACTGGAAGAGAAAATTTATGACAATATCAAAGAAGCCGGAGAAAATGTTCTTATTATTTTAGAAGGATTATTGATTTATTTTACAGAACAACAGGTGCAGGAATTATTTCAGATTTTAAAAAGAAATTTTCCAAAGGCAACTATCTTTGCAGAATTTTCGAGACCTTTTAGTGTGAAATATCAAAAATATCATGATACGGTACATGAAACGATGGCAAAATTTCAATGGGGAATTCGAAATTCCAAGGAAATTGAGAAAATTTGTCCGGGTGTTCAATTCCTTGAAGAATGGAATTTAACAGAAGAGATGATCCCTTTCTCTCCTTGTAGACTGTTTTTACTCTCTCCTTTCTTGAAGAAGGTGAATAACAGCATAGTAAAACTGCAATTCAGAAGTTTATAATTTTTTGTAGAAAAGGTCTGGATTTCAATATTTGGATAATTGACACCAAATGATGCGAAAATACTTCATCGAATGAATAATGAAGAAAATTTAACTAAAGATATGGTTAGCAGAAGTCGGAAAAGAGCGAATTGATGAAATCATCGATCCGGAACTTACGATTGATAGAGCATTGGAAACCTATTGAAAAGAAGCCACAACAACCAAACTTACAAAAACAACGAATCCTCAAGGTTTGGAAGAAAATAAAAGAGTAGCGAGAAAAGGAGGCAGTATAGCAGGGAATGCTAGAAAGGAAATTGAAAAAGAAACAGGAAAATCTGTGATTAGCTCAAAAAATGCAGTGGATTTATCAAGATTGATTGAAGATGTAGTGAGAAAAACTCCTGATAAAAATAAAGAGAAGGAAAAACAAAAAGAATAAAAAAATCACTAGGATTTAAGAGACTTATGGAGTACAGAGGAAGTTTAGGAGAGAGTGTAGAAAAAAGTTCATATACTCCGGAATATTAAAGAAAAATTTTACAATAAGCATTAAAAAAATGTTTCTTATTAAGAAAAGAGGATAAAATGGAAAAGAATCAACTGGAGTATAAGTTTGATATTTCTAAGAAATAAACTAAAAAGAGCATTGATATTTTCTCCAGATTCACTTCCGGGATAGTTATAAAAGAATAGAGTATTTGTCAATAAAAAATGATACTGATAACGAAAAATAAGAATATTCAAAAATTTTCTGTATATCTCTTCTATAGCTTGACACATAGGAGGCAAAATAAGCCTCCTCGAAAGAGTTTGAGGTATTTTCCTTAGGCTAATTTTTTACAGAGGGCTAAAATCGTTTTTTATTTTGTTTGAAAATCGTGATTTTTAGCGGAGTTTTAATGTTTGGGATAAAAAACTGCAAAAAAGGAAAAGAATGACTGCTATACATGTCGATTTTTCGTTGGAATCGTTTTTGAGCCTTCCAGTTCTATTTTTTGTACAATTTTAAGACAGGATTTCAGAATAGTCACTCTGTCACCGGGAAGAGCTTATAGTGCAGGCTTTCATTATCAATTTTAATCTTTCTGTAGAATTGATAAGAAAAATTAGGATGACGATATTATGGAAATAAAATACCATTTGAAATAAAAGAAAGCCACTATTTCAGCGGCTTTCTGTAGTTTCCTCTTCTATTTCTTTTTCTTCTTCCAGAGTATCGATGACTAAAATTTGATCAATTTTAAAGTTGTCCACATCTACAATTTCGAATTGATAATTCATAAATTCCAATCTTGCTCCTCGTTTCGGAATCATTTTCAACATATACATCAAAAAACCTGCAATACTCTCATAACTATCTTCTTCGGGAAACTTCTCGATTCTTTCCAATACTTTTTTCACATCTTCAATCGGAGTTACTCCGTCAATCAACCAGGAGTGTTCGTCTCGCTCAATGATTTGTTGGTCCTCCGAACTTTGAAATACAATATCTCCCATAAGAGTATTTACCACGTCTTTCATCGTTACCAATCCTACGACTAACCCATATTCATTTAAAATAATAGCAAAATCGTCCTGAGCTTCGTTGAAACGATCCAAAGTTTCTGAAAGAGTCAAAGTATTTGGTAAAATCAAAAGATTTTTTCTGTAGTTTTTAATCAACTCTGAAATCGGTTTTTGATTTAGCATAATGCTTGGTAAGAGATCTTTTGAAGTGATATATCCTAAAATGGAATCAATATCGGAAGCTGTGATTAAAAATTTATTATGCGGATAGTCCATAATTTTTTCACGGAGTTCTTCTTCGGTATCGTCCAGAGCCAAATAGGAAATTTCATCTCTTGTTGTCATAATGGAACTTACCCAACGGGAATCCAATTCAAAAATATTTTCAATCAGAGAATGTTCTTTTTCCTGTAGTACTCCGGATTCCGCTCCGGCATCCACAACTGCAAAAATATCATCATAGGTGACTGTTTCATTTCGAGCGGAGTCGATATGAAAGATTCGAAAAATAAAGTTTGCAACCACATTGATAATTTTGATAACCGGCTTTAAGAGAAAAATAAGAAGCAGCATGAGGTTAATTGTTCTTAAGGCAATTCTTTCCGGATACACCATCGCAATTCTTTTGGGAATCAAATCGGCAAATTGAATAAACAAGAAAGTAATAAAAAGGAAGGAAATGATATTTCCCATGTGACGAAGAGGAGCCAACCATGGAATTTGTGTCAGAATATCTTGAATGATACTCGCTCCGAGACTTCCTCCTAAAATGGAAGCGGCATTGATTCCGATCTGTACGACTGCAAAGAAATCTCCTGAATTTTCTTGGATTTTTAAAATTTTTTCCGCTCTTCTATCTCCTTCTTCCATCAAAGTATGTAATTTTAGCTTTCTTGCTCCTGCCAAGGCAATTTCACTGATGGCAAAAAAAGCTCCACAGGCGACCAATAAAAAGATAAGTAACAGTTTTATGAAAACTGACATAATAACACCCCATTGTTTTTTCTTATCATTATACTATATCTCAAACATTTTTTCAAATTCAATATAGCTTTTTTTGATTTAGAAAAACTGGAATACTGTAACAAAATTAGAGAAAAGATTTTGGCTATAAAAAGAGCTATCTCAAAATAGTATGTTTGAGATAGCCTTAAAGATTTTCTCTATATGTTTTCTAAACTTTCTTGAAAATTTTTAATTTCCTGCATCACTTCTTCGCTGGTTGCACAGCTCATGACTCTATTGACTAAGGCTGTTGCAGAAGCTTTTTCAAGTCGTAAAATGTTTTGTTTGATTCTCGGAACTGAAATGGCGGACATGGAGAAAGCGTCCAAGCCCATTCCGAATAAAAGAGCGGTTGCCTTTTCATCTCCTGCAAATTCCCCACACATGGAGATTTGAATTCCTGCTTCGTGAGCTCCCTCGATAGAAGCTTGAATCGCTTGTAACACAGCCGGGTTGTAACTGTCATACAAATGAGAAATATTTTCGTTCCCTCGATCCACCGCTAAGGTATACTGTGTTAAATCATTGGTTCCAATGGAAAAGAAATCCACTTCTTTTGCGAAATATTTCGCTCGAAAGGCAACAGCAGGAGTTTCTACCATAATTCCCAACGGAATTTTTTCATCAAAAGCAATTCCTTTTTCTTTCAACTCCGCCTTACACTTTTCCAACAAGGCTTTGGCTCTTCGAATTTCTGTAATATCCATAATCATAGGCAACATAATTTTTATAGTTCCGAAGGCGGAAGCTCGTAACAAAGCTTTGAATTGTGTTTCCAAAATTTCAATTCTGTCCAAACAAACTCGAATGGCTCTCCAGCCTAAAAAAGGATTTTCTTCTTTTGGAAGCTCCATATAAGGAAGAGATTTATCTCCTCCAATATCCATCGTTCGAATCGTTACCGGTTTTCCTTCCAAAGCCATAGCCACTTCTTTGTAGGCTTCAAATTGTTCTTCTTCGGTTGGAAATCTGTCATTGTTCATAAATAGAAATTCTGTTCTGTATAATCCGATTCCCTGTCCTCCATTATTCAAAACTCCTTTGACATCTTTCGGAGAACCGATATTACACCAGACTCCTACTTCAACTCCGTCTTTGGAGATGGCAGCTTTGTGCTGCAGTTGCTTCAACATTTCTTTTTCTTGTAAAAATTTCCGTTGTTTTTCCTGATAGCTCTCCAGTTCTTCTTGTGTCGGATTTAAAATAATCTCTCCTGCCAAGGCATCGACGATGATCATTTCTCCATTGTTTACCAGAGAACAAATATTTCCCGTTCCAACGACAGCAGGTAGCTCCAAAGATCTTGCCATAATAGAAGAGTGAGCTGTTTTTCCACCGATTTCCGTTACGAAAGCAAGTACATTTTCCAAGTCTACCTGGGCGGTATCGGAGGGAGTTAAATCTTTTGCCACGATAACGGTATTGGCAGGAAGGGAAGATAAATCCACAATGGCAACTTCTGCGACATTGTACAACCATCTTTTTCCGATATCCTGCAGGTCTGCGGCTCGTTCTCTCAGGTAAGCATCTTCCAAATTGGACAGCATTTTACAATATTCTTCAATCTGTGTTTTTAAAGCAAATTCCGCCGTGATTTCTCCTTCTTCCAACAAATCATTGATTTCTTCCAAGAGATCTTCATCTTCCAAAAGGGTAATGTGTCCGTCAAAAATATCGGCTTTGTCTTTTCCAAGCGTTAACAAAGTTCTTTCTTTGATGGCTTCCAATTGTTTCTTGGTCTTTTCTTGTCCCAGAATAAGACGTTGTTTTTCTTCTTCTATCGTCTTGCTGCTTTCTTTTGTGATTAGCAGTTCATTTTCCTGATACAAGAATACTTTTCCGATTGCAATTCCGGGAGAAGCATCAATTCCTTTTATAAACTTTCTTTCCATAAACCACTCCTTGTTTCCTAAAAAAAATAGAGGATTTTAAATCCTCTATCCAATTCATATTAGCTCTTAGTCTTTTAAATTTTCAAGTAGATTTGCCAATTGTTCTACTGCTTGTTCTGCGTCTTCTCCTTCTGCATGAACGGTTACCTTGCTTCCTTTCTTAATTCCCAAAGAAAGAAGTTTTAATAGAGATGTTCCTTTTACTTTTTTTCCGGCTTCATTTTCCACTTCAATTTGAGAAGAGAACGTTTTTGCCAAACTTACAAACTCGTTTCCGGGTCTTGTATGTAATCCAGTTTCGTTTGTAATTTCTACCGTTTTATTTGCCATAATCTATCAACCCTTTCATATACATATAATATAATTCTTCGTAAATATTATAAGATAATCTTCTCCTTTTTGTCAACCAATATTTGTGTATAAAAGTTTGGCAAGGATGTCCGAAAATTAAGCATTTTTAAAAACAGTATTCGGAGCAATGCTATTCACGGAAGCATTTCCCGTCATCAACATAGCCTTGTATAGTTGTGCCTGTAATTCATGAAATAAGGTTTCGATCCCCGATTGGCGATTTCCGACGGAAGCCCAGATACAAGGTCTTCCCACCAAGACGGCTTTCGCTCCTAAAGACAAATATTTCAACACATCTTCTCCGCTTCTTACGTTTCCGTCTGCCAAAACGATAATCTTGTCTCCCACTTCTTTTACGATTTCTTGTAGAACTTCCACCGGAGAAATACAATCATCCAAAACTCTACCTCCATGATTGGAAACGACAATGGCATGTACTCCCGCTTCTACACAGGCCTTTGCCTCCTCTACACTTAAAATTCCTTTGACAAGGAAGGGAAGTTTTGTGGATTGAACCAATATTTTTAAATCTTCGATAGATTTCGGTTCGACCGGTTGATGGAAAAGTTTCATGGTTAATAGACCGGCTCCATCCAAATCAATCCCGACAGCAATGGCGGAAGCCTCTTCTGCAAGACGAATTCTCTTGATAATTTCTTCGTTGTGTCTCGGTTTGATAATGGCAATTCCCAAGCCTTTTGCTTTTTTTAAGGAAGCAATCCCCGCTTCATAGGCAGCGGGATCTCCCGTGTCACCAATCATAGCCAAAGTTCCTGCCGCTTTTGCACCCAAAATAATATCATCACAGAATTCTTCCTGTGTGACATAACCTCCAAAATTAAATTTGGTTCCTGTGATAGGAGCTCCTAAAATAGGCATGGATAAATTTTGTCCAAAGATTTCCACTGCTGTTTTCGGGTCTTTCACTTGGTGTAAACATCTCATCTGTAGATGAAGGGCCTTCAAGGTCGTATAATTGTGTTGAAAAGAAAATCCGCTTCCACAACCTCCCATTCCCGGTACTTTTCCTGCACAGACTTTTCCGTTGCACTCCGGACAAATAGAACAAAATCCTTTCATTCTGCCACGTGCTTTTTGATATACTTCTTGTAATGTCATAGATATCGCCTCCTAATCCTTCTCTTACTTATTAATTTATATTATTTTTTTTCAAAATTCAACTTTTTATTTAATTTGATTAGAAAATATGATATTATAAATAAGGTAGAGAATTTTATATGGTGGAGGTTAAACAAAGATTGGAAAAAAAGGATATTCGAATCGAACATGTTCGTAAAAGTTTTGATGGAGTTGAAGTGTTAAAAGACATCAATTTCACAATAAATCAAGGAGAGTTTTTCTCTATTTTAGGTCCTTCCGGTTGTGGAAAGACAACCTTACTTCGAATGATAGCAGGTTTTATTCCGGCAGATGAAGGAGCTATTTATCTAGGAGAGGAAAATCTATTGGATTTACCCCCGAATTTGAGAAATGTAAATACCATTTTTCAAAAATACTCCCTGTTTCCTCATTTAACAGTATATGAAAATGTCGCTTTTCCGTTGCGTTTAAAAAAAGTAGAAGAAAAAATGATTGAAGAAGAAGTGAAAAAATATATTTCTCTCGTGGGATTGGAAGAACATATGAAGAAAAAGCCCAGTCAGCTTTCCGGAGGGCAACAACAAAGAGTTGCCATTGCAAGAGCTTTGATTAATAAGCCGGGAGTTTTGTTATTGGATGAACCTTTGTCCGCTTTGGACGCAAAATTGCGACAAAATTTGTTACTGGAATTGGACTTAATTCATGAAGAGGTTGGAATTACTTTTATTTTTATCACTCACGACCAACAGGAAGCTCTTTCCATTTCGGATAGAATTGCCGTGATGAACCAAGGAGAAATTTTACAAATCGGAACTCCGGCGGAAGTGTATGAATCTCCGGCAAATATGTTTGTGGCTGATTTTTTAGGAGATAATAATTTCTTGGAGGGAGAAGTCATTGAACTCTTGGAAAATAATTTTGCAAAAATTCGTACCGAGGACTTGGGAGAGTTGATCATTGAACAAGATAAGGCGGTGGAGATTGGAAATCATGTCAAAGTTTCGATTCGTCCCGAAAAAATTAAATTGACCAAAACAAAACCCAGAGGAAGACGCTCTACGATTAACACCTTGCCTGTCTATGTCAATGAATTGATTTACACAGGCTTCCAAAGTAAATATTTTGTGCATTTGTGTCAGAAAGAGCAGTACACTTTCAAAGTGTTTCAACAACATGCCGTCTATTTTGATGATAACGATGAAGCTGCTATTTGGTGGGATGAAGACGCTTTCATTTCATGGGATGCCGACGACGGCTTTTTAATAGAGGTGAGCTAGAGTGAAACATAGCAAGAAAAAATATTTTTATACTTTGCCTATTACTTTGTGGCTGACTTTGTTTTTTATGATTCCTATGTTGATTGTGTTATCTTACGCTTTTTTAAAAAAAGGAACCTACGGTGGAGTTGAGTTTTCCTTCTCTATGGCTGCTTTTTCTATTTTTCGAGATAAAGTCTTTTTGACCGTATTATGGAAAACGATTTATATTTCAGTATGGATTACTCTTTTCACGGTATTTTTTTCCATACCGGTTGCTTATTATATTGCTCGTTCTCGATATAAACAGGAATTGTTGTTTTTAGTGATTATTCCTTTTTGGACGAATTTTTTAGTGAGAATTTACTCGTGGATTTCTCTTTTGGGAAGTAACGGTTTTTTCAATTCTCTTTTGATAAAATTTCATATTTTGGAACAGCCGATTAAATTTTTGTATAATCCGGCTGCGGTAATTCTTATTTCTGTATACACAAGTTTACCCTTTGCTATTTTACCTTTGTATGCAGTTGTTGAAAAATTTGATTTTTCTTTATTGGAGGCTGCAAGGGATTTAGGAGCTACAAACTGTCAGGCATTTTTTAAAGTATTTCTTCCGAATATTAAATCCGGAATCATAGCGGCAACCTTATTTACTTTAATCCCTTCTTTGGGCTCTTATGCCGTTCCGAAGTTAGTGGGAGGGACGAATGCCACGATGTTAGGAAATATTATTGCCCAACACTTAACCATTACAAGAAACTGGCCTTTGGCATCCACCATTTCCGCTTCCTTAATCATCATTACGAGCATAGCGGTTTGGATTTTTTCAAAAATGAACAGAAAGGAGGTCAGAGAAGAAAATGAATAAACGAAGAACTTCTTTCTTTTTCTTTTGTATTACCATGTTATTTTTCTATTTACCTCTTCTGGTTTTGGTTGTCTATTCTTTCAATGACGGGAAGTCTATGGTTTGGAAGGGATTTTCTTTGCGTTGGTATCGGGAGCTCTTTACCTATTCGGAAAATATTTGGCAGGCGTTTCGTTACAGTATCGGAGTTGCCGTTGTTTCCGGTTTGCTTTCGACGGTCATTGGAACCTTAGGAGCCATTGCATTGAAATGGTATAGCTTTAAGAGTAAAAAATACTTACAGCTATTGACCGTGCTTCCCTTGGTAGTACCCGATATTATCATCGGGGTGTCCTTGTTGATTATGTTTGCCAGTATTCATTGGAAATTGGGGTTATTGACAATTTTTATCGCTCATACGACCTTTAATATTCCTTATGTCTTATTCATAGTGATGGCAAGATTGGAGGAATTTGATTATTCGGTTGTGGAAGCCGCTTACGATTTGGGAGCAACAGAAAGACAGGCTTTCCAAAAAGTTATTTTACCTATGTTGTTTCCGGCAATCATTTCGGGATTTTTAATGGCGGTGACCTTATCCTTTGACGATTTTGTCATTACTTTTTTTGTGGCGGGACCGGGTTCTTCCACCCTGCCGCTTCGGATTTACTCTATGATACGTTTGGGAGTGTCTCCGGTCATTAATGCCCTTTCCGTCATATTGATAGCTTTATCGATTGTGCTAACAATTTCAACGAAAAAGTTACAAAAAAATGTTATCAGTTAACAAAAGCTTGTTATTTCCAAAAAATCCGGGTATAATAATAACAGCTATGTAGAAAAGACTTAAAAACAAACTTAGGAGGTCTATATTTATGAAAAAATTAGTAAAGTTGTTTTTGGCAATGTTCACAATGATTTTACTGACATCTTGTGCCAATGAAGTGGTGAAAGATACCAAAAAATTATTTACTGATACAAGTGCTAGGTATAACAATATTGTCGCAACCTTTGTAACCACACAGGGAGAGATTGACTTCTATTTATATCCGGAAGCAGCACCAATTACGGTTGCGAACTTTATTAATTTGGCAAAAAGAGGATTTTATGATGAAACAAAAGTAACTCGTGCTGTTGAAAATTTTGTGGTACAAGCGGGAGACCCTACAGGAACGGGAACGGGAGGACCGGGGTATACCATTCCTGATGAATTTGTAGAATGGTTGGATTTCTACCAATATGGAATGTTGGCTATGGCAAATGCAGGACCGAATACGGGAGGTTCTCAATTCTTTTTCACCTTATATCCTGCGGATTGGTTGAACGGTTTACATACTATTTTTGGAGAGATTAAATCAGAAGCCGATTTCCAAAAAATTAGAAAATTGGAAGTGGGAGACGTGATTAAAGAGGTGAAATTCACAGGAGATGTCGATTTGATTTTATCTTTGAATAAATATCAAGTGGAAGCATGGAATGAAAGAATTGACGAATTGTATCCGAATTTGAAGAAATATCCGATTGCAGATCCTACACCGGAACAAATCAAAGAATATCAGGCAGAATTGGATAGAATTTTTACCAGAGATGACAAGAAAAATTCTTCTCAATTTGAGTATCCGATTCCTAAATTGATTCGTGCCGTTGGAAATATGTTTCAAAATAAAAAAGAGGTAACGGAATAATGGGAAAAAAATGGATGATAATTATGGTGTTGTTATTTTCTTTATGTAGTATTCATAGTATAGCAGCAGAACCCGTAAAGGAAGTCGAAAAAACGGTAGTACTTTCTTATCAGGAATTGCTTGGAAGAGAATATAAAATGATTAGTCCTTTTGGTGGAAATAAGATTACTTTGGGTTTTGATATTCGGAATCGTATCTATGGATATACAGGCTTAAATCGTTTTTGGGGACAGGCTCAGCTCGAAAATGGAAAATTAAAAGTAGGAGAGGTTTTCACGACAGAACATAAAGGAGTACAGGAGCAAAGAATCCTCCAAGTGAAGTATCTGACTCTTTTAAAAGATTCGGACAGTATTTATTTTGAGGGAGAAAACTTGGTGTTAAGCACTCCGTTTCAAGAAAAATTAATCTTTCAGCGAATCAAATAACAGAGAAAAAGGAAACTAGGAAGCAAACATAAAAAAATATAGTAGAACTATTGAAGAAAAGGCTATCTCATCGGATTTTGAGTTAGCCTTTTTTATATTATTTTTATTTATTTCTTTTTGCAATACTGATAAAACTGAATTTGTCGGGACGATAGCTGGTTGTTCCGTATTGCAGAACACTTCCGTTAGAGAGATAAGTGACACTTTCAATGACAGCTACCATGTCAAAATTTTTTAGATCCATGTACTTTTTCTCTTCTTCTGTAGCATATCGAAAAAAGATTTCACGACGTGAATGGCTAATTTTTAAGTTTAGATGATTTTCCAAATATTCATAGATGGATTTTTCCACAATCTTTTTTGTCAACTTGGGAACCAGGCTTTGATCGAAATAAAAAACATCAAATTCCAAATGTTCTCCATCAATAGAACGGCTGCGAATCACTTTATAAAACATTTTTGGAGAATCAATGGAAAAAATTTCCATCAGCTTTGTGCTTGCCGGAATTTTTTCCAAGGAAATAATATGGTTTTGGATAGAGTATTTCTGGCTTTGATTCAATTCTTGCGAAGTTTGAATGCTTCCTAAAAATGTATTTTTCATTCTTCCATGACCTAATACTTTAGAATTTTTTCCCTTTATTTTTTGAATATAACCGTTCATTTCCAATAAAGAAAGAGATTTTCGAATCGTATCTTTAGAATAAGAATATTGTTTTGAGAGTTCGGTTTCACTGACAAGCTCTTCCCCTCTTTTGAATTCCCCATTTTCAATTTTTTTCTTAATGTCTTGATATACTTCTATATATTTACTCATAGTCCTCCTTCTTCTTCCTTTTTTTACATTATACCACAATTTTAGAAAAGAAAATATAAAATTTATAAAACATTTACGTAAATGTGTTGCTTTTTTTTACAAAATTATTTATAATAAAATGAAAAATATGAAAAATAAATGGAGGAATTTATGTTGAAGAGAAGTAGTGGAGTATTGCTGCATATCAGTTCTTTACCCGGAAAATTTGGCATTGGAACTTTTGGAAAAGAGGCATATCGTTTTGTGGATTTTTTAGAAGAAACGAAACAAAGTTATTGGCAAATACTGCCTTTGACAACAACCGGCTATGGAGATTCTCCCTATCAGTCTTTTTCTGCGATTGCGGGGAATATAAATTTTATAGATTTTGATATGTTGCGAGAGGAAAAGCTGTTGTTGGAAGAAGAGTATCAAACTCTTTTTTATGGAGATGAGGAAGAAAAAGTGAATTATTCCGCTGTATATGAAAGCAGAAAATTAGTCTTGGAAAAAGCGGTCCAAAATTTTCAAAAGAGTAAGAAATGGATGGCTGCTTTGGAAGAATTTCAAAAAGAAAATCGACTTTGGCTAGATGATTTTTCCGAATATATGGCAATTAAGGGTTATTTTTCAAATCAGGCATTACAAGATTGGAAGGATGAGAAAATTCAGAAAAGAGAAAAAGCTTCCTTAGAAAAATATAGAATGATGCTGAAAGAAGAAATTTTATATCATAATATCAGTCAATTTTTATTCTTTTACCAATGGCACAAATTAAAAGATTATGCAAATAAAAAGGGAATTCAAATTATTGGAGATATGCCCATTTACGTTTCAAAAGACAGTGTGGAAATGTGGACTATGCCGGAGTTATTTAAGCTGGATGAAAAGGGACAGGTTTTATATGTTGCCGGTTGCCCGGCGGATGATTTCAGTCCAAACGGTCAGCTTTGGGGGAATCCTATCTATGACTGGGAAGCACAGAAAGAGAAAAAATACAGTTGGTGGGTAGATAGAATTCGGGAAAGCTTAAAAATATATGATGTGATACGAATGGATCATTTCAAGGGCTTTTCAGATTACTGGCAAATTGACGGGGATGCTGTAGTAGCCAAAGAAGGAACCTGGGAGCCGGGACCGGGCTTGGAATTGTTTGACACGATAAAAAAAGAGCTGGGAGAAGTTCCTATTATTGCAGAAGATCTAGGTTTTATTGATGAAAAAGCTCAAAAATTATTAGAAGATTGCGGTTTTCCGGGAATGCATATTCTACAATTCGCTTTCGAAGGAGGAGCTGAAAATAAAGATTTGCCTTACCATTATACTCAAAACTCCATATCCTATATAGGAACCCATGATAATCCTGTGGTTTCTTCCTGGTTTGAAGAACAAACGGAAGAAATAAAACGGTATGTGTGTCAATTTTTAAACATAAGAGAAGGGGAGAGCATTTCACAGGCAATGATTCGAGGAATTTTTTCTTCTGTCAGTGTTTTAGCAGTCGTAACCATGCAGGATTTATTGGAAAAGGGGAAAGAGGCCAGAATGAATATTCCATCCGTTATGGGAGGAAATTGGGAATGGAGAATGAGAGCAGGAGAATTAACGGAAGAAAAAAAAGGATTTCTACGTCATATGACAGGATTATATGGACGAGAAAGAGAAGATAAGGTTGAGGAAGAGGATGAAGCTGTTAACAATAAACGTTCATAGTTGGTTGGAAGAAAATCAAGAGGAAAAAATGGAAATATTGGCAAAAGTTATTGCAGAAAAAAGATACGATGTGGTCGCATTGCAGGAGGTAAATCAACAAATAAAGTCAAAACCTGTATTGGAAGATATGAAAGAAGATAATTTTCTTTATCAGCTATTAAAAAAAATACGAAAGTATACGGAAGAGAGATATGAATATTTCTGGAGTCATTCTCATATCGGTTTTGATATTTATGAAGAGGGAATTTCTTTGCTAAGTAGACATCCTATTTTGGAGAAAGATGCGTTTTATTGTACAGACTCCCAAACAATTCATTCCATTTCGTCTCGTAAAATTGCGAAGATGACATTAGAAATAGAGGGAGAAAAAATAGAATTTTACAGTTGTCATATGAATCTACCGGATTGTCGGGAAGAAAAGATGGAAAAAAATATTCAGACTATTTTAAAACATTCTGATAAAGACTGTTTGAAAATATTGATGGGAGATTTTAATACGGATGCCGTTCATGATAAAAGTTCCTATCAAAAAATAATAAATCAAGGTCTTTTTGACAGCTATGTCTTGGCAAAGGAAAAAGACGATGGAATTACGGTTCATAAAAATATCAGCGGTTGGGAGAATTCTCGAGAAGAAAAAAGATTGGACTATATTTTCTTAAATAAAGAAAGAAAGGTACTGAGCAGTTTTGTTATTTTTAACGGGAAAAATTATCCCTGTATTTCAGATCATAGTGGAGTAGAAGTCATTTTAAGTTTAAAACAATAAATAAAGGAGGAATTATGTTACAAAAGTTACAAAGATTTGGCGGAGCTATGTTGATGCCCTCTGTATTATTCGCTTTTGCGGGTTTAGTGGTAGGAATAACTTCTATTTTAAAGAATCCCAATTTAATGGGAAGCATTGCAGAGCAAGGAAGTTTATGGTACAATTTTTGGGTAGTTGTGGAACAGGGAGGATGGACGCTATTCAATCAAATGCCTGTTGTGTTTGCGTTAGGAATTCCGATTGGTTTGGCAAAGAAAGCCAATGGAAGAGCTGCTTTAGAAACCTTTGTTATCTATATGACCTTTCATTATTTTATCAATTCTTTTTTAACACAATTTTCTTTTTTGGGAATTGACATGAGTATGGAAAAAATTCCCGGAATTACGATGGTAGCAGGAGTAAAAACCTTGGATACTTCTATTATCGGTTCTATCTTTATTGCAGCCATTTCCGTGTATTTGCATAATAAATATTTTGATAAAAAATTGCCTGAATTGTTAGGAATTTTTCAAGGAACTTCTTATGTTATCATTTTGGGCTTTGTTTTGATGATTCCTGTGGCATTTGGAACTGCACTGATTTGGCCGAAGGTACAATTAGGAATTGCCGCTTTACAAGGATTTTTGAAGGGAGCAGGAGTTGCAGGAGTATTCAGCTATACTTTATTGGAAAGATTATTGATTCCAACGGGATTACATCACTTTATTTATGGACCTTTTATGTTTGGACCTGCTGTTGTAGAAAATGGAATTACTGCTTATTGGGCAACACATATTCAAGAATTTGCAGCATCCGTGGAGCCTTTAAAAGAAATTTTCCCGCAAGGAGGATTTGCTCTGCATGGAAACTCGAAAGTATTTGGTTTACCGGCAGCAGCTTTGGCTATGTATATGTGCTCTAAAAGTTCTAAGAAAAAAATTGTGGCAGGATTGTTGATTCCTGCTGCTTTGACAGGATTTTTAACAGGGATCACGGAACCGATAGAGTTTACTTTCCTATTTGCCGCTCCTGTTTTATTTGTGGTTCATTCGGTATTGGGAGCTTGTATGTCAAGTCTGATGTATTTGTTTGGAGTAGTCGGGAATTTCGGAAGCGGATTGATTGATTTTCTTGCAATTAACTGGTTACCGATGTTTTCCAATCATGCGGTACAAATGATAGTACAAATAGGAATCGGACTTATTTTTTCAGGGATTTACTTTTTTGTGTTTCGATTTTTGATTTTAAAATTTAATTTAAAAACTCCGGGACGAGAAGAAGAGGAAGAAGAAACAAAGTTATACAGTAAAAAAGAGTATAGAGAACGAGCTCAAAAAGCTTCTCAAGAAAAAATGACAGATGAAGAGAGATACTTGGAACAAGCGAAGAGAATTTTAGAAGCTCTTGGAGGAAAAGAAAATATTGTGGAAGTTACAAATTGTGTTACAAGACTTCGTGTCAAGGTAAAAGAGGAGAGTATTGTGGAAGGAGATACCGCTTTCAAAGAGGCGGGAGCCAAAGGTGTAGTACGAAATGGAAACTCCTTTCAAATTATTATCGGTTTTTCAGTAGGACAAGTCAGAGCAGCTTTTGACAGCTTGTTGTAGAAGAGAGTAAATTAAAAGGGACTGTTGCAAATTGATGATTTTTATCATTCATTTGTGACAGTTTTTCTTTCTTAATAAAAAAATTGTAAATTGCAATAGTAAATATCACACTAAGATAAATATTTTGTAAATTCCTCAGATTTATCCCAAAGCAACTGCTGTAAATCTAGGCTGCGGCCTGGACGAGACAGGAAAATCCTGTGATAATGGAATCTGTAAGATAGTCAACGTAGATTTCCCGGATGTTATAGAGGTTCGTGATCAGCTTATTTCAACTCATGAAAGAGAAAGAAATATTGCTTGCGATTTAAAAGATTATTCATGGATGAACGAAATAGACGGTTCAAACGGAGTTATTTTCTTTGTTCTTTAGGAAATTATAAATGGAAAGACGGATACGCCTACAAGTGATAAGGCTGTCCAAACAGAGGTGGAAGTGAATATAAAATGCATCTTTGAAGATGTAAAGGTCTATAAGAAAGAAAAGAGTGATTTAGGCATATATATCCTTTTAGCTTTTGTAGTAGCAGGTGCTTTAGGCGGTGGATATTATTCAAGGTTCTAAAGAAGAAAAAGAAAGAGGAACTTGAAAGTCTTGAAGAAGAGGATTTTTTCTCAGAAGCTGAGGAGAATGAGGAAAGCGAAGTCTCTGAAACGGAAGATATTTAAATACAAAATGCTGTGAACTTTATTGCCATTGACTATTTGCACCAAATATTATATAATATTTGGTACAAAATGAAGAGCGAGAGAGTAAAATCTTTCGCTCTTTTTTATTGAAAATAGGAGGGAAAATATACATGGAACATAAACTTGTGATAGCAGAAAAACCGAGCGTAGCCATATCTATTTCAAGATTATAGGAGCGAATAATAAGAAAGACGCTACTATGAGGGAAATGGTCCGTATCAAATAGCTAAAATTCTAACAGAAGAAAAAATTGAAAGACCGTCATATTACCTTGCTCAAAGGGGAATGGGAAACCACACATCCAACTATAACAGTGCAGAGCCGTACCTTTGGAGAGGAACAACAGGAAGCAACATTTTAAGCAGACAGGAATATATGGGTCATACTGTGAATTTCCGCACCTATAAGAGTCCTATAAAAGCAAACGAATAAAAAAGCTCCAAAAGAAGATTGGATAATATTTGAGAATACACAAGAAGCAATTATTGATGAAGGAACCTTTAATACTGTACAAAAGTTAAGAAAGGTAATAAGAAGAACCGACAGTACAGGAAAGGCAAATCCATTAACCGGACTTGTGTATTGTGCTGACTGCGGAGCTAAAATGTATAACCGTCGTGGAAAAGCAGGATTTAAGAGGGATTGGTTAGGGAGAAAAACAGATAAAAGGCCTCCTCTAAAAGATGAATATATTTTCATCTATCACGATATACAGGGAGAAAAAACAAAAGACTATTACAGGAATGAGGAAAGGGAGTGATTTTTTGAACAAATAGGATATAATATCAATAACAGGAGAATATCGTTTAGGAAATTTCTTGATTTGACATTTCTATAAATATTTGCTATACTTTTAGTAAATAAAGAGGGTGTCCCGCTACCGTTAAAGGGGGAGCATTAAAGCGAGAGGAGAGGATAAAACCTCTCTGTTTTTTTAGGAGAAGGAAATGGCAGAAGCGATTAAATATGGATTTTATACTGTAAATCCCGATTTAAATCAAATAGACTCAGAAGTTTATTACAACCTATCATATAGAAACAGTATTAAGCCATTTGTTGGAATTATTGTTGAGATAGAAAGTTATAATTATTTTATTCCAATTTCTTCTGCAAAAGAAAAACATAGAAGATGGAAGAATGTTTCCGATGAACATTTTCTGATTTACGAGGTAATTGATAATAGCATTACTATAAATGGAGATATTTACAAATATTATTCTGATGAAGAAAAAATGCACATATTATCTATATTAAATTTTAAGGGAAATTTCTAAAAAATTTATGTAATATACTTTTTTAAATGAAAAAGACACTAAAATACAAGAAAATATTTTTTAGTGTCTTTTTTCTTTTGGGACTCAATTATTTGATTTGCAACAGTCCCTTTTAATTCTTATATAACTTATTTTTGAAGAATTTCTGCATCGTAACGTGCAAGAATGAAAAGTAAGTCAGAAGAACGGTTTATATATTTTAAAAGGTTTTCCTGTAGCGTCTCCGTTTCTGCCAGAGCGACCATGGTTCTTTCCGCTCGACGGGCAACGGTTCTTGCCACATGAAGATAGCTCGAAACTTCCGTATCACCGGGAAGAATAAAGGTAAATAAATCAGGTAATTTCGCATTATAAAAATCAATTTTTTCTTCTAAAAAAGCAATATCTTCCTCTTCAATCTTAGCTTTCATCATCGCTTGTCCCTTTTCGTCGCTTGCCAAGAAACCGCCTACAATCAATAGTTTTTTTTGTAATTCCAAGATCAAAGCTCGAATATCTTCCTCCTTAGAGTAAAAGCGAACCAAACCAAGAAAGGCACCTAATTCATCAACAGCACCATAGGCATTGACTTTCAAACTTGCCTTGGAAGCTTGACTTCCACCAAATAAATCTGTTTTTCCTTTATCTCCTCGTTTTGTATAGACCTTATTCAAGTTTACATATTTCGTTTCTGCCATCACAATCCTCCTAAAAATATATATTAGAATGGGAATTCATCATCCAGCATTGCTTCAGAGTCCAAATTGTCTTCAAAGCTATCTCTTTTTGAAGCGGCTGCGGGTTTTGTTTCCGGGCTTCTCGCCTCATAAGTTCTCGGTTCATAAGGGCTGTCATAGCTTCTTGTGTCGGAGGAAGATTTTGTCCCGATGAAATCAAAAGTATCTACAACGACATCATAAGAGGTTCGTTTTTCCCCATTGGATTCGTATTGATTCATTTGTAGTCTTCCCACGAGAGCAATTTGTTGCCCTTTTCTAAAGTACTCTCCGATCAGTTCCGCAGTTTTTCCGAAAGAAACACAGTTGATAAAATCTGCCTCATCTTTGGAAAAAGGTCTATTGACTGCAATTGAAAAACGGCAATAAGCTTTTCCGCTTTGTCCGAATTTTACTTCCGGATCTCGAGTCAATCTTCCCATCAATGAAATTACATTCATAAAATACCTCCTTTATGATATTGATACATCTATTATATCAAAAAAAAAGAAGTTTCGCTAGTGAATGTCATAAATATCTTTTCCGTTTTTTTCTGAAATAACATTTCTTATTTCCAAGAAATAATGATATAATATAAAAAGAGAATAACATGGAAAACAAGAATTTAGGAAAATGAGGAGGAGCAGAAAAGATGAAAAGAGCATTACTCCTAGATGTCAGTGCGATGATGTATAGAGCTTATTATGCAAATATGAATATGAGAACCAAAGAAATGCCTACAGGAGCTGTGTACGGCTTTCTTTTAAGTTTATTTCAATTGTTGAAAGAATATGAACCGGAATACATGGCGGCAGCCTTTGATATTAAGAGGAGCCACTTGAAACGAACGGAACTCTATGCGGAATATAAATCGAATCGGGATACAACTCCGGAAGATTTGGTCAAACAAATTCCTTATATTGAAGCTATTTTGGATGCTTTCGGGATTCAAAGAATTAAAATAGACGGTTATGAGGCGGATGATATTCTGGGGAGTCTTTCTACCAAGTTGTCAAAAAAAGGAATTCCTGTAACCATTGTCACGGGAGATAAGGATATTTCTCAGCTTTTGGATGAAAATACCGAAATTTATCTTTTGGGAAAAGAAGTCTTGAAAACAAGGGAAGATGTCAAGAATTATATCGATGTCTATCCTGAAAAAATTCCGGATTTATTCGGTTTGATCGGAGACAGCAGCGATTGCATTCCCGGAGTTCGAAAAATCGGACCGAAAAAAGCGGTTCCTATGCTGGAAAAATATGGAAATTTAGAGGGAATTTATGAAAATATCGATAAGCTTTCGGAGCTTCCGGGAGTAGGAAAAACCTTAATTCAGATTATGAAGGAAGATAAGGAGCTTGCTTTTTTAAGCAGAAGTTTGGCAAAGATCGAGAGAAATTTGGATTTTCCTTTTTCTTTGGAGGAATTGCAGTTTGAAAAAAAAGAAGAAGCTTTACGAGAAATTTTTCAAAAATTGGAGTTCAAATCTTTTTTAAAGCGTTTAGGGAATGAGGAAACAAAAGAAGAGAAAAGCTTGCTACAGGGAAATCTTTTTTCCGCTTCTCCTAGGGCGGAGAAAGAAAGCAGAACGGAAGTGAAAGAGAAAAATCTGGAGAAGAAGATTATAAAATCATTCGAAGAACTGAAGAAAGAAATGGAAGATTTTTCAGAGGAAGATAAGATATTGCTCCTATATGACAGATTGGGAATCACCTGTACTTTTTCTCAAAAAAATCTCTATCTTCCTTTCTTTCATGAGGGCTTATTAGGAAATAATTTGGATTTGGAAGAATGTAAACAATTCTTTTCCACACTGAAAGGGAAAATCTATACCTATCATTTAAAAGAATTGTATAAGCTCGGTTTTTCCTTTTCAAAGCCGGTGTACGATATGATGATAGCCTATCATCTGGTGAGTTCTCAAACAAAAGAGGACTATACTTTGATTGGACAATACTATCTGAAAAAGATAGCGGAAGACGAAAAAACAGTGTTTGCGAAACAAAAACTGGAAAGTTTGTCCGCAGAGGTATATGGGGATTTTTTATTAAATCGTGCCGGTGTTTTGTACTCCTGTCTGGATATTTTAGAGGAAGATGTCAAAGAGAAAGAACTGGAAGCGGTTCTGTGGGAAACGGAATTGCCTTTGATTCCCGTGTTGGCAGATATGGAGAGAATAGGAATTAAAATTGACAGAAAGTATTTTGAAGCATATTCTTTGGAACTTACGGAAAAATTGGCTTTATTGGAGAAAGCTATTTGGGAAGAGGCAGGCGAAGAATTTAATTTAAATTCTCCAAAACAGTTGGGAGAAATTTTATTTTTAAAACTGAATTTGCCGACAGGGAAGAAAACAAAAACAGGTTTTTCTACCGACGTGGAAGTCTTGGAGCATTTAAGTTCTCAAGGCTTTCAAATTGCAAGTAATTTATTGGAATATCGAAAGTTGGCAAAACTGAAGAATACCTATGTGGATCCTATTCCTAAAATGACGGGAGAGGGCGATAGAATTCATACCTGTTATCATCAGATCGGAACCGTAACGGGACGATTATCTTC
>UMKD01045774.1_pt1 | contig 56961 bp, 49 predicted proteins | sample 1966221 | NCBI WGS metagenome assembly UMKD01 (sample SAMEA4836167, study PRJEB28245) | human gut metagenome | biome: gut microbiome; material: fecal sample | place: Denmark | collected 2008
TTGCTGTCGGTATTTCGGGAGGAAAGGATAGTTTGACTACTTTAAATGCCTTAATTCGAGTTCAAAAAATTGCACGGCTTTCTTTTGAAATACTTCCCATTCATATTCATCCCAATACAGATCAATCCTCGTATCAAAAAATAAAAGACTATTGTGAAATGCTGGGACTGAATTTATTCGTGGAACATACCAATTTAGAAGAAATTTTATTCCATGATGAAAATCCCGTGAAGAATCCCTGCTTTCTGTGTGGAAGAATTCGACGTGGTATTTTATATCGAATCTTACAGGAAAGACAGATTAATAAATTGGCTTTGGGACATCATAAGGATGACATTATTGAAACTTTTTTAATGAATGTATTCTATCAGGGAAATTTACATATGATGAAGCCCTCATACTATGCTGAAGAATATGGGGTTCAGGTAATTCGTCCCCTTGCCTTTGTCGAAGAGAAGAATATTATTCGTTATGTCAATCGTTTGGCATTGCCCGTGACAAAATCGGACTGTCCCTATGAAGTGAGCGAACAATCGAGAAGATTAAAAATGAAACATTTAATTCAGGAAATGGCAAGGGACAATCCCAATGTGAGAAGTACTGTTTTCAGTAGTATTGAGGGCTTGTTGTAGGAGAGGATTATGAATATTTTATTAATTCAGAGAAAACAGGAATTTGCGAAAGAATTGAAAATCGCTTGGAAGGAGCAGGGAAATATTGTAGATATTGCCGGAAATTATGAAAGTGCTTTGCAATTCTTCTATGCGGGAAACTACGATATTGTTTTATTGGATACTTGGATAAAAGGAGGAGACGCTTTTCTTCTGGCGGAAAAAATTCGAGAACGCAGTCGAAAAATAGGACTTATTTTTTTAAGTGAAGATACAGGATTTTTTTGGAAAAAAAGAGCTTTTGAAGTCGGAGCGGATGCTTATTTGCTGCCAAACAGTGTAGAAGAAGTGTCTTTACAAGTCTTTGCTTTGGGAAGACGAGTGAAAGCGGAGGCGGAGTACCGAAAACATCGATATGTCTACGCGGATATGGAGGTGGATTTACTCCAGAGAAAAGTATTTCGAGAGGGAAAAGATTTAAACTTTACGGAAAAAGAATTTTTACTTTTGAGTTTGTTGTTAAAAAATCAAGGATTGGCTCTACATCGAGATATGATTCGAAAGGAAGTTTGGGGAACAGATTTTCAAGGAGCCAGCAATATTGTGGAAAGTTATATCAAGCAAATTCGAAAGAAATTACAGGACAAAGAATACCATTGGATTAAGACAATTCGAGGCTATGGTTACGGCATAGACGAGAGGAAGGGAGAATAAAAATGGAAGGAACGGTATTTTTGTACGACAGAGGAAAAACTGCCATTATTTATAAGGAAAGAGAATATTCCTACAAAGAAATGATAGAAGGAATCAAATACTATGCGACCTTATTGCAATTGGAAGCGGATGATAGAGTTATGGTTTGTTTGGAAAATCGTCCGGAATCTATGATGACTCTATTTTCCATTTGGGAAAGGAAAGGAATTTCCGTCAATGTGGATGCTAGCTCCAATGTGGAACAATTGACCTATTTTATTCAGGATGCGGAACCGAAATATATCTACGCTTCGGACAAAAATATTGAAAATGTCACAAATGCAGTGGAAGAAAGCGGTTTGGCTTCCAAGATTATCAATGTGGATGAAATCAATATTCCGGAACAATTTCCTGTGGAAGAATATTCCGTAAAAATTGAAGATGAAACACGAACGGCGGTGATGCTCTATACTTCCGGAACTACAGGAAACCCGAAGGGAGTTATGTTGAGCTACGAGAATATTATGGAAAATATCCGAGGAGTAAAAGCAGTGGATTTGGTCACCGAACCGGATCGATTGTTAGCAGTTTTGCCCTATCATCATATCATGCCTTTGAGTTTCACTTTGGTTATGCCTTTACATTTCGGAGTATTAACGGTATTGTTGGATGATTTATCTTCAGAAGGACTGAAGAAAGCTTTAAAAAAATATAAAATCAGCGTGATTATCGGAGTTCCAAGATTGTGGGAAGTCATTGGAAAATCTATTTTGCGGCAAATTCAAGCGAAGACTCTCACTCGCAAAGTATTTGAATTTGCTCAAAAACATGTAAAGAGTAGAGCACTGCGAAAGAAAATTTTCAAAAAAGTGCATACGGAGTTGGGAGGAAATATTCGTATCATGGTTTCCGGAGGAGCGAAATTGGATCCGGAAATCGGAGAATTATTTGAAACCTTAGGCTTTCATATGATACAGGGATATGGGCTCACAGAAACGGCTCCTATCGTATCCTTCAATGTTCCCGGAAGAGAACGACAGGATAGTGTCGGAGAAATTATTCCAAAGGTGGAAGTGAAATTTTTAGAGGATGGAGAAATTTTAGTTCGTGGAAAAAATGTTATGCAGGGCTATTACAAAAAGCCGGAAGCGACTAAAATGGTCATTGATGAAGAAGGATGGTTTCACACAGGTGATTTGGGACACATGGAAGAAAAACATCTTCTGGTCATGGGACGAAAAAAAGATATGATTGTTTTGCCGAATGGAAAAAATATCAATCCGGGCGATATTGAATCGGAACTTTTCAAGCTGACGGATTTTGTACAAGATATTGCCGTTATGGAATACGAAAAAAAATTGGTTGCCATAGTTTATCCGAATTTTGAGTTGATGAAAGCAAGAGGAATCCACAATGTCAACGAAACTTTAAAATGGGACATCATCGATAAGTACAATGTAAACGCTCCAAGTTATCAAAAAATACATGATATTAAGGTGGTAAAAGAGGAGTTGCCGAAAACAAAAATGGGAAAAATCCGTCGATTTTTATTACCGGATTTATTGAAAAAACAGGAACAGCAAGAGGGAGTCGGAGAAGAAAATAAAAATAAAATTATAGTTCCCACAGAATATTTGGAAGAATATACTATATTACAGGAATATTTGGAAGGCAGCAAGGGAGAAAAGGTGTATCCGGATTCTCATCTGGAGATTGATTTGAGTATGGATTCTTTAGATATGGTGGAATTGATTGCCTTTTTGGAAGGCAGCTTCGGAGTAAAATTGTCGGAAGAAGAATTGGTGGATTTGAAGACCCCCTTGGCTCTCATCAAAGCGGTTCATAGTAAAACAAAAGAAGTTGTTGCGAAAGATAGCAGTTTTAAGAAAATTTTAGAAGAGTGTAATGATGTGAAATTGCCTGTTTCTTCTTGGGTTGGAAAAGTAGCACATATTTTTATTTCCCTATTGTTGGGATTGCTGTTTTCCATTAAGATAGAAAACAAAGAGAAATTGGCAAGAGAGGGAGCTGCTATTTATATTGCCAATCATCAAAGCTTTTTAGATGTTTTATTGATGAATAAGGCTTTGAGTTTGAAACAAATTGGAGAATTGTTTTACATTGCTACCATTATACATTTCAGAGGTGCTTTCAAGCAGTATCTATGTAATCATGGAAATGTTGTTTTGGTTGATGTGAATCGAAATTTGAGAAATACCTTAAAGGCGGCGGCAAAAATCTTAAAATCCAATAAAAAGTTGATGATTTTTCCGGAAGGGGCAAGAACTCGAGACGGAAAATTACAAGAATTTAAGAAAACCTATGCCATGTTAGCAAAAGAATTGAATCTTCCCATCATTCCTATGGTAGTTCAAGGAGATTTCGAAGCAATGCCTTTCGGTCAAAAGCCGAAATGGGGAAGCAAGATGAGATTAAAAGTTTTGGATCCTATTTTCCCAACAGGAAAAACGGTTGAAGAAATTATAGAGGAAAGTAAGAGGGCAATTGCCGAGGAATTGAAGAGGATGGAAGAAGGTCAGGAAAAATAGACTTGACAAAATAGAAAAAGATAGTATAATTCTAAAATATATTATAAATTGAATAAAAGAAATCGGATGAAGATATAAGGAGAGAGCGAAAGCCACCGAAGAAGTAAATCTTTCAGGTAAAAGGACTTATATTGGACGAGCCTCTGGAGAGAGCGGTTGCCACCGAAGGAGATAAAAACTCTCAGGTAAAAGGACAGAGGAATTATGCAATACTTTTTGGGCTTTTTTTGTTGCCTATTTTGTATAATTCTTTTAAATTTCTAGGAGGTAATGAACGATTACTTCCTTTTTTTATTCAATGGAAATTTTAAAAGGAGATGTGGGAAAAATGGAACAAATAGTTGTACGTGTGAATGAAGTTTTGTGGGGAAGTCTTTTGATTTTTTTATTGATGGGAACGGGAATTTTTTATACCTTTAAATTACGTTTTATTCAACTTCGTAAATTCCGTCAAGGAATTCAAAGAGTTACTTCCGGCTTTTCTTTTCATGGGAAAGATGCAGATCATAACGGAATTTCTTCTTTTCAGGCATTGGCAACGGCGGTTGCCGCTCAAGTAGGAACGGGAAATTTGGCAGGGGCTGCTACAGCGATTGCTTCCGGAGGTGCCGGAGCCATTTTCTGGATGTGGTTAAGTGCTTTTTTCGGAATGGCAACGATTTATGCAGAAGCTACTTTGGGGCAAATCTATAAAACAAAAGTAAATGGAGCCGTGACAGGAGGACCTGCTTACTACATTCAAGCGATTTTTAAACATAGTTTTTTCAGTCGGCTGTTGGCATATTTCTTCTCCATTTCCTGTATCTTGGCACTTGGATTTATGGGAAATGCGGTACAAGCCAATTCTATTGCCTCCGCCTTTGAAATCGCCTTCCATATCAACCCTATGATAGTGGGAATTGTGGTAGCCGTTCTAGCTGGATTGATTTTCTTTGGAGGGACGAAGAGAATTGCCTCTGTGACGGAAAAGGTCGTCCCTTTGATGGCAGGAATGTATATTATCATTTGTTTGCTTATCATCGCCATGAACTATGTTAACATTTTTCCGGCAATTCGGTCTATTTTTGTAGAAGCATTTACGGGAAGAGCCGCTCTGGGGGGTGTGTTAGGAATTACGGTACAAAAAGCGATGAGGTATGGAATTGCCAGAGGATTATTTTCCAATGAGGCGGGAATGGGATCTACACCCCATGCTCATGCTATTGCCAAGGTAAATACTCCGGTGGAACAGGGAGATGTGGCAATTGTTACAGTCTTCATCGATACCTTTGTGGTGCTTACGGCAACGGCTATGGTTATTTTAACTTCCGGACTGCATGACAAAGGATTGACAGGAATTGAATTGACACAGGCTGCTTTTCAAATGAAATTGGGATATTTTGGAAGTGTTTTCATTGCCGTTGCCTTATTCTTTTTCGCACTGTCCACTATCATTGGTTGGTATTTCTTTGGAGAAGCCAATATCAAATATTTATTTCATGAAAAAGCTCATTCCGTGAATATCTATCGAATTTTGGTTATGTTGATGATCGTATTCGGCTCCATGCAAAAAGTCGGACTTGTTTGGGAAATGGCGGATATGTTGAATGGATTTATGGTTCTTCCCAACTTGATTGCTCTTTTACTCATGAGTTCTTTGGTAAAAGTGACTTCCGACCGATATGAAAAAAGAGAATTGGAAAAGAAATGTGAATTGTAAATATGATGGAATGAATTTGGAAAAATGACAGAAAAAATGACAGAAAAAGAACAGGATTTATCCTTAGGGGATAAGTTCTGTTTTTTTATTGTTTTTTAAATAAAATAAAATGTGCGATTATTAACGGAAAGGTATGGAAATGAAATAAAAGTTTTGACAAGTGTTGTTATTTATGTTATGTTAAGGATGAAAAATACTGGAAAAGAAAACAAAAATAGATTTCCCTGTTTTTTGCAAAAAAATCGGGGGGGGGTCATATTATGTTGAAATTAAAAGGAAAAAACTACTTTCTCGGTATGCTGTTTCGAAAGAAAATTGCTGAAAAAATAACGATTCAGCAAGAAGAGATTTGAATGCGGAAGTAGTTTTTTTATTTTTTTGAAATCGGAACAAAAACATATATATCAAAGATTATAAAAATATTCAAGCTATTTTAATACAGAAATTGGGGGGCTTCTTGGAAGAAATAACTTGCTTATTAAGTAAAAGGAGTGAGGGAAAATGAAGGAAGAAAAGAGTATGAAACATTGGTTGAAACGGAAAGTAACTTTTACACAGGCATTGTTAGTTGCTTTTCTAATTACCGGGGGAATTGGGTATGCAGAAATTCCTTCTGGAAGTGGAAAGGGACTTTCTATAGGAACCAAAAGTTCCACAACTCATGAGAAAGATATTGCTATTGGAAAAGGAGCAGCTACAAAAAGTCAGGGAGGAACAGGAAAAATTACTGGAGGAGATATTGCAATTGGAGCTGATTCTGAAGTCTTGAATTATATTGATCAGGGGAGCAGTATTGCTATTGGGCAAAAAGCTAAAGTAGAAAATATGATTGGAAATCAAGAAAAAATATTTTTATTTGGGCAAACTAATATTAATGGGGTAAGCCCTCAAGACCCTTCTAAAATGATAGGAAGTATAGCTTTAGGACAAAATAGTTATGCTAGAACAGGAAGTACTATGATAGGAGTTCATAATTATCATGGTGAACTTGGAGATATAATAGTAGATAGTGCAAAAACAAAAGATTATAATGTGAATGTATATGCAACAACGATTGGTACAAATAGTTTCAATCAAGGAGCTTTTTCTAATATAACAGGAGCCTATTCTATTATTTCAGGAAAATATAATGGAAGTAATTGGTCCATGTTTGCAGCACAAAATTTTGGAGCTACAATTTCAGGTTCCCTAAATAGCATTGAATCTAGTTCTTCTTCCAGTAATGTTTCTGGAATAGCAAACACTATTGTGGGAGTAGCTAATCGTTCCTCTAATTCCAATGGTTCTTTAATTTTTGGGGCAGGAAATGAAGTCACAAATTCAATTTCAAATATAAATCCTCCTGTTAGTTTGTTTGGAACAAATCCTAGTTCTCCAAAAGCATTGGCAGATACTTTGAGAAAAAACATTAAAGATTCTAATTCAGCGGGGTCCACTTTAGCCATTGGCGGAGGAAATAAAGCGGACTATACAATCGCTTCTCAATTGATAGGAGTTAATAATACATTAACAGGAAAATCAGGGAAAGAAAGTAAATACGCTTTGTTAAACGGATATAAGAACACAGCTATTAATGTAGAGAACACTTATGTAACTGGAACAGAAAATACTGTTACGGAGAGTGAAAGTGTGAGTGTTATCGGTAAAGGAAATAAGATAACAAACAGTGACCGTCAAAATGTATTTGGGGATAATAACACTATAGAAAATCGTGATGCACCTACAGTTTCCGGATATGACGGAAAAACAAAACGTAATGGGACCTTTGATTTAGTTGTGGGTATGGGAAATAAAATTACCGGTAATGATACCTATATGACGGGAAAAGAAAGTTTAATTGTTATTGGGAATAATAATGAATCTGTAAACCCATCCTCTGGTATTGTGATTGGAGATAATCAAAAATTCGGTGCTATTAAAAATACAGTTGTTATTGGAACTATAAATAAACCGGAAGAAGATATTGTACAAAAGCATAATAGTGTTGTTGTTGGGTATAATGCACGAAGTGGAACAAAAACTGGCGGGGGAGTGAATGTAGCCGTCGGTTATGGTGCAGAGGCATTAAGTTGGGCAGGTACAGTTGTAGGAACAGGTTCTCGTATTGATAAATCGGAAGAAATGTTCAATGGTACTTTGGCTTCCATATATGGAGCATACAATAAAATAGATTTTGGGAATAAAGAAGAAAGTGATGGAGTAGCAAATAGCGTTGTTGGTGCTGTCAATGCTACAAAAGATGCTAGTGGAGCTTTGGTATTTGGTTCAGGAAATAAGATTACAAATTCTGTTGGAAAAGAAATTGAAGCTTTAAAATCTATTATGGGAGATCAAAGATTATTTGCTCTTTCTTACTATGCTCAGGGAGATAGTTATTCAGAGGATTTTCTTGATAAAATGGGAGAATATCTTGCTAGCAGCGGTGGTTCTATTTTCGCGATTGGTAGTGCAAATAGAGCTGACTATGCTCTGCGTTCTCAACTATTTGGTGTAGGAAATAGTTTGAATGGAGCTGAAGGGAAAGAAAGTATGCATAATACACTTTCAGGATATAAAAATATAGGAAAAAATGTGAATTATGTATCAATGATTGGTACTGGCAATAAAGTATCTGACAGTACAACAGATGTTATCATTGGAGATTATCATGAAGTGACAGGTGGAAAAAATAATGTTATAGTAGGTTCTATGGCAAGCAAAGAAGAAACTGTTAAAAAAGAGTTGAAATTATCTTATGATGGAAATACTCAAACAATACCATATGAAGAAATAGAACATGTTCTCGTAAAGAAACATACAGCCAATATAAGCAATGCTGTCATGATTGGATATAATACTGACGTGCAAAAAGATGGTGGAATAGCTCTTGGTAGTGAATCTGTTGCAGATAGAGATAAAGGAAAAGTTGGCTATGATGCATTGAATGAAAAACATGATGAAGATACGACAGGAACTTGGAAATCTACTGCAGCAGCCTTATCTATAGGAGAAAAAGATAAGACAACACGTCAAATTACGGGGGTTGCAGCAGGAAGTGAAGATACGGATGCAGTCAATGTGGCACAATTAAAGGCATTAAATAATAAAGTAGATAAAAATACCATTCATTATGTCTCTATTAAGAGTGATGAACAAGGAGTAGATAGTAATTATCTGAATGATGGAGCAAAAGGAAAAGACTCTATCGTTGTCGGAATCCATTCCACTTCTTCCGGAGTTAACAGTGCAGTGTTTGGAAATCATGTTAAATTGACAGGAGAAAAAAATGGACGGAACAACAGCATTGTAGCGGGACATCATATTGAGGCGGACGGAACGCATAATGCCATTTTTGCTACGGATTATCGTAATTATGACCACAAAACAACTCACGTTGCCGGAGAACAAAATACAGTTCTTGGGGTAGGAAATTTGGTAGGATGGACAGCGGAAAAAGATTCTTCCGATCCTACTAAGTGGATATATACTAAAAAAGGAAGCGGAAGTGACCAAAATGTCGCAGTTGGTTTGACTAATACCGTAAATGGAGGAAGTATTGTTGTTGGAACCAGTTCAACTTCAGAAAGTTTAGGAAGTTCTTTTGGACATGGAAATACTATTATAGGAATGGATAATGATGGAGGGCAACGAGGACTTGCTTTAGGAAATGATTTGAAAGTTAAAGGAGAAGAAGCAGTAGCAATCGGTACGGAGAGTGAGGCTACTTCGGATTGGACTATTGCTGTCGGTAAGAAAAGTAAAGCAGAAAAAACACAAGATATGGCAATGGGATACCAAGCAACCGCAAATGGCGGTTGGTCGATGGCTTTTGGAGGAAATAGCAATGCAGAGAAAAAAAATGCCGTTGCATTAGGAAGAAATTCTCATTCAAAAGTAGATGGAGGGATTGCGTTAGGTTCTTTTTCAATTGCGGATAGAGCAGGTTTTGATTCTATGAAGAAAGCACCGTATAGTAATTTTAATTTAGCGGATAAAACTTTAGGAGCAGTGTCTGTTGGTGGAAATGGAAAATTACGACAAATTATCAATGTTGGAGATGCGACAGAAGAAACGGATGCGGTGAACTTACGACAATTAAATGCTTTAAAAAATACGGTGTCCGAAATATCACAATTGAATTTTGCAGGAGATAACAATAGTATCGGAAGTGTCAATTTGGCAACGGAAACATTGAAACTTTCGGGAACTGAAAATCAAATTGTCACAAAAGCGGATGGAAATGGATTGACAATCACTTTAGATAAAAAAGTAACGGATAAATTGGATAGTATTGGAACAGGAAAGATAGAAAAAGGAGACAATAATACTGTTACAGGAGATACGGTATATCATGCGATTAAAGAGCAAATTGATGATGTAGAAAAGGGAGATATTACAAGTAATACGTTGTCAATCACAGGAGGAGTTGACAAAGTATTCGGAGAAGATGTTTCCATAGAATTAAAAGAAAAATCTGTGACAAAAGCGCATTTATCAGACGAAGTAACGAATATTTTGAATAAAGTGGGCGACGGAGTGATTGCAAAGGATGGAGAAAAGTCGGAACATACGGTAACGGGAAAAACAGTCTATGAATATTTGGAAAAACAAAAAGAAGAAATCGGAGTAGATTTAAGTAACAAAGCCAATAAAGATGCAAGCAATATTGAAGTGGATAAATTCACGGAAAAACTGAATGAAGGAGCGAATATTGCAGAACCGAAAGACAGATTGGTAACGGATCGACAAGTCAAAGACTATGTAGCAGGAACGGAAATTGCTTACAGAGCAGAAGGAGAAAGTGACAGCAAGCAAGTAAAACTATCCGATGGTTTTGTATTCCAAGGAGATAACAACATTCAAACGGAAACGGAAGCCAATGGAGTCGTAAAACATACTTTGAATTCCGAGTTAACGGGAATAAAGTCTATTAGCAATGAAGGAACGACAATCACTTTAAGCAAGGAAAATGTTGCTGTGAACAATAAGAAAATCACCGGAGTAGCGGACGGAGATATTTCTGCGACTTCGCAAGATGCCGTGAATGGAAGACAATTACATGAGACCAATGGACGAGTGGAACGTTTGGAAAAAGACAGTGAAACAATGAAAGAACATATCGTAGAAAATACAAGACAAATTGAGCGTGCAAAGAGTGAGACAAGACATGTAGGAGCTTTAAGCTCCGCCTTAGCTGCGCTACATCCAATGCAATATGATCCGCTACAAAAGAATCAAGTGATGGCAGGAGTGGGAACTTACCGAGATAAACAAGCAGTAGCAGTGGGAGTAACTCATTACTTCAATGAAAACTTGATGATGACAGCGGGAGTATCTGTTGGAGAAGCGGAACGAGTGAAGACGATGGCAAATGTGGGAATCACATGGAAAATAGGAAAAGACGATGATAGAAGAGACTTACCGGAACGATACAAAGAAGGACCAATCAGCTCCATTTACAAAATGCAACAAGAAATGGAAGAAGTTCTGAAAGAAAATCAAGAACAAAAAATAAAAATTCAAAAACAACAAGAACAAATCAACAAAATGCAAGAACAATTGGAAATGTTGTTAAAACAAAAATAGGAGAGTTGAAGGGAAAGAGGAATTTAAAATCCTCTTTCTTTTTATCGAATGAAATATAGAAATGCTCCTCCAGAAAATTAGAAAAAAATAACAGAAAAATTTGAAATTTCTTATAAAAAGTATTATTATATCAATATAGAAAGATTAGATATGAAATAAAATTTCAAATCAGAAACGAAAGAAAAGAAAGGAGAGCTTATGGTTTTAAAAAATGTAACGATGATACTTTTTGATCGTATTTTTAAAGGGGATATACGAATAAAAGGAAGTCATATTTCAGAGATAGAAGAAAATTTAGTCGAAAATGAAAAGGAAGAAGTTCTGGATTTAGAGGGAAAATTATTGATTCCGGGATTTATTGATGTTCATATTCATGGGGCTGACGGAGCTGATGCCATGGACGGAAGTATTGAGTCTTTGCAAAAGATTTCGAAGTATTTGGCAAGTAAAGGAACGACAAATTTTTTAGCAACCACTTTGACAAGCAGTAAGGAGATGTTAAAAAAAGTTCTTTCCTGTATTGGAGAAGTACAAAATCAGGAAATGGAGGGAGCCAATATTTTTGGGGCTCATATGGAAGGACCCTATTTTGATGTCGAATATAAGGGGGCTCAAAATGAAAAATATATTAAAATGGCAGGAATGGAAGAAATTCAAGAATATCTTTCCGTCAAAAAAGATTTGGTAAAATTATTTGCTCTGTCTCCAAATTCCAATAATTTAGATATTATTCGATATTTGGTAAAAGAAGGAGTTATTGTATCGGTGGGACACTCTGCAGCTTCTTTCGAGCAAGTTATGGCGGCTGTGGAAGCAGGGCTTTCTCATGCTACCCATACATTCAATGGTATGAAAGGTTTCACTCATAGAGATCCGGGAGTAGTCGGGGCTGTTTTAGATTCCGATGAAATTACAGCGGAAGTTATTTTTGACAAAATTCATGTACATCCGGAAGCGGTTCGAGTTCTTATCAAGACAAAGGGAGTGGAAAAAGTCGTTTGTATCACGGATTCGATGTCTGCAACCGGGTTACCTTGTGGAAGATACAAATTGGGAGAATTGGATGTCAATGTTGTCGATAATCAAGCCAGACTTTCGAGTAATGGAGCTTTAGCGGGAAGTGTATTGACAATGGATAAGGCATTTCGACATCTACTGGAGCTGGGATATAATCTTATGGATGCAGTAAAATTGACAAGTACAAACGTTGCAAAGGAATTCCGGTTGAATACGGGAATGATTCGTGTCGGAAAGGATGCGGATTTGGTGGTATTGGATGAAAAACACGAGGTAAAGATGACGATAGTCAAAGGAAAGATAAAATATTCCGTTTTGTAAGAAGATTAGAATTATAAAATTTTGACTATGTGAGGAGGAAAAAAGTGATTGTATTATCACCGTCGAAAGAAATGTCAAAAGATGCCGTTTTGTCTGAAAAAATTCCGATTTTTCAAAATGAAGCGGAAATATTGATGCAGGAAATCAAGGGAAAAGAAAAATATGAGGCTTGGTCTTTGTATCACGGTTTGGCTTTTCGTTCTTTCAAAAAGGGAGGTTTTTCTCAAAAAGAATTGGAATTTATGGAGAAGAATCTTTGTATTTTTTCTGCCCTATACGGGGTGTTATCTGCAAGAGACGGGATTTCGAAGTATCGTTTGGATTTTTCTAAAAAAGGGCTTTATGCATACTGGGGAGATAAAATTTATCAAGAAGTCATCAAAAGATGTCACAGTTCAGGAGAATGGATTATCAATCTGGCTTCGGATGAATTTTCAAAAACGCTTTCCAAGTATCTGACAGAAAAAGATCGTTTTTTACAAATTGATTTTTTGGAAGAGAAAAATGGAGAATTCAAAAAACATTCCTCCATTTCTAAAAAAGGAAGAGGGGCAATGGCTCGTTATTTGATTCTTTCTCAGGACACTTCTTTGGAAAGAATTCAAAATTTTCAAGAGGATGATTTTGAGTTTCGAGAGGATTTGAGTACAGAAAGACATTTTGTGTTTGTAAAAAGAAAATTGAAATAAAATAGAAACTGTTTTTCAAGAGGAGATATTATTTCATGAATTTAAATATTCAGGAATGTTAGGAGGAAAAATGATCTTAATTAAAAATGTGGAAGTCTATGCACCGGAGTATTTAGGAATCAAAGATATTTTAATTTCCGGAAGAAAAGTGGAAAAAATTATGGAAAATATTGATTGTGGGAATTTGGAAGTAGATATATTAAATGGAAGTGGGAAAAAGTTAGTACCGGGCTTTATCGATCAGCATGTTCATTTGATTGGAGGTGGAGGAGAGGGAGGTTTTCATACACGAACTCCGGAAACTCCCTTTTCAAAACTTATTGAAGCAGGGATTACAACAGTTGTAGGAGTTTTAGGAACAGACTCTACTACCAGAAATATCGAGAATTTATTGGCAAAGGTAAAGGCATTAAAAAATGAAGGGATATCGGCTTATATGACGACAGGTGCTTATTCTCATCCTTCTCCCACATTGACAGGAAGTATTGAAAAAGATATTACTTTCATAGAGGAAATTATTGGGTTAAAAATTGCAATTTCCGATCATAGAGCTTCTTATTTGGATACGGCTATTTTAGAGCAAATGAGCTCTCAAGTGAGAAGAGCAGGTATGTTTTCCGGAAAAAATGGGATAATCGTGATGCATATGGGAGATGGAAAAGAAGTACTAAACCCTGTTTGGAAGGTATTGGAACATTCTGAAATTCCAATCCATCATTTTTTACCAACTCATGTCAATCGAAAGAAAGAAGTTTGGGAAGCCAGTTTGGAATTTTTGAAGCAAGGGGCCTATATTGATATTACGAGTTCTTCTGATGAAGACGATTTTTTAAGTGCTTCTCAAGGAATTGATTTTTTGAAGAAAAATAACTATGACTTAACAAGAGTAACTATGAGTTCTGATGGATATGGAAGTGCTCCTGTTTTTGATAAAAACGGAAACTTAATTAGAATTACATATTCTCCGGTAGATACCAACTACAGAGAAATGAAAAAATTGGTGAAAAAATATCATTTTCCATTGGAAGAAGCATTAATTTTTACGACAAAAAATCCGGCGTTGGAATTTGGTTGGTATCCCCAAAAAGGGAGTATTCAGGAAAAAAGCGATGCAGATTTTGTTCTGTTAGATGGAAACTTGGATATTTATGGAGTATTTGCTTTGGGAGAAATATGTATGTGGGATTACCATATTGTAAAAAAGGGAACTTATGAAGAATAGGAGGGAAGGATTTGGAAAAAAATGTGATCTGTGAAATTTTAGGAAATGTCGGGATTGTAAAAATGAATCGAAGTAAAAAATTGAACGCTTTTACAAGAGAACTGACAACAGAACTGACAAGAGCCTTAGAAGAGTGTGAGAGAAATGAAAAGGTTTCTCTTGTGATTTTACGAGGAAGTACGGAAAGAGCTTTTTCCGCCGGAGGAGATTTGCGTTCAGACCAACTCATTTTGGAGGCGGAAGGTTTGGAACAGGCGGTTGGAGAATTGCGAGGAGAATATGAATTAGGAGAATATATTTCGAAATATTCGAAGCCTCTTATCGCTTATATGAATGGAATTACTATGGGTGGAGGAGCGGGAATGTCCATGGTCGCAAAATTCAGAATTGTGACCGAAACAACTCGTTGGGCAATGCCGGAAATGAAAATCGGATTTTTTCCGGATGTAGGAATGGCTTACTTTTTTTCTCACATGAAAAGAGGGATTGGAAAATATCTGGCAATGACTTCCAATACCATTGTTGCGGAGGATTGCATTTGGATCGGAGCCGCAGATTATAAAATACAAAGTCAGGATTATGAGAAATTACAGGCAGCTTTGGTTGCTTTCGATTGGACTTCACTTTCCAAAGAAAAGCAGGAGAAGAAAATAGAAGAAATCATTCAAAGTGTTGCTTTGAAAATTGAAATGAGCGAATTGGAAAAAAACCGAAAAGAAATAGAAAAATATTTTGAAAAAGATTCTTTGGAGGAAATCTTAGAGGGCTTGAAAAAGAATGCGGAACATTCGGAATTTGCCGGAAAAATGGAAGAAGGAATGAAGACAAATTCACCTCTTTCTATGGCAATCACTTGGGAACAAATGAAGAGATGTGAAAGCTTGAGCTTAGAAGAAAGTTATCAATTGGATACGATTTTGGCTCGAAATTTTTTATCCGGAAAAGATATGTTTGAGGGAGTCAGAGCTATTTTGGTGGACAAAACGGGAGATCCGAAGTGGGAATATCAAAGGATAGAGGATATTCCAAGAGAGGTCATCTTATCTTACTTTGAATAAGAAAGTTCTATTTTAATATGGATTTTTTATTTTGGTAAAAGTACTCAATAAAACAGAAGGGTTATCTCAAAATATTGTATTCTGAAATAACCCTTTTTCTTTAATTTTGTAGTGCTTTATCCAATACGGTTTTGATGATTTCTTTGCTGGGAACCCCTTCGTGTAACTTTTCGTTTTCCAGAAAGAAAGTAGGCACATAGTAGTAGTCTAAATTCAATGCATTAACTTTTTCTACTTCTTTTTCCTCATCAATGATTTCCAAATTTACTTTTTCATATTCCGAATGTTCCGTTTTCCACTCTTGAATCCATTTTTTGGCATTTTTACAATGAGGGCACCATGAGGTCACAAACATATATAACTTTTTCATATTATCATCTCCTTTTCTATAGTATATCATCTTGGAAAGATAAGAAATGTAACTATATCACAATAAAAAAAGAATTCCTTGGATATAATGAAAAGAAAGAAGCAAAATTAAGAAGTTTTTTATGCGAAAGTATGGATAAATTTATTTTACTATAATAAATAATAACAAGGAGGTCTAGGATGAAAAAATATGATGTAATTGTAATTGGGACAGGAGCAGGAAATATTGTGACGGATGCCGCTTTGGATTCCGGATTGAAAGTAGCACAAATTGAAAAAGATAAATTTGGAGGAACTTGCTTAACGAAAGGATGTATTCCTACTAAAGTTATGGTGACGGCTGCCGATGTGATTCGTAACAGTGAAGAAGTTCAGAAGATAGGAATTCAATCACAAAAGATGAAAATAGATTGGGATGTTTTGAGCAAAAGAGTTTGGCAAAAAATTGATGAAAGTAAAGAAATTGTAGAAGAATATAAAAAAGAAAAGAATTTAGATGTTTATCAAGGAAGGGCATTTTTTGTTCGTGACAAAGTGTTAAAAGTGGAATATAATGAAGGTGGAGTGAGTGAGGAAATCACAGCGGAGATTATCGTGCTGGCAGCCGGAGCAAGAAGTAGACGAATATCCTTAGAGGGCATGGAGGAAACTTCTTATCTTACCAGTGAAGATATTTTCGGAAAGGCTTGGCCTTTGAAACCTTATAAAAGTTTAATTATTATCGGAGCGGGAGCCATCGGAACGGAATTTGCCCATGCTTTTTCCTCCTTCGGAACGAAAGTCAGTGTTGTGCAATTTGAAGAGCGTTTGCTACCTAAAATGGATAGAGATATTTCCAAATATTTAGGAGAGCGTTTTGCAGATTTCGGGATTGATGTTTACTATAATCAAATCTCCAAAAAGATTTCTCAGAAAGACGGAGAAAAGATATTGAGTATAGAAGATAAACTGACAGGAGAGATACGGGAGTTGAAAGCGGAAGAAATTCTGGTGGCAGCCGGAGTGATTCCTAATACGGATTTGTTGGAATTATCAAATACTTCCATTCAAAGAAATGCACAGGGGTGGATCCGTACCAATGAATTTTTAGAAACTTCTGTTGAGGGAGTCTATGCGATTGGAGATATTAATGGTCACGGACAGTTACGACATAAGGCAAACTACGAGGCGGATATTTTAGTGCATAATTTATTTCCGGCTGCTTTACCTCCCGGACAGGTGGCGGAGGGAATAAAACCGGAAAGAAGATTTGCCAGATTTGAATACATTCCTTCCGTAACCTACACTTATCCACAAGTTTCTTCCATTGGACTTTCCGAAGAAGAAGCCAGAAAACAGGGCATGGAAAAGGGATGGGATATTCGAGTCGGTTATCATCATTATTCCAGCACTGCAAAAGGCTATGCTATGGGATTTGAGCCGGGAGATAAGGAAGACGGATTTATTAAAGTAATTATTGATACCAAGAGTAAGTATATTTTAGGAGTCCATATCATTGGGGCAGAGGCGGGAATTTTGTTACAGCCTTATGCAAGCTTACTCGGTTCCGGAAGAATTGAACATTTGGTCTATGAAAAAGATATTGCTTCCGAGGAAACAAAAAAAGCAAGAGCAATGGAATACAGCAGGTATTTGGATCCTCATAAGGTAACCAGCATTACAGAAGCTATGACAGCTCATCCGGCATTGACGGAATTAGTTATGTGGACACAATATTTCGTACCGATGAAATAGGATTTAAAAAATGCCCTTAAAGAATGGAATATTCTCTTTAAATATGATAAAATTTAAGGGAATAAAGGGTGATAAGGGAATGAGAGAATTTAAATATTCAATAAGCGGAATATCAGAGAATGCTGTCCTTTTCTAAGTGTCAGTTTTTTAGAAAGGGGTTTACAAAAATTAGTTGTTGAAATAAAACGGGAAGGATTGGGAAAGGCAAGCGATGATATAAGAATGAAGTAAATGTTATGGCTGAAGAGAGAGTATGAAAGAGAATTATTTAAAGAAAGTGTATTATAACATAGATGAAGAAAGGTGTGAAGAATGAAATTTCAAATGATTCATGAGAATTATAATGTAATGGATTTGGCAAAAAGCTTACAATTTTATGAAGAAGCTTTGGGCTTGAAAGAAAGAAGACGAAAAGAGGCTGCGGACGGAAGCTATATTATCGTATACTTAGGTGATGGAATCACAGAGTTTGAATTGGAATTAACTTGGCTGAGAGATAGAACGGAAAAATATGATTTGGGGGACGAAGAGTTTCATTTGGCGTTCCGGGTAGACGACTATGAGGCGGCTTATCAAAAGCATAAAGAAATGGGATGTATCGTTTATGAAAATCCCGGTATGGGCATTTATTTTATTACAGATCCGGACGGATATTGGCTGGAAATTGTACCAACTCGAGACTAATTGAGAAATGAAGGAAAAGAGGAGAAGATGAGAAATAGACACTATTCGACCAAAGAATTGATAAGAAGATTCTTACCATATTTTTCAAAATACAGACATATTCTATTCTTTGACTTAACTTGTGCAGCCTTTACCACCTTATGTGATTTGGCTTTGCCCTTGATTTTACGTTTTATTACGCAGACGGGAATGAAGGATTTATCTTTGTTGAGTCCGGGCTTAATTTTAAAATTGGGAGCCTTATATATCGTCTTACGTCTGGTAGATACTTCCGCAAATTATTTCATGGCAAATGTGGGGCATGTCATGGGAGCCAGAATTGAAACCGATATGAGAAGAGATGTCTTCAATCATTTACAAGGTCTGTCCTATTCTTTTTACAATGAAAATAAGAGCGGACAAATTTTGACAAGGATTACGACGGATTTGTTTGATGTCACGGAGTTTGCACATCACTGCCCGGAGGAGTTTTTTATTGCGGGAATTAAAATTTTAATTTCTTTTATTATTTTAGTCAACATCAACCTTCCTTTGACCTTATTGTTGTTTGTTATGATTCCTTTGATGATTTTATCCGTATATACTTTTAATCAGAAAATGAGGAATGCTCAAAAAGAACAAAGAAATCATATTGGAGAAATCAATTCCGGGATTGAAAACAATATCTTGGGAGCCAAAGTGGTAAAATCTTTTGCCAATGAGGAAATGGAAAAGGAGAAATTTGAAGTACAAAACCAAAAATTTTTGGGGATTAAGAAATCTTTTTATAAATATATGGCTTCCTTTCATACCATTTCCAGATTGTATGACGGTTTGATGTATGTCACTGTCATTGTCGTGGGAAGTATGTTTATGTTGCAAGGAAAGTTAAGTCCGGGAGATTTGTTTCTCTATGCTCTTTACATTTCCACCCTATTGTCAACCGTAAAGCGAATTGTAGAATTTATGGAACAATTTCAAAAAGGAATGACAGGAATTGAAAGATTTTTAGAAATTATGGATACGGAAACGGATATACAAGATTCCGAAAATGCAAAATCTGTGAAAAAGGTAAAGGGAGACATTGTCTTTGAAGGAGTCGGCTTCCGTTACCAATCTACAGGAGAAAGTGTTTTAGAGAATTTGAATTTCTCCATAGAAGCCGGAACAAATGTAGCGATTGTAGGACCCTCCGGAGTAGGAAAGACAACAATTTGTAATTTAATTCCTCGTTTTTATGATGTGACGGAAGGAGCTATCTACTTGGACGGAGAAAATATCAGAGATTTGAAAGTACAGGACTTACGTCAAAATATCGGAATTGTACAACAGGATGTCTATCTGTTTTCAGGAACGGTATTTGAAAACATTGAATATGGAAAACCGGGGGCCAATCTAAAGGAAATAGAAGAGGCGGCGAGATTGGCGGGAGCTTATGAATTTATTGAAGCTTTGCCGGAGAAATTTGACACCCATATCGGAGAACGCGGGACTAAATTGTCCGGCGGACAAAAACAAAGAATCAGCATTGCCAGAGTTTTCCTAAAAAATCCGCCAATTTTAATTTTGGATGAAGCGACTTCCGCTTTGGACAATCAAAGTGAAAAAGTTGTACAATCTTCTCTGGAATTATTATCCAAAGGTAGAACGACGATTACAATTGCTCATAGATTGAGTACGATTATGAATGCCGATGAAATTTTAGTCTTGACGGAGCAAGGAATTGTAGAAAGGGGAAAGCATAGCGAACTATTGGAGAAACAAGGGTTTTATCATGAATTATACTATGGAAATCAATGGCGACAAAAATGAGAAAAAAAGCATCTATGAGAAGAAAAGTAGATGCTTTTCTTAAAATTACTTGTGCAATTGTACAAAATGATGTATAGTGAATAAAAGCAATTGAGAAATGCTAGGAAAGGAGTTCTGTAAATTCTATGAAACGGAAAGTGACTTGGATTTTCGTTGTGACTATTTTTATGTTTACATCTTGTATGTCAAAATGGACTGTGGTCTCAGAGGAGGACTACAGCAAGCGGGAAACTCATATTGTAAAAATTTATGAAAAACTTTCAAAGAAATATGATAAACTGTTAGAAAATCCGATAGAAGAAAAAGAAAGAAAAGAGCTGGAAAAAACATTCCGGAATTTTTATGACAATTTAAACGCCTTACAGGTAAAAAATGATTCTGCACATTTGCAGTTTTTAGAGAAATATAGGAATCATGTGAGAATAAAGCTGAATTATTTGCGAGATTTAAAGGAGGATTAAAAGCAACATATGAAACAAGAGGCAACAATCAACAGAGATAGTATTGTACTGGATTTTAGCACAAAATTTTGCAATAGCCACGAGGCATTATTGGAAAGTGATGGATTTCGTAGAATTTTAAGTGCCTATTTGACAAAATTGGAAACAAGAGATACTCCTGTCTATGAATATTTATTGAAAGCGGTAGGCTCTAAGGAAGAAATTCCGGATCGGGTGACCAAACTTTTCAAATTGTTAATTATTCTGGATTTAGAAGAAGTCCATATCTTGGAGCAAAAATATTCCATCTTGTTGAAAGACAAGAGTATTTTCATTGAATTTTTGGAAGGATTATATAATTTTTGGAGAAAATTTGAAAGATATGCGATTGTTTTCAACAGTACTCGTGGAGAGGGCTTACAAAATGTAAATTTCATTGAAGCCTTAAATAATTTTAAAAATTTAGTGATTACGACGTATCGATTGATTGAAGAAGCCTTAATGGGATATAAAAATCGAGTATATCGTCAATTAAACGCCGGAGTGAATGCCGGAGTTATTTTAAATGGAGCAAACCGAAATTGTCCTGCGGAATATTCCATTTTGGAAAAAATTCCATTTATAGACACTGTCATTCTGCAACCGCCTTTTATTACCTATCCTAAGAGAAATACTCGAAAAGGAATTTTCCAAGAAGTGTTTGAAAATCCGATTAAGGATATGGTCATCAATCAAGACAACTGGTTCTGCTATCCGGCGAAAGTAGGAGAATCCTTAGTCTTTATTTATTTCAATCGATACTTTATGTCACAGGGACTTTCTCTATGCAATCTATTTGAATTGGCAAAAGAAGAAGAATATGTGAACAAAGCTCCGGATATTATCTATGTGTATGGGGTGAAAGATTACGAAACGGAAATGAAAACCGTATTTTATCGTGATAAAGAAAATAATCGAATGGTAGGTTATGCAAATTATTGTGAAGATATTGATTATTTTGGGTATATGAAAAAAATGATTTTAACCCTGCACAATATCCGTATGATAGAACAAGGACATTTACCAATTCATGGAGCTATGGTAAATATTACCATGAAAAACGGAGCTGTGCACAATATTGTAATTATGGGAGACAGTGGAGCAGGGAAGTCCGAATCTTTGGAAGCCTTTCGAAGTTTAAGTGAAGAATATGTCAAAGATATGAAAACAATTTTTGATGATATGGGAACCTTAAAATTAGCTTCCAAAGCACCTTTGGCTTATGGAACTGAGATCGGAGCCTTTGTAAGATTGGATGACTTGGATATCGGGTATGCTTATAAGGAAATTGATCGAAGTATTTTTATGAATCCGGATAAAGTTAATTCTCGTATTATTATTCCTATCTCTTCTTATGAAGAAATTATGAGAGGATATCCGATAGACATGTTCCTATATGCAAATAACTATGAAGCGGAAGGGGATTTGATTGAATTCTTTAGCAAGAAAGAGGAGGCTATTCCGGTATTCAAGGCGGGAAGAAGAAAAGCGAAGGGAACCACATCGGAAACAGGAATTGTGGATTCTTATTTTGCAAATCCGTTCGGACCGGTACAAACTCAAGAAAAGACAGATATTTTGATAGAAAATTTCTTTGAAGATATGTTTAAAAAAGGAGTTAAGGTCGGACAAATTCGAACAAAATTGGGAATTGCCGGAGAAGAACATTCGGGACCGAAAGCAGCTGCAACCGTTTTATTTGAAATGTTAAAACCTTTAAAATAGTTATGAAAGAAAAATCATTAAATTATTTATTATTACAATATATGGTACCATCTACTACAGGGCTATTGGTGATAGCCCTGTATGTTATTGTCGACAGTATTTTTGTAGGGCGTGGAGTGGGAAAGGAAGCGTTGGCCGCTTTAAATATAGCATATCCTATTATTACAATCTCTTCAGCGATTAGTCTTATGATTGGAATGGGAGCTTCGACTTTGATTAACTTATATCATGGGAAGAAACACCTGAAGGAGTTGTGTCTTTCTTATATTCATTGTTTGAATTTTCTTTTTTATCTTGTCTTAGTATTTTTAGTCTTTTTTTGTTCCAAACAGGTACTATGGATTTTGGGAGGAGAAACAAGTTTGGAAGCTATGATTCGGGGATATTTATATCCCTGTACCGTCGGAATGATTTTTCTGATGATTTCTACCGGTTGGAATGCCGCCGTTCGAAATTTAGGAGCTCCAAAATATGCTTTTTTCAGTATGTTGGCAGGGGTTCTTTGTAATGTGTTTTTTGATTGGATTTTTATTTTTCCGATGGACTTAGGAATTCAAGGAGCAGCAATTGCGACTTCTATGGGACAAATTTTATCCTTTCTTTTGCTGCTTTTCTTTTTCCGAAAAAAGAGGATTTTTATCCCTTTCTTTCCTCGAAAAATTTCATGCTCTTTGTTGAAAAGATTGTTTAGTATAGGCTTTTCTTCCTTTATTATGGAATTTGCGGCAGCCATTGTTTTAGTTCTCTTCAATATCCAATTTATGAGATATGGAGGGGAAATCAGTGTGTCGGCATTTTGTATTGTAGCCTCCACTTTTTATTTCTTTCGAATGTTATTTACAGGCTTAGGACAAGGCTTACAACCTATTGTCAGTTTCTTTTTCGGAAAAAAAGAGAGAGAAAAAGGGAAGGAAGTCTATAGGAAAGCGAAATCTTTAGCTCTGGGAATTTCCGTTTTATGTTTTGCCTTCGTATTTTTTCAGAAGGAATCTATTATGAGTTTCTATCATTCCGATAGAAATTTTATACTGTTTGCTGCAAGAGGTTTGCTGCTCTACTGTACTTCCATTTTTTTCGTAGCCTTTAATTTACTCTCCATTTCTTATTATCAAGCTGTTGGAAACGGAAGATTGGCAAATATATTTTCTTTTGGAAGAAGTTTTCTTTTTTTGCTCCCTTTTTTATATCTTTTGCCGGCAGTATGGGGAGTGACCGGAATGTGGTTGGTTTTAACCTTTACAGAAGCTAGTACTTCTATCAGTATTTTTTGTTATCAAAACTATCGAAAAAAGAAAAAATTTCTTGACATAGGACGGAGAGTGTGATACTATCTTCTATGTTCGGTACGGAATATAGCGCAGTCCGGTAGCGCATCTGCCTTGGGAGCAGAGGGCCGCAAGTTCGAATCTTGCTATTCCGACCATCTTGGGATGTCGCCAAGCGGTAAGGCAACGGACTTTGACTCCGTTATGCGTTGGTTCGAATCCAGCCATCCCAGCCATAGAATATTTTACAGGTTTATCAAAGTTTTTTGATAGCCTTTTTTTATTTTAAAATTTGAAATGTCCTTCTTCCCCCTTTTTCCAAGAAATGTAATTTTTTAGATTATGTTTTGAATAAAATTCCCCTAACTACAGAATATTAAAGAGAAAATGATATCTTTGATGTTATACTAAACTATGTTTTTATTTTCCTTGACAAAAAATCTTTTAATTTATAAAATATATAAAAAAATTTTTTTGAATTCATTTTATAAATAAATATGTAGAAATAATATGTTTTATAGTAGAGAAAGTCTTGCATTCCTTTTGATAAGGAAATAGATAGGAGAAATGATAACTAAATTTTATACAAGGAGGCAACAATATGAAATTTTTTGTGGACCTGAATTCTGACATTGGGGAAGGCTATGGGGCTTACAAACTTGGAATGGATGAAGAAATTATGAAATGTGTGACCAGTGTAAACTGTGCTTGCGGTTGGCATGCGGGGGATCCTTTGATTATGGACAAAACCGTTAAGATTGCAAAGGAGAACAAGGTTGCTGTCGGTGCCCATCCGGGATATCCGGACTTATTAGGTTTTGGTAGACGGAAAATGATAGTAAGTCCTGAGGAAGCCAGAGCGTATATGTTATACCAGTTAGGTGCTTTAGATGCTTTTGCAAAAGCGAACGGGACAAAACTGCAACATATAAAATTACATGGAGCCTTCTATAATATGGCAGCGGTTGAAAAAGAAATGGCGGATGCAGTCTTGGAGGGAATAGAGCAATTTGATAAAGAGATAATCCTTATGACTTTAAGTGGGAGCTATATGGCGAAGGAAGGAAAAAGAAGAGGATTGAGAGTAGCGGAAGAAGTGTTTGCAGATCGAGGATATAATGCAGACGGAACTCTTGTGAATCGAAGTTTACCCGGAGCCTTTGTGAAGGATCCGGAAGAAGCAATTGCCAGAGTGATAAAAATGGTGAAAACGAAAAAAGTAACTGCCGTAACCGGAGAGGAAATTGATATAGCTGCCGATTCTATCTGTGTCCATGGAGATAATCCGAAAGCGATTGAATTTGTGGATAGAATAAGAAAATCTTTGATTACAAATGGAATTGAAGTAAAATCATTGTATGAATTTATAAAATAAGATGAGGTGATTCACATGGAAAAGAAAAATAATATATCTGTTCTTTTAGGAGCCGCTTTTTTAATGGCAACTTCGGCAATCGGACCGGGATTTATGACACAAACTGCTGTCTTCACAAAAGATATGGGAGCAACCTTTGCTTTTGTAATCTTGGTCTCCGTTATAATGTCTTTTGTCGCTCAGTTAAATGTATGGAGAGTGCTCGCCGTTTCCAAGATGAGAGGACAGGATGTTGCAAATCGTGTTTTACCGGGGCTTGGATATTTTATTACCTTTTTAGTGTGTTTAGGCGGTTTGGCATTCAATATAGGGAATGTCGGAGGAGCGGCCTTAGGCTTTCAAGTGTTATTTGATTTCGATTTAAAAATAGCGGCTCTTATCAGCGGGGCATTGGGAGTGATTATATTTTCTTTTAAATCCGCCTCAAGACTTATGGATAAGTTGACTCAAATTTTAGGTTCCATTATGATTTTACTGATAGCCTATGTTGCATTTTCAACGAATCCGCCTGTCGGAACCGCTATAAAAGAAACTTTTGTTCCCAGCTCTATCAATTTAATGGCAATTATCACTTTAATTGGGGGAACGGTCGGAGGTTATATTATGTTTTCCGGAGGACATAGACTTATCGATGCCGGAATTGTCGGAGAAGAAAATCTGGCACAAGTCAATAAGTCTGCAATCTTAGGAATGGGAGTTGCCACCATAGTAAGAATTTTTCTATTTTTAGCCGTTTTAGGTGTTGTTTCTCTTGGGAATCAACTTGACTCTGCAAATCCTGCAGCAGATGCTTTCAAAATTGCAGCAGGGACACTTGGATACAAAATATTCGGTCTAGTATTCTTAGCAGCTGCCTTAACCTCTATTGTCGGAGCCGCATATACGAGTGTTTCTTTCTTAAAAACCTTATTTACAGTTGTGAAAGAACATGAAAATTTATGTATCATCGGCTTTATTGTAGTATCCACTCTCATTTTGATATTTTTAGGAAAACCGGTAAAACTGCTCGTTCTTGCAGGTTCACTGAATGGACTTATTTTACCGATTACTTTGGCAATCACTTTGATAGCCAGCAAAAAACAGGATATTGTTGGAAAGTATAGACACTCCAATATTTTGTTTCTATTGGGCTGGATCGTTGTTCTTGTCACAGCATATATAGGGGTGCAATCTCTATCAAGTTTAACAAAATTATTCGCTTAATGGAGGGACTAGAATGGAAAATTCAGTAACATTTCTATTTTCAGGGGATTCCGCTTTAGTGATGGAATTCGGCAATGAAATCTCTGTGGATATTAACAAGAAAATTAGAAAAATGATGGATAATATAAAAAAAGAGAAGATAGATGGAATTGTGGAACTTGTTCCAACCTATTGTTCTTTACTTGTCAATTACGATGCGTTAAAACTGGATTATCAAAGTTTAGTGGAGAAGTTAAAAAATCTGTTACAAGATGAGAAGGAAACAATGGAAGAGGAAGAAGTTACTTTAATTGAAATTCCTACTTTGTATAATGATGACTTCGGACCTGATTTATCTTATGTGGCACAGTACAACAAACTTTCCAAAGAAGAAGTGATTGACATTCATACGGGAAGGGATTATTTAGTTTATATGCTTGGCTTTATGCCGGGATTTACTTATTTAGGAGGAATGTCTGAAAAAATTGCAACTCCCAGATTGGAAAGTCCCAGATTGCAAATTTATCCGGGCTCCGTTGGAATTGCAGGCAAACAAACGGGGATGTATCCCTCTCTGTCTCCGGGAGGGTGGAGAATTATCGGCAGAACTCCATTAAAATTATATAATCCTGACAGCGACCCCCCTGTTTACATCAATGCCGGAGATTATATACGATATGTTTCCATTTCGGAAGAAGAATACAATCGTATTTTGAAAGAAGTAGAGAACAAAGAATATAAACTGAAGATTCGTAAAGTGAAAAGAGGTGAGTTGAATGCCTAGTATAAAAGTTCACAAACCCGGATTATGTACAACGATTCAGGATATTGGAAGAATTGGCTATCAACAATTTGGAATTCCCGTGTCCGGTGCTATGGATGAATTTGCTTTTACAGTGGCAAATTATCTTGTGGAAAGAGATAAAAAAAATGCAGTTTTGGAAATTCAATTTTTAGGACCCAGCTTGGAATTTGACTTTGATGTAACAATCGCGATTACAGGAGCGAATATTCAACCGAAAATAAATCATCACGATGTGAAAATGTGGGAGTCCATTCAGGTAAAAAAAGGAGATATCCTTTCTTTTGACAGCTCTTTTGACAGCTTAAAAAGCGGTATCAGAACTTATTTAGCTTTTTCCGCTGAAATTGATGTTCCTTTTGTTATGGGAAGCAAATCGACTCTTTTAAAATCGAAATTAGGCGGTTTGGAAGGAAGAGCATTCAAAACGGGAGATATCATCCCCTTCAAAGATGTAAAAGTTCTATCTAAAAAACATAGTTTGAATAAAAAATATATTCCGGAATATAAGCATCATCAAGATATTAGAATCCTCTTAGGACCACAAGATCATTATTTTGAGGAAGCTGCGATAAAAACAATGCTGGAAAATACATACCGAGTTACAAAAGATGCGGACAGAATGGGAATGAGATTGGCAGGAGAAGCCATCAAACATAAGGATAAAGCGGATATCATATCGGATGCTGCGGTTTTTGGTTCTATACAGGTTCCCGGTAACGGGCAACCCATTATTTTGTTGGCGGATAGGCAAACAACAGGAGGTTATACTAAAATTGCCACTGTTATCAGAGCGGATTTACCGAAGCTTGCTCAAATGCTTCCTAATGATACCATGAAATTTAAACTTGTGACTATGGAAGAAGCTCAAAGAGAGTATAAGGAATTTTATAAAGTCTTAGAGGAGATAAAAGAATCCTTCGTTGTGAAGCCGAAAGTTTATACGGAGCAGGAGTTATATGTTATGAAAAAATTATTCGGAAACAGAAGGAAAGTAAAAAACTGTTAGGGTTATCTGATTTTTGATAACCCTTTTTGAATTTAAAGTATCTTTCCAAATCTTCTCCAATCATTTTTGGGATTAAGAATGATTGCATTTGAAAAGAATACATATTATAATCAAAAAAATGGATTTTAGGAGGTTGAACATGAAAAAAATTTTTTTAATCGTAATCTTTTTTCTGGCAATGATTCGAGGAAGTGCTTATATAGCCACGAAGGATATAATTTCTTATTATTCACCACTTGAAATAATATTTTTCAGGTTTTTTACAACAGGTCTCATTCTTTCAATCTTCTTTTGGAAAAAACTGAAACAAATCAAAGTATCCGAAACAATTTTCGGTTTTTTTGCAGGGATCAGTTTATTTTTAGCCTTCGGTTTTCAAACTTATGGATTAAAATTTACTAGCGTTTCAAAACAGTCATTTTTAACTTCCTTATATATTATTATGATTCCATTCATTCAATTCCTATTTTTTAAAAAGAAATTCCAAAAAATAGTATATTTTTCTTTTGTATCCATTCTCATAGGATTGTTTTTTATTTCTTTTCAAAATTTTGACAGTTTTGAGTTTACGCTAAATTTTGGAGATTTTCTTACCATTCTTTGTGCATTCAGCTTTGCTGCCAATATTGTGTTATTTGCCTGTATCAATCCAAAAGAGAACGAAATATTGAATATTACTATAGTGCAAATGATTGTAGTGGGAATAATAAGCTTTTTCTTTCAATTTCTTTTTGAGAAGACTTCGATTCATTTTACCTTAGACTATTCTTTACTATATTTGATTGTGGTCTGTACACTGCTCAACTTTACACTACAAAATTTATCTCAAAAATATGTCCCGGCACATAAAATAGGCTTAATTTTATCTTTGGAATCAGTCTTTGGAACTTTATTCGCAATCATTTTCTTAGGGGAAATGATAACTTTAAATTTTGTTATAGGAATTGTGTTTATTATGCTTGGGATAATTTCCATTCAAGTATTGGAAAAATAAATCACTGAGAGGAAAATTTATAGCCTGTAAGATGGTATCTGTGATATACTTTGATATAAATATTTTATGAAGGAGGAAAATAACATGAAGAATACATTTTCATTTTTACAAAGGGTTGGAAGAGCATTTATGTTACCTATTGCAGTGTTGCCTATGGCAGGGATACTCTTGGGAGTAGGAGGAGCTTTCACCAGCAATGCAATCGTGGAAACCTATGGGTTAACTTTTCTGGCTCCCGGAACGATGATGAATCATATTTTAACCTTGTTTTTACAGGCAGGATTATTTGTCTTTGCAAATTTATCCGTTATTTTTGCCGTTGGAGTTGCGATAGGACTTGCCAATAAAAATAAAGAAACCGCTGCCTTATCCGCTTTGCTCGGATTTCTTCTTTTTCACACTGTCATAGGGACTGTTTTGGGATTTCTGGGGCAAACAGCGGAGAATACAACGGTGCAATCCCTGATAGAAGCAGGGCTTTCTTATGAAACGGCAGTTGGAAAAGCGGCACTGTATACGAAGGAACTTGGAATTTTTACTCTACAAACGGGAGTTTTGGGTGGAATTATCTGTGGAGCTTTGGCAGCGTTTATTACCAATCGTTTTTCTGAAAAAACTCTGCCGGACTATCTTGCTTTTTTTAGCGGAAATCGTTTTGTACCTGTTTTAACCATGATATTTTTCATTCCATTAGGGGTCATTGTTCCTTTTGTTTGGCCAAGCATTTTCGGAGGAGTGGTAAGAGCGGGAGAAGCTTTTACAGCTATGGGTCCTTTCGGAACTTTTTTATATGGCTTGACAGGAAGACTTTTAAATATTTTCGGACTACATCATGCTGTGTATCCTCTATTCTGGTATACAGAACTTGGTGGAACGATGGAAGTGGCAGGAAAATTGATAGCAGGAGGGCAGAAGATATTTTTTGCTCAACTGGCAGATCCAACTACAATCCACTATTCCGCCAATGCAACGAGAACTATGACCGGAGGCTTTCTTCCTATGATGTTTGGACTTCCGGCAGCAGCCCTTGCCATGTATCATTGTGCCGATATGGAGAATCGAACGAAAATCAAGGGAATTTTGATTTCAGCAGCTTTGACCTCTTTTTTAACAGGAATTACGGAACCTATTGAGTTTACCTTTCTATTTGTTGCTCCTCCATTGTATTTGCTTCATGCCTTATTAGAAGGGCTTTCGTATGGATTGATGCATTTTTTAAATGTAGCGGTAGGGATTACTTTTTCTCGTGGAATTATTGATTTTACTTTTTTCGGTTTGTTGCAAGGAATGGCGAAAACATCCTATCAATGGATTTTAATACTGGCTCCGTTTTATGCGGGAATCTATTATTTTCTGTTTAAGTTTATGATAGAAAAATTTGATTATCCGACACCGGGTAGAAAAGAAGCGGATACAAAGCTTTATACCAGAAAAGAGTATACTGCCAAAGAAAATGAAGAAGGATTGATTGATAAGATTGTCAATGCTTTAGGAGGAGCGGAAAATATAGAAGGAATTGATGCTTGTATTACAAGACTTCGTGTGACGGTAAGAGATGAGAAAAAAGTGGCGGAGGATAGTGTCTGGAAAAATTTACAAGCACAGGGAGTTCTCCGAGCCGGGAAGGGAATTCAAATTATTTATGGAACACAAGCAGAGATTTATAAAAACAAGATTATTCAAAAATATTCTTTATAACTTTGAAATCATGTGACGAGGTATGGAGAGAAAAGACGGAAGAAGGGGGAGATACTACAGTAACACCAATTTGTACTTTGAATAAGTAGGAGGTTTTATGAATTTGATATTGGATTTTTTTTCTTCCTTTCGTTTATTGGAACAGGAGAAAACGGAACAGGAAATTCCAAGTAAAAAGAAAATTAAACAGGAATATTGGAGGGTTGCTCTTCCAACTGCCGTGGAGGGCGTTCTATTAAATTTGATGTTACTTGCTGATTTAATTATGGTAGGAAGTCTTGGAATTGAACAAGCGGCTGCTGTTGGAATTGTCAGTCAACCAAAGATGATTTTACAAATGATTATGAGTGCAGCAGGAATAGCGATTACTGCGATTGTAGCGAGAAGAAAAGGAGAGGGAGATGAGGAAGGATTAAATAATTGTATCAAACAATCTCTTTTGTTGCTGGGAATCTTATATTTCTTTTTTGTCTGTTTGAGTTTCCTTTTTTCGAAAAATATCGTTTCTTTTGCGGGAGCAAATAAAGATTATGTGGATTATGCAAGTATTTATTTTCAATATATTGCACTTTCCGTATTTTTTAAAGTTTTTTGTGTAGTACTAAGTTCTGCTCAAATTGGAGTGGGAAATACTAAGGTTGTTTTAATATCAGGAATGATTGGAAATGGGCTCAATGTTTTATTTAACTATATTCTGATTTTTGGAAAATTTGGTTTTCCTGCTATGGGTATACAAGGGGCAGCAATTGCAACAGTGTTAGGAAACTTTGTTATTTTCATAATTCTTTTGTATTCTACAACTAGAGGAGATTACGGAATTGATATTTTAAGAAAGGGAAGCTACTCTTTTTCTAAAAAAATATTAAAACCTCTGCAGGAAATTGGTACAAATTCTTTTCTGGAACATGTTTTCGAAAGAATAGGGCTTTTTATCTTTGCAAAAATGATAGCAAGTTTAGGAACTGTGGCTATGGGAACTCATCATTACTGTATTTTATTATGGGATTTATATTACTATTTTGGAGTGGGAATGAGTTCTGCAAGTGCTTCTTTTACAGGAAGAAAACTGGGAGAAAAAAGAAAAGATCTTGCAATTCTTTATATGAGAGCTGCACAATATTCGGGACTTTGGATTTCTATTTGTGTGGGAATTATATTTTTTCTATTAAGAAATATGATATTTTCTGTGATGGTTTCAGATACAAGAGTAATTTTATTGGGAAGCAGTGTGATGTTGATTATTTCCTTTTTACTGATTCCACAAACACAGGCACAGGTAACAGCGGGAGTGTTACGAGGAGCTGGAGATAATCGATTTATTGCTATTTATTCTCTCTTTATTAGTGCTATTTTAAGACCGTGTTTGGCATATATTTTTGTTTTTCTATGGAATTTTGGTTTAGTTGGAATTTGGTTAGCTTTTTTTAGTGATGAATTTCTAAAAATGTTATTGGCACAGTACCGAGTTCAAAAAGGAATCTGGTTACAGAAAGAAATATAAGGTATTTCAATTTATTTAAAGTATGAAGAATAAAAATAGATATTCATAAAAGAGAAAGGTTGGGGTTGTCTCAAGAAAAATAATTTTGAGATAATCCCAATTTTTATTATTATTTTTTTAAGAAAAATTTTCATGGACAATATTCATGATAGCTCTTCTTTCCATTTTCAAAATTTTCTTAATATTTGTCTCCTTTTAAATTCCTCTATTAACTCAGTTTTGATTACTAACGATATCATTTCTCTCGCATCTTTTTATTAACTTAATTTTTTTAAAGTTTTAAATTCATTTTCTGTTTTTAAAAAAATTATAAAAATATTACTATATAAATTTTTTATTTTTAAATAATATTTATTTAAAATATTTTTTCTTGAATTATTATTATGTTAGTGATAATATTAGATATGGTTAAAGAATATTTTATACTTTAAAATTTTGTTTGGAGGTTTTATATGCTAAATGAAGATTTTTTTTCTAGGTATTCCAGGCATTTTTTGTTACACAATGTTGGTATTGATGGGCAAAAAAAGTTATTAGAAACAAAAGTATTGATTATTGGAGTTGGAGGTCTTGGGAGTCCGGCAGCCTTATATTTATCTGCTGCCGGCATTGGAACAATTGGATTGGTAGAATTTGATACTGTTGATATTAGTAATTTACAAAGACAAGTACTCTATGACAGTACTTCTTTAGAGGAAAAGAAATCTTTCATAGCGAAAGAAAAACTATTAAGATTGAATCCTACCATCCATATAGTAGCATATGATATTCCTCTAGATAAAGACAATGCAGAAGAGATCATAGGAGAATATGACTATGTGGTAGATGCAACAGATAATTTTTATGTTCGCTATTTAATCAGTGATACATGTGAGAAATTAGAAAAACCATATGTATATGGAAGTGTATTTGAATTTGAAGGGCAAGTTTCCGTATTCTGCACCAAAGAAGGCTTTACATACCGAGATTTATTTCCAAAGGAAAGCTCAGAGCTAAAAGAGTTAGGGATACTTGATAAGGGAATATTAGGAACAACGCCGGGTGTTATAGGATGTATTCAAGCAACGGAGGTTATAAAACTGGTTTTAAATATTGGAGAGAATTTAATAGGAAAACTTCTTATTTATGATGCCCTTGAAATGGATTTTCAAAAAGTGAGTTTAAAGAAAAAGAAACTAAATAAAATTGAGGAAGTGAAAAAGCCTTTAATATCTGAAGTAAAAGTTGAAAGCGTCCATTTTTATGAATTGGAAGACTTAACGAAAGAGGAAAAAGATGAATTTCTAATATTAAATATAGATAATACTGAATTTTTAGGAAAAGAAATTCATATTGAACGTTTAGACATTTTAGTAAGTGAATTAGGAAAAAATATATCTAAATTATTGGAGTATAAAAATAAGGTTATTTTAGTAGCCTCCTCTTCGGGGAACTTATCATTATTAATTGTAAAAGGACTTTTGGAAAAAGGATTTAAGGCAAAACGGCTAATTTTTTAATAATTGAGGTGAAATAGATGAAAATGGAAAAAGCTAAGATCGTAAAAATACCTAGATTCATTTACAACAGAATGCTTGAACATTGTTACAGAAAGTTAGAAAAGAGATATTATGATTATGAATTACAGGAACAGAAAGCGTATGGACTTTTATCGGGGGAAGTTTTAGATGACGAAAGTGTCTTAATCAAAAATATATATCCTCTTTATAAAAATGGGAGATATGAGGATAAAGAAAGAATGGATAAAAAAATGAAAGAATTCGCAATTCCTTCTGAAACACCATTAGAAAAGAGAGGATGGGTTGTTGATAATAAAGAAATGGGAGTCATATTGAGTGATTGTATAAAAGAGGATACAGAAATTGTAGGTGCGTATCACATGCATAGAGTCTCTTGGACAACAGATATTTTGAGAGATACTCCGACCACCTTGGATACGGAACTTGCAAAAGATTCAGAAACAATAGCAGTTATCATCTCTATGGTTAATCCTCAAAAACCCATTGTAAGATTTTTTTATGAAGGGCTGCCTGACAGAGAATTGGAATGCAATATTTTAGAAGATAGGTGATTTATGATGGAGTTTAAAAGTAATCATATAACAAATTCAAAATTTTATGGAAAATTCTATAATACTGAGAAAATGAATATCATTTTTGATGATGAAAAAAGGATGCAAAGATGGTTGGATGTCGAAGTGGCTTTATTGGAAAGTCAATGTGAATTGGATATAGTACCAAAATATATTGTTGATAAACTGAAAGAAGTTGCTGATATCAAAAAATTGGATTGCAATGAAATAAAAAAAGGAATTGAAAATACAGGACATTCCCTATTCCCTCTTTTAAAAGAATGGGGAAAAAATTTAACTTCGGAGTATACGAACTATATTCATTACGGGGCTACAACACAAGATATTGAAGATACTTCTCAAATGTTGGAGATCAAAAATATTTTAGAGATTTTATTAAAAGATATGGAAGATATTTTGGATATTTTGGAAAACTTATCCATAGAACATAGAAATACCGTTATTGTAGCAAGGACTCACGGTCAACAAGCATTGCCGACAACTTTGGGATTAAAAATAGCTCAATGGTTGGATGAAAGTATGCGAAATTATGAGAGATTAAGAAGGTGTCAACATAATTCTACGGTGTCTCAATTATTTGGTGGTGTCGGTACGATGGCTGCTTTTGATGGAAGAGGACATAAATTAATAGAATTATTTTCAAAAAAACTAAATTTAAAAAATCCTGAAATATCTTGGTATAGTTGTAGAGACAGGATTATTGAAATTCTATTTGCTTTTACTTCTACTTCGGGTTGTTTTGGAAAAATTGCAAATGAAATCATTGAGCTTAATAAAGATGAGATTGGAGAAATTTCAGAACCGTTTATTAAGGGAAAAATTGGGAGCTCTACTATGCCCCATAAAAGAAACCCGGAAGTTTGTGAGCAGATAGTAACCTTATCAAAATTAGTCAAAGCCAATTTTTATACTTCATTAGATACTTTTATTCTTGAACATGAGAGGGACTATAGAGGAGTCAGAACCGAATGGGTAAGTATTACGGACAGTTCCATGTATCTTTCAAAAGTATTGGAGCTTATAAAATTTGTGTTGAAAGGACTTAAAGTAAATAAAGAAAATATTAATAGGAATTTAGCGGCATCTAAAGAAAAAATAATGTCGGAATCTTTAATGTTTTGGCTAAGTAAAAAAATTGGAAAAAGTGAAGCGCATAAATATATTTATGAAGTTAGCATGGATATAGCTGAAAATGGAGGAAGTGTCATTGATACAATCAAGAGTGATTACCCCCAGTTTGATCAAGAGATAGATTTTGTCACAGATCCGTATAAATATATAGGAGAAGCAGATAAAATTATCACCAATATTATAACAAAAAAAAGGAAGATGAAGGAGGAGAATATAAATGAATAAAGAAGCTAATTTTATTGTAGAATACTTTGATGAAAAGTATGATGCTCATGCTTGGTTAGTAATTGATGATTTATCTAAACCATTAGCTGCCGGGGGACTTAGGGTAAAAGACGGACTGACAAAACAACATGTAATAAATATGGCAAAGAATATGAGCAAAAAGATGAAAATATGTAATTTAAATGTGAGCGGAGCGAAATCAGGAATAGATTTTAATCCGAAATCTCCTAACAAAAAACAAGTTATTTTAAGATTTATGAAAGCAATAAAGCCTTTTCTAGAAACAAGATATTCTATGGGTTCCGATTTAAATACCAATATGCGGGAATTAGAAGAAATTGCACATGAAATAGGTCTAAAATCTGTTAAAGCAGCCATAGAAAAAGCACAGGGATTATCCAAAGAACAATTTGACAAATTATCTTCTTTACTCCAGGAAGCCGTGATAGATAAGTGGACGTTAGGAGAGATCAGGGCAGGCTATGCCGTTGCGGCTTCAGCTTTATCTGCATTAAGATTTTTAGGAAAAAAACCGGAAGAATCAACCGCTGTAGTACAAGGATTCGGAGTTTTGGCAAAAGCTTGTATTATTGGTTTATTGGAAGAAAAAGTAAAAATATTGGGTATTTCCGATCAAGATAAATTGCTTTACTCTCCTGAGAATAAGCTTCCGATAAAAGAATACTTGGAGAAAAAAGGAACAATGTTGCCGGAAATAGAAGATTCGAAACTTTATCCGGAAGATACCGGAGACAGTATAAAAAAAGATGTTGACTTATTGGTTTTAGCAGCAATTGAAAATACAATAACGGCTCAAAATGCAGATTCGGTTTCAGCTAAAGTTATAGTTCAAGGAGCTAATTTAGCCGTTGCAGATGAAGCAAAACCCATCCTGAAAAAGAAAAATATCATTGTTCTTCCTTCTTATCTGTCAGGTGCAGGAGGTCCGATATCTATGAATGCCTTATTTGGAGCAAATAGAATTCCATTAGCAACGGAAGTATTACAACACATTAAGATGAATATGGATAAAATAACAAAAAATATTTTAGAAACGGCTTCTAAAACCGGAAAAACAGCAGAAGAAATCTCTGATATATTTATATCTGAGATAAAAATAGATTCCAAGAAAAAGCCTTATGAGGAGGAATATTAAAAATGATTGTGCATTTTTTAGATTATGAAATTCAATCGAATAACTATTCTACAAGGGAAATGAAAGAGATTTTCGATGAAAAAAATAGATTTAGAAGATGGATGAAAATAGAAGTAATTCTATCTGAAATAGAGGGCGAATTGGATATTATTCCCAAAGATGTCGCTGATTATATTAAAAAAGCTATGGAAAATCCAAGTATAAATTGGGAGAAAATCTCTGATTCCTACGCTAAAAATTTCAATTCATTAATTCCGGTTTTAGATGAGATTAGGAGATTGTGTGGGGAACCGTATAATAATTATTTACATTATGGAGCAACAACACAAGATATTCTTGATACTTCTCAAATGTTAGAGATAAAAGAAGCGATTAAAATTTATGATAAAAGATTGCTTTCCATTAAAGCTAAATTAGTAAAAATCATTGAGGAATCGGGAAGCTTTCCTATGATTGGAAGAAGCCACGGGCAATATGCGGTTCCCATTACATTAGGGTATAAATTGGCAATATGGTTAAATGAAATAGAACGTCATATTGAGAGATTGGAATCCTGGAAAAAAAGAGGTCTATACGGTCAGTTCGGAGGAGCAACCGGCTCACATAATTTATTAGGAGAAAAAGGAATTTCAGTTGGTAAAAGATTCATGGAAAGACTGGGTTTGAAGTATTCTAACATTTCATGGCAAAATTCGAGAGACAGTATCGGGGAATTTGCGAGCATATTAGCTCTCATTTCGGGAAGTATGGATAAGATATCGGGAGAGATTTATTTGCTGGGAAAAACAGATGTGGGAGAAATCAAAGAGGGAAAAACAAAAGAAGCGGGGAGCTCAACGATGCCTCATAAAAAAAATCCCGTTCTATGTGAAAGAATAGGGGCAATAAGTTACCATGTTAATGCCATGGTTCAGGTAATTTTAAATACAAGTTCACATGAACATGAAAGAGATCCGCGAAAATTGTGGGCAGAGTGGTTGGCAATTCCTTCTTTATGTATTTACCTGGACTCCATGTTAAGCAGTATGGAAGATATTCTTGCCAATTTGTGTATATATCCCGATACAATGATAGAAAATATAAATAAATATAAAAATGACATAATATCGGAATATGTTCTCTCTTGTTTGAGTAAGTCCCTAGAGAAACAAAAGGCAAAAGAGATATTAAATAATATTTTAAAGCTTTCTAAAAAGGAAACAAAAGATATGGTCGAGATCATTAATAACAGTCCGAATTTACGTGATTATTTTAATGAAGAAATGCTCTCTATTATTAGAAATCCATATCAATATAACGGTATTTGTGAAAAGATCAGAGAAGAGATATTATTTAAAATAAAAAGGGAGGAAAAAAATGAAAATTAATGTAAAATATTTGACAAAAGTTCAAAAAGTGCTGGGGAAAAAGAAAGAAGAGTTTGAGATTGAGCAGGAGACCGATATCAAATCTTTTATAGAAAATTATCTTTTAAAGAAACATAGGGAATTAAAAGATGTATTTTTCTCGAATGGATCTTACAATGAAGAAATTCTTATATTTTTAAACGACAATCAGGAAACTATAGAAGGTTCCGCAAAATTAGGGGAAGGAGATAACTTAACTTTTATGGTTGCAATTTCAGGAGGATAAGAAATGGAAGAAGGTAAAAAATAAGTTATTCCACGAAGTGAAAAAAGAGGTGGAAATTTATGGAGAGCATACTTCATTATAAATTATTATAGTTAAAATACTTATATTTTGGAATATCGAGAAAAGGAGAAGAATAGAATGAAAAAGATATTTAAAATTTTAATTATGAGTTTTTTTCTAGTATTTTTACAAGTTGTCAGTTATTCACAGGAGAAAGTTGTTCCGGTCATAAGAATGAAAGGGGAAGATTATGGAGCACCAAATCCATTTAAAAACTCAATGAGAGGTCCGGGAAAATATAAAACAGATATTGTTTATGATTCTTTGATTGAAAAAGATGAAAAGGGATTTATTCCTTGGTTAGCTAAAAAATGGACAATCGATTCTCAAAAAAATTCCATTTTATTTGAAATACATCCAAATGCGAAGTGGCATGATAACAAAGCATTAACAACGGAAGATATTAAATTTAGCATAGAGTATTATGATAAATTTCCACCGGTAGTGGATCGGATTCATGACAATGGAGAAAGTATTGTAAAAAGTGTAGAGATACTCAGTCCAAATAAGATAAGAATAATATTTAAAAAATATTCTGCTTTAAATTTAGAAAGAATAGGAACTATGCGAATCATTCCAAAGCACATCTGGGAAAAAGTGGATAATCCGCTAGCTTATACAGGGGAAGGATATTTAGTTGGTAGCGGACCATACAAAGTTGTGGAATATAATTCAGATAAAGGAAGCTATGCATTTGAGGCCTTCAATCATTTTTGGGGCTGGAAACCGGCAGCTGAAAGATTAGAATGGATTCCTGTCAGTGATCCGGTTTTAGCGTTAGAAAGAGGGGAAGTCTCTATTATAGACATATCACCTAATGTTGTAGATAGATATAAAAATAATCCCAAATATGGTGTTATGATAGGACACTCTTTTCATAGCTACAGACTTTTATGGAATCAGGAGAAGGTAAAGGAAACTCAAGACAAAGATATCAGAAAAGCTATGGCATATGCAATCAATCGAAATGTTTTAGTCGATAAGTTGGAAAGAGGATATGGGACATTAAGTAATGTGGAATATGTTATAAGTGACAATCCGATGCATAATCCCAATGTTACCAGCTATCCTTACTCCATAGAAAAAGCGAAAAAACTTATGAAGGGGAAGGTGATACATGGGACTCTTTTAGTTTCTAATAAAGCAAAGGAGATTAAATTGGCAGAATTGATAAAATTGGATTTGGAAAAAATCGGAATCCATTTAAAAGTAAAAAGTGTCGACGGTAAAAGTCGAGATAATGATGTAAAAAAGGGAAATTATGAGTTTGCATTATTGAAGTATGGAGATATGGGGGGAGATGCCGATTATGTAAGAAGGGTATACGCGTCTACGGAGAATAACGGAATTCAAAGCATTCAAGGTTATAAAAATACAGAACTAGATAAAATATTAAAGGAACAATTATATGAAAGAAATCGGAAGAGAAGAAAAGAATTATTGTATAAAGCTCAGGAAATCATTGCAGAAGAAGTTCCTATGTTGCCGTTATATGCAGAGAATTTCATATATGCCTATAGAAAAGATGTTTACTCAAATTACACCACAAGGTTTGATCACTCGGTTCCTATTCATACTAAGCTTTCATTTTTGTTAAGGGAGAAAAAATAAAATATGAAAGTTTCTAAAAAACAAGTAATTCGATACTTGATTTTGTTTTTTCTTATTATCAGTATAAACTTTATATTACCTCGTTTAATGAAAGCGGATCCTTTTTTATTTTTATCAAGTGAGGGTGCAGATGATATTTCCGGTTTAAGCGAAAAACAAATAGAACAGTATTTCATTTACTATGGCTTAGATAAGCCTCTCTGGCAACAATATTTATACTATTTAAAAAGTATTTTTACAGGGAATATGGGTTTTAGTATTTCTAAAACCCTACCCGTATCGACTATTATTTTCTCACGAATACCTTGGACAATTGGAATCGTGTTATGTTCATTGACTATTACCATACTTCTGGGAATCAGTTTTGGTACCCTTTCAGCATATTATAAAGACAATTTATTCGGAAGATACAGTTATTTATTTTTTGTAATTCTATCTCAAATCCCGCCATTTTTGATAGGCTTCGGAATCTTAGTTATGGGGGCGTCTTATATACCGAGTTTGCCGATAGCAGGGGGGATCACTCCTTTTTTAGCGTTTGAATGGAATTATGAAGTTACAATGGATATTTTAAAACATGCTATTTTGCCTATATTAACCTTGGTGATAGCAAGAGTTTCTCATTTTTTTATGCTTATGAGAGGAAAAATGATAGTGGAAATTGAAAAAAGATATGTTTTTATAGAAAAAGCGAAAGGATTTGGGGATATCTATATATTGTGTAGACATTGTTTAAAGAATGCGATAACGCCTCTAATAACGGAAGCATTGCTAAGTATTGCCTTAATATTACAAGGTTCTTTAATAGTGGAAAATGTTTTTGAATATCCGGGTATCGGAAAGTTGTTAAAAGAAGCTGTTTTTGCAAGAGATTATCCTTTACTACAGGGAATATTTCTCTTTATGGTAGGGATAACTTTGGGAGTAAGTTTTATTTCTGAGATAATAAAAGAAAATGAAAAGATGCAGGTTCATGTATGAAGTTAAAAAAATTATTTTGTAACATTGAAATATATATAATCTTAGTATTTATTTTATTCTCATTTTTTTTTCAATATAGTTCATTCCAAAATATAAATTTAGAAACAACAGAGGCTTTAGTAGCTCCAAATGCCGAACATATACTCGGAACGGATGATTTAGGTTTTGATATTTTTTCTCAATTAATATATGGGGGAAGGACAAGCTTGGAAATCAGTTTTTTTACGGCTATTTTTTCGGCAATTGGGGGAAGTATTTTAGGTGCAATAGCCGGATACTTTGGTGCTTGGAAAGATAAAATATTGCTATCTATCATTGATATATTTTTAAGCATTCCTGAATTACCTCTTATGATAGTTATGGGAGCATTTTTAGGAACCAATCTTAAAAATATTGTTTTTGTATTGGTTCTGGTGACTTGGACTCGTCCGGCAAAAATTGCAAGAAATGAAATAATCAAACTGAAACAGGAGAAATATATTTTATTATCAAAAGCTTATGGGGGAAACTTTTTTCATATATTCAGATGGCATTTGTTAAAACCGGTCTGGTCAATCATTGTGACAGCTATTGTAAAAATAATGAATAAAGCAATTTTAGCTGAAGCCAGCTTAGCTTATCTCGGTTTGGGGGATCCTTTATCAAAGAGTTGGGGAATGATTATCAGTAGAGCTATGAGTTTTCCAAATATTTATTTTACGGAATACTATAAATGGTGGCTGCTGCCCCCACTGATTTTGCTTATGGTATTAGTTGTGACACTTGCTTCTTTGGGAGAAAAGTTGGAAAAATTATAAAAAGGAATACAGATGAAAACTATTTTAAAATTAAACAATTTTTATTTTACTTACAAGGGAAATGAAAGCTACACATTACATGATATTAATTTAGAAGTAAAAGAAGGGGAAACCTTAGGAATAATAGGGGAATCAGGTTCCGGGAAAACTACGTTATTACTGTCTGTTTTGGGACTGCTGTCTTCCGTAGGGAATTGTTCGGGAGATATTTATTTTAAGAATCAATTACTAGACAAAGAGTCTAAATTTAAAGGATTGCGTTGGAAAGAGATTTCTATGGTGTTTCAAAATCAATTGCATGTTTTCAATCCGAGAATGACAGTTGGAGAACATATCTATGAGGTATTAGATAATTTAAGTAAAAAAGAAAAATATAATAAAGTGAAAGCATTGTTTAGAATGGTAGGATTGGATGAGAAATTTATAGAAAGTTATCCTGACGAATTATCAGGAGGAATGAGACAAAAGGTTCTAATTGCAACTGCTCTTAGTTGTCATCCAAAACTTATTTTGATTGATGAGCCTACCACTTCATTGGAAGAAATTTCAAAAATGGAAATAATAAAAATCCTGAAGAATTTAGCTAAAAATAATATTACATTAATCGTAACTTCTCATGATTTGGAAGTTATAAAAGAATTGACTGAGAAAGTTATAGTAATGGATTCCGGAAATATTATAGAAACCGGAATCACGAAAAAATTTTTAAATCTTCAAAGTCATCCTTATTCGAGAGCATTAGTGCAAGCCAGCCCTTTTATAAATATATTTAAAGATTTATGGGGAATTCATGAAGTGGAAGAATTGAAACATAACAAAGGTTGTCCTTTTTATGTAAAATGTCCTCAAAAAATTCCCAAATGTTTGAAGGAAATCCCTAAATTAAGTAAAATAGATGAAGAGAGAAAAGTCGCTTGCCATTTAGGGGGAATTATAAATATTTTGGAAGTAAATAAATTGTCAAAGACATATATTTCCAGAAAATTGAAAATAAATGCTTTATCCGAGGTAAATTTAAAAATAAGAATGGGAGAAATTGTTTCCATTATAGGAGAGTCAGGTTCCGGAAAAAGTACATTAGCTGAAATTTTAAGCGGGATAAAACAAAAGACAAGTGGAGAGGTGAAATTTTTAAATAAAGAAATAGGAAGGGACATTTTGTCTTCCTTAAACAGCATACAAATAATATTTCAAGATTCTTCTTCCAGTATGAATCTTGAATTGAGCATTGAAAATATTTTAAAAGAACCCTTTCTACTTTTGAGAGAAAAAACTTCTTTTTCGACTGAAAAGATGAAGGAATATTTAAATCGTTTAGGTTTTCCGACTTCAAAAGAATTTCTTAACAGAAAGGCTAAATATTTAAGCGGTGGAGAAATGCAAAGATTAAGTATAGTCAGAGCATTATTGCTTGAACCGAAATTATTGATTGCAGATGAGATTACTTCCATGTTGGATCCGTCAAGAAAAGCTAATTTACTTAGGTTATTAAAAGGATTGCAAAATAGATATGGATTTTCCATGTTATTTATAACTCATGATTTAATATTAGCCCAAAAAATAACCGATTATTTTTATATTTTAAAAGATGGGAAAATTATTGAAGAAGGGGACGGATTAAAAATCTTTCATAGACCTACGAATTCATATACTAAAAAGTTGGTATCCAGCATACTATATAATATATAATTATTTTAAGGAGGGGGATTTTTGAAAAAGTTCAGTTACTTATTTATTGTTACAATCATTGTGTTTTTAATATCTTTTTATCCAAAAATCGATTCTGTATTAAGAGTTGCTTTTTTATTAGGCTTTACAATTCTATGTTGGATAACCAGTCTAATCCCTGAATGGTTATCGGTATTTATACTTTTTACAGGTTGCAGTATAGGGAAATTGGTTCCGGTTAATGTGTATATGTCCGGTTTTTATTCAGCAGCAACTTGGTTAATTTTGGCAGGTTTAATCCTTGGAGCTATGATAACTTTTGTAGGTTTGGATGAATACATTGCCGGGAAGATACAACAAATCTTTCATAAATCTTATAGTAATATTTTGCTTGGTACATTATTAATAGGAACTATTTTTATTTTTTTAATGCCTTCCGCTATGGGGAGAGTATTAATAATACTTCCTATTTTATCTGCATTTGCAAAAAAAATCGGCTATGAAAAAGGAAGTAAAGAAGAAGAAGGAATTATCTTAATAGGATTATTATCAACATATCTTCCGGCATTTGCCGTATTACCTGCAAATGTACCGAATAATGTTTTATTGGGCTCTATGCAAAGTTTATACAATATACATTTTACCTATATATCCTATTTTTTAGATTTCTTTATGATATTGGGATTCGCGAAATTACTTATCCTTTATGTCTTATTTTTAATATTATATAAAAATTGTAAATCTCCATTAAATATTTGCAAAGGAAATTCCTTAACAATGAACCGTCAACAAAAAAATGCTTCTTTTTTATTACTTGTCACAATGATTTTATGGATAACAGAAAAATGGCATGGAATTTCAGTGGGATGGGTTGGAATGCTAGCTTCGATTATATGTGCTTTGCCGGGCAGCGGATTATTAATGAAGAAACCTCTCAGATCAATTGGCTTTGAATCATTCTTTTATATAGCAGGAATTATCAGTTTAGGCAATATTGCTAGACACACTGAAATTGCTACAAAAATTTCTAATTATTTTATAGAACAATTTTCAGTTGCTTCCATGGGGGATTATGGAATTTCTATTTTATGGATTACTTTAGGAATCGTTATAGGGTTAATTGTTACTGTTCCGGGAATTCCGGCTATATTAACACCATTAGCTGCAAATTTCTCGGAGATGAGTTCATTATCTATATTAACTTTATGTAAATTACAAGTTTTAAGTTTTTCTAATATATTCTTTCCGTATCAAGCTCCGCCATTAGTAGTTGCATTACAGGAAACAGGAGTTTCCAAAGCAAAAACAACGGGAATCTGTATTGCTGTTTCCCTTATCAATATATTGTTTTTTTCCAATATATTATTATATCTATGGAAAATTATTTAAAATATAAATGAAATGGAAATATAGTTTGACTATGTTTTCATTATGCAAGGAGGTATTTATGAAAAAATGTTTCAGTTTATTTTTCAGTTTATTTTTAACATTGCATACCTTTGCAATAGAACAAATATATGTAGGAGCTCCTAAGGCACCACCTGTTTTGCCGATTCTTAGAATGATGGAAATTAATGCTTTAGGAAAAGAATATACAATAGATGTCAAGGTGTGGAATAGTCCTGAAATTTTAATCGGAATGGTACAGGGAAAAGAAGCACAATTTTTTGCATTTCCTTTGACGATAGCTTCCAAATTATATAACAAAGGTTTACCTGTGAAATTAATGAATGTGAATACATGGGGAGTCGCTTCTCTTATAAGTACCGATCCCATTCAGGGTTGGAAAGATTTAAAGGGAAAAACCATTTATATGGGAATTAAATCATCTCCGACAGATGTATTTACACATTATTTTCTAAATAAAGCAGGTTTGAAAGAAAAAATTGATTATGATGTCGTTTACTCCAATAAGGCGGAATATAGAAATCTGATTGTAAGCGGAAAAGCCAATTATGCTGTAACGATTGAACCTGATACAACGGCAATTTTAACAAAAAATCCAAACTTTAAAGTTGCAATAAGTTTTGAAAAAGAATGGCAAAAGTTAAAGGGGGATAATAGTCATATCCCCATGGCAGGTTTTGGTGTATTGGGAGAAATTGCTGAAAAAGATCCTATATTAGTAAAAAAATTTAATAAAGAATATGCAAAAGCATTGCAATGGATATTAGAAAATCCTGAAAAAGCAGGGAAATTAGCACAAGATAAGATTGGAATGGATGCAAAGACAGTCGGAAAGGCAATTTCCAATATGGGCTTGTATTTTGTAGAGGCAAAAGATGTGAGACCTGTTTTAGACGAGTATTATAACATATTAAAAGAATATGATCCAAAAACTGTCGGAGGGAAGATTCCTGATGAAAATTTTTATTTTAAGAAATAAAATATTAAGTTTTGTATTTCTCCTTTTTCTTTGGTAAATCTATCCACCTGTTGTAGTACCGACTGTAAGTCAAATTTGGGAGAGTATAAGGAGTATTCTTTCAGATGTTTCCATGTTAAAAGAAATTGGAACAACACTGATAAGACTTTTTATTAGTATTGGTTTCGCTTTAACATTTTCCTTTGTTTTTAGCGTTATGATAACTCATTCAAAAATAATAGGAGATATATTTTATCCAATCGTTGAGTTTTTACAGGTAATTCCTCCGATAAGCTGGCTGATTTTAGCTATATTATGGTTGGGCTTAAACGGAAAACCCGCTATTTTAATAGTATCTATTTCAATGTTTTGTATTATAACCATATCCATGGTAAATGCAATCGGGACTATTGATAAAAATTTATTAGAAGTTGCAGATATTTTTCATATCTCCAAATGTAAGAGATGGAAATATATTATAATGCCGTCACTGTATCCTGCATTTGAAACCGCACTTATGATATCTCTTAGAACAGGAATTAAATTAATGGTTATGGCGGAAGTTTTATCAACCGATAGCGGAATTGGCGGAGAGATAACGAATGCAAGATTAAATATAGAAACAGAAATGGTAATTGCTTGGACTATAATAATTGTAACAATTTATTTTATTTTGGGAGGTATCGTAAAGTGTTTGAAAAAATGCCGATGGATAAGAAGATTTTGGTATCGAAGTCTATTAGCAAGAGATATCGTGAAAAATTAATTTTAGATAATGTTAATTTTGAAATGTTTTCAGGAGATATTTTGGGTTTACTTGGACCTTCCGGGATTGGAAAAACAACACTTCTAAATATTTTAGTAGGTTCTGAAAAAGAAACGAGTGGAGAGATCGTGAATTATCATTATAATAAAATAGGCTATGTGTTTCAAGAAGATAGACTTTTGAATTGGCTGACATTATTTGAAAATATTAAAATCATTCAAGAAAATATAGATGAAAAAATTATTTGGGAAAATTTATCCTTGGTAGGACTCAAAGATTATTATAATTATTTTCCGAAAGAATTAAGTGGTGGGATGAGGCAGAGAGGTTCCATTGCAAGAGCATTGACATTTGCAGGAAATATATTGCTTTTTGATGAACCTTTCAAATCACTTGATGAAAAATTAAGATTTGAACTGTTAGATTTAATGCGAAAACTAAAAGAAGAAAAAAATACAAGCATTCTTTTTGTAACACATGATATTGAAGAAGCTTTGTATATTTGTGATAGAATTTTAATTTTGAGAGGACAACCGGCAACTATTTTAAAGGAAATCAATGTGTCAAAAAAAAGAAAAGAAAAGAAATTATCGATTGAAGATGAGGTTGAATTAAAAAGAGAGATTTTCAATGCCTTGTATTAATTTTCACTTGTTGAAAAATACAAAATAAGTATTGAAGAAAAGGATATTTGAGTTTCTGTGAGATATTTTCTTCAAAAAAATTTTATTTTTCTTATCATAGTCCAAAACGAAAGAACTGTCAAAGCAGTTCTTCCTTTGGACTATGATTTTTTATTAGAAAGAATTTTCAGTGGATTTTATAAATTTAAATATGTACATATGTTCATATTCATATTCCATTTTTTCTTCAATTCTGGAAATCCAAGTTTCTTCCTTATTTAATCTTACATAAGATTTAGGAGCCATTCTCTGTATTTCAACTATAAATCCTTGCTTCCAAAAAGCTTCTGCAATATCATTTAAAGAATGTAATTGCATTTTTAACATTGCATATTTTGAAATTGTTTTATATAGATAAGGTAAATTTGGATTTTTCACATAGTCTGTATAGGTAGCATAATACACTCCATTGTCTTTAAGAGAATCCCAGATAATTTTACTATGTTCTTCTAAATCTTCAATTAAAAATAGAACGGAAGATGAAATAGCGATATCAAATTTTATATCAAGTTTATTAGGATAGGCTGTGTTAAAGTACTCCAACGGCAAATTATTTTTTCTACTGTTGGCTACTTTTATGGAATTGGAGGCTAAATCTACTCCGATACCCTTAAAAAATTTTTTTTTAAGATAAAGATGTCGTAAAAAAGCACCTTGATTACAACCAAAATCCAAAACATAGTTATCTTCCCAATTTTCTTTATCGATATAAGAAATTAGTTTATTCCAAAAATGATGGTGCTGTTTTTCCATGGAATCTTCATTCTCTTTCTCTTCTATCCACCATCTATCATAAATATCCGTTTTCATGTTACTACTCCTTTCATTAATTTATTGAATTCATCATATACATTTTCTGTAGTTAAAAAATAATTGATATTCTTAAGATTCTTGTTTTGGAAGCAACATACAAATTGCTGCAGATGAAATGACTAAAATAATTCCAATGATGGAAAGAAAATTGAGTTTTTCTCCTAATATTAAAACAGCAAGTATAATACCAAATACCGGCTCTAAAGCGAGGAATAATCCACTTTTACTGACTTCACTTCTTTCCAATCCTTTATTCCAAAACCATCCTGCCCCTATACTGCAGCCAACAACTAAATATAAAAGTGCTAGAATTCCTTCGAATGAATAGTGTATCTCCCAATTTCTCACTAAAAATAACATGATAGGTAAAGCAAATAAAGTTCCTAACTGAATCGTCAATGCAGTATAATAATTAGAGCTCATTTTTGTAAGTATTTTTTTGGAAAGTTGAACCCAAAAAGAAACAACGATCATTATATTAAAATATTTCGAAACAAACATTTCTTCTTTGTAATTTTATTATAACATAGTATGTTATATATTACAAATTTAGTTAGGTATTTTTTATACATAATGCCATTTTTTTTAGAAGGGATAGAGAAAAAAAGCAAAGAGCTGTTGTCATAGATACAATAATGTAGAATTATCATCATAGATTTTTTGAATAAATCAATAAGATATGTTTTATAATTATATAAAATGCATGATAATAAAATACTGTTTTGCTTGTAAAAACTAGACTTCTCTGTTATAATGTCATATATTTATTAAAACATAGTATTATTAAAATATAGTATCAAAATGTTAAATTTTATGTCTAAAAAAATTACATATAATGTCAATGAGGTTCTTTTAAATCAATGCAAGGAGGAATATTTTATGAAAAAATCTATAAAAAAATTTATATTGTTCTTATTTTTATTTATATCATCTTTAGGTTTTGCTGAAATAAGATTTAAAGATGATGTTGGTAGAGAAATTATTTTAGAAAAACCTCTTACAAAAGTTGTTGTGGCAAGCAGATATAATAATGAGCTGATTAGAGCAATCGGAAATATAAAAAATGTGATTTCCGTTGATGATAATACTACACAGGATAGGATATATTGGAAAGATTTTGATCCTAAAAACAGTATTGGAAAAGGGCAAAACAATTTAAATTATGAAAAAATAATTGAATTGGCTCCTGAAGCTTTAATAACTCCAAGAAATAGCTCCTATGAAAAGGATATGGAACAACTATCAAAGGTGGGTATAAAAGTAATCGTTGTTACGGGATGGGATAATGCTCATATGCCGGAACAGATTGAGAGATTAGGAAAAATATTCGGTAATGAGAAAGGTGCTAACAAGTTAATAGAATTCTACAATAAAAATTTAAATGAAGTTAAAAAAAGAGTGGCCAAAGTAAAAAATAAAAAAACTATATACTGGGAATATGGAGATCCTTATACTACTGCTATTCCGGGAACTTCAAATGATGGTTGGGTAAATATGATGAGAGTAGCCGGTGGAATAAATATATTTGATGACCCTGGCATAAAAGGAAAAACTATTGATCCTGAGAAAATATTATTAGAGGATCCTGATTTAATAATGAAAACTACTTCCGGAGCCGCTTATAAGAATACCGGTGTTTATACTGCTCCTTCAGAGGAAGAATATAAAAATATTATGAATGAAATGATAAATAGAAGTGGTTGGAAAGATTTAAAAGCTGTTAAACATAAAAATGTATATATCACAACAGGTTTTTGCAGTGGTGGTTTAGGTAAATTGATCGGAGTCATATATACAGCTAAATGGTTATACCCAGAAGAAATGAAAGGAATGGATCCTGATAAAGTATTTGAAGAATGGATGGATATGCAAGGTGTTAAAACCCCTAAAGGCCATGTTTATAAATTAAAATAAAGAGGTACTAATGAATCCTGTAAAGAACATACATCAATATAATAGTAAAAAAATTTTTAAAATAGTAATTGCTCTATTTATATTGTTATTTGTTTCCTATATATCCGTTTTTACAGGAATAGCAAATATAAACTTAAAAAGAGTATTAGCAACAATTTTTGAAGGTTTTTTTTATGAAACGGAACCTTTATCACAAAGAGAAATGGTAGTTTTCTTGGATTTAAGACTTGCAAGAGTTGTTTTAGGAAGTATTGCCGGTTTTTTATTGGCAATTTGTGGAACTGTAATGCAAGCAATTACAGAAAATAAAATGTCCAGTCCATTTACGACTGGAATATCCAGTGCTGCTTCTATGGGAGCAGCACTATCTATATTATTTTTTACCGGAAAATATGTTTATTTTGATTTCATAACAATTTTCTTTGCTTTTTCATTTGGAATTATTTGTTCCTTATTAGTTTACGGTATTTCAAATCTTAAAGCTATGAATAAATCAACCTTAATATTAACCGGAATAGCATTCAACTATTTATTTTCTTCAGGAAATGCAGCACTACAATTTATAGCCAATGAGGATGTATTGTCATCCATAGTAAACTGGACTTTCGGAAATCTTTCAGGGGTATCTTGGAATAAAATTTTAATATTATTTTTAATATTACTTATTTTCTTTCCATACTTTTTTATAAATAGATATTCTTATAATATATTATTAACCGGTGAAGATTCAGCAATTTCTTTAGGGATTCATGTAAGAAAATTTAGATTTATATCTGGAATTATAGTAACTTTAATTACATCAGCAGTTGTGAGTTTTATTGGAATAATTGCTTTTGTTGGAATCATAGCACCACATATTTCAAGAATGCTAATAGGAGATGATCATAAATACAGTATAATTTTAAGTGGTATTATAGGTGCATTTTTGGTGATATTTTCAGATTATATTGGTAGAAATTTACTATCACCTATTATCATCCCGATAGGAATTGTGATTTCTTTTGTAGGGATTCCTATTTTTATATATCTGATAATTAATTCAAAAAGAGGATAAGTATGAAATTAGAAATAAAGAATTTAAGTTTTTCTTATAAAAATAAAGAAGTTTTAAATGAAATATCATTTGAAGTTTATTCCGGAACTTTTTTAAGTATATTAGGGGCAAATGGAGCCGGAAAAACTACTTTAATGAAATGTATAAATGGAATATTAAAATTGAAAAAAGGGGAAATTTTAATAGATGGAAAAAATTTTAGCAATCAATCACTGAAAGAAAAATCCAAGATAATGTCCTATGTTCCACAAATAACTAGCTCCTTTGATATGAATTTAACCGTTTTTGATACAGTTTTGCTAGGAAGAGTTCCTCATAAAACTTTCAAATTTAGTGAATGGGATAAGCAAATTGCTTTGAAGAATATAAAAAAACTTGATTTAGAACACTATCTATTTAATTATGTCGGGGAATTGAGTGGTGGGGAAAAACAAAGAGTTTTAATTGCCAGAGCACTTACACAGGAAGCAAAAATCTTAATTCTGGATGAGCCTATAAGTAATTTAGATTTAAAATTTCAATTGGAAACAATGAAAATTTTAAAAAATTTAGCCAAAGAAAATAACTTAATTGTGATAACTATTCTTCATGATTTAAATTTTGCTGTTTCTTATAGTAATAAAATTTTATTTTTAAAAAATGGAAAAATAAATAGTTTTGGGGATACAAAAAAAATCATAACAACAAGTAATATAAAAGAAATTTTTTCAGTTGACATAGATATTGTCCAATTTAAAAATAAAAATTATATCATTCCTCGAGAGTTTTAGGGATTTTAAAGATTTTATCTTTAAAATCCTTTTTTCTATATTAAAAACCTCTATTCATGATTATTTTAAGTTTACAAGATTTTTATATTAAAAAATCAAGAAAAAATAAAAATTTTAAAAAAATCCCTTAACTTAGAGTTAGCTCTAACTGATAAAATAAATTTGTTCAGAAAAAGGAGGAGATCATATGAGTAAAAAATTAGTTGTGTATTTCTCACATAAAGGAGAAAATTATTCAAGAGGAAATATTATTCAGTTAGAAAAAGGTAATACAGAAAAAGTAGCTGAAATTATCTCTCATATTTTAGGGGCAGATATATTTGAAATAATAACTGAGGAAAAATATCCTTCCAAATATGATGAGTGTATTGAAACGGCAAAGAAAGAACTTAGAGAAGACTCAAGACCTAAATTAAAACAAGATATAGATATTAGAGAATACGACACTATATTTATAGGTTATCCAAACTGGTGGGGAACTATGCCTATGCCGGTATGGACTTTCCTGGAAGGAAAAGATTTTAATCATAAAAAAATTTTACCGTTTTGCACCCACGAAGGAAGTGGAATGGGAAGAAGTGAAAGCGATATAAAAAAATTAGCAAATGGAGCAGAAGTATTAAAAGGATTGGCAATAGTTGGCTCAGATGTAAATACTTCAGAAAAGCAAATTAAAAAATGGTTGGAGGACAGACTAGAATGACAATAAAAGAAATAAGTGAACAATTAGGAGTTTCACAGGATACACTTAGATACTATGAAAAAGTTGGTATGATTCCACCAGTAACAAGAACAAAAGGAGGAATTAGAGATTATCAAGAAGATGATATTGCTTGGGTAAAACTTGCAACTTGTATGAGAAATGCAGGTTTGCCTGTGAAAGTGATGATAGATTATTTAAATTTATATAAACAAGGCGATTCAACAATTCAAGTAAGATGTGATCTTTTAAAAGAACAGAGAGAAAAATTGTTGGAGCAAAGAAAACAAATAGAAGAAACATTAGAAAGATTAAATTACAAAATTGCAAGATATGAAGTTGCAGTCGAAACAGGAAAATTAACTTGGGATAAAGAATAACAGGAGGAAACAGAATAATGTATTTAGAAAACATAAATTCACCGGAGGATGTAAAAACATTAAATATTGAGGAAATGAAAGTTTTAGCAAAAGAGATAAGAGAAACTATCATAACAAGAGATGCTAAACACGGAGGACATTTTGGACCGAATTTGGGAATAGTTGAAGCAACAATAGCATTACATTATGTATTTGATTCCCCAAAAGATAAATTTGTATTTGATGTTTCTCATCAATCATATCCACACAAAATGTTGACAGGAAGAAGACAAGCATTTACGGATGAAGCACACTATGATGATGTAACAGGATACAGTAATCAGTATGAAAGTGAACACGACCATTTTATTTTAGGGCATACCTCCACATCAGTGAGTTTAGCAATAGGGCTTGCAAAAGCTAGAGATGTAAAAGGGGAAACAGGAAATGTTATAGCTATTATTGGAGATGGTTCTTTAAGTGGAGGAGAGGCATTGGAAGGTTTAGATTTTGCAGGTGGAGCACTAAATAGTAATTTAATCATTGTGGTAAATGATAATGATATGTCCATAGCAGAAAATCACGGAGGGCTTTACAAAAATTTAAAATTGTTAAGAGAAGGCGATGGTAAAGCGGAAACAAATCTATTTAAAGCTATGGGACTGGACTATATCTATGTAAAAGATGGAAATAATTTAGAAGAAATGATAGAAGCATTAAAAAAAGTGAAAGATATCAATCACCCTATTGTGGTTCATATCCACACTCAAAAAGGAAAAGGATATAAACTTGCGGAATTAGATAAAGAATCTTGGCACTATACAATGCCATTTGATATAGAAACCGGAAAATTATTAAATAATGATGACAGTGAAGATTATACAGATGTAACAAAAGAGTATCTTATAAAGAAAATGAAAAAAGATAATACGGTTGTAACTATAACTTCCGGAACACCGGGTACATTAGGATTTTCTAAAAAAGATAGAGATGAAGTGGGGTCTCAATTTATAGATGTAGGCATAGCAGAAGAGACGGCAGTAGCTATTGCATCCGGAATGGCATCTAAGGGAGCAAAACCGGTTTATGGTGTTGTAAGTACATTTTTGCAAAGAACTTATGACCAATTATCTCAAGATTTATGTATCAATAATAATCCTGCAACAATAGTTGTGTATTATGCAGGAGCGATAGGAATGACAGATGTGACTCACCTTGGTTGGTTTGATATGGCTATGATGGCAAATATTCCTAACTTAGTTTATCTTGCCCCTACAACAAAAGAAGAACATCTTGCTATGCTTGAATGGAGTATAGAACAACAAAAACATCCTGTTGCAATTCGTATACCCGGTGGACAAATGGTATCAACTGGAAAAAAAGTTACAAAAGATTTTTCTAAATTAAATACTTATGAAGTAACTCAAAAGGGAGAAAAAGTTGCAATTATAGGGTTAGGAACTTTCTATCAATTAGGAGAAAAGGTTGCTAAATTATATCAAGAAAAAACAGGAGTACAAGCAACAGTTATTAATCCTATATATATAACCGGTGTAGATGAAAAATTATTAGAAGAATTGAAAAAAGATCATAGCTTAGTGATAACTCTTGAAGATGGAATTTTAGATGGCGGTTTTGGAGAAAAAATTGCTAGATTCTATGGAAGTTCAGATACCAAAGTTTTAAATTATGGATTGAAGAAAGAATTTTTAGACAGACATGATATAGGAGATTTATTCACTAAAAATAAATTAAGAGCTGATTTCATTGTTGAAGATTTATTAAAGTTCTAATATTGAAAAGAGCAGGAGGTAGAAGATGAAAAATGTACAATTATTAAATGGAGTTGAAATGCCAATTTTAGGTTTTGGAGTGTATCAAATACCTGATTTAGAAGAATGTGAAAGAGTTGTCAGTGAAGCAATAGAAGTTGGATACCGTTCTATTGACACGGCACAGGCTTATGGAAATGAAGAAGCGGTAGGAAATGCCGTAAGAAAAAGTGGAATAGACAGAAAAGAATTTTTCATAACAACAAAAGTTTGGATTTCAAATGCAGGCTATGAAAAAGCAAAAACCTCTATTGATGAATCTCTTAGAAAATTACAAACAGATTATATAGATTTGTTATTGATACACCAGCCATTTGGGGATTATTATGGAACATATAGAGCTATGGAAGAATACTATAAAGCAGGAAAACTAAGAGCAATAGGGGTAAGTAATTTCTATCCCGATAGATTTGTAGATATAGTTAATTTTGTTGAAATTAAACCTATGGTAAATCAAGTTGAAACTCATGTATTTAATCAACAGATAATTCCACAAGAAATAATGAGAGAATATGGAACTCAAATTGAATCTTGGGGACCATTTGCAGAAGGTAGAAACAATCTTTTTACTAATGAAATATTAGTGAAAATTGGAAAGAAATATAATAAAACTTCAGCACAAGTAGCATTAAGATATTTAATTCAAAGAGATGTAGTCGTCATTCCAAAAACTGTAAAAAAAGAAAGAATGATACAAAACTTTTCTGTCTTTGACTTTGAATTAAGTGAAGACGATATGAAAGAAATTCTAAGATTAGATCAAAAAGAAAGTTTATTTTTATCACATCATGATCCTGAAACAGTGAAATTTTTAGTTAATTATAAAGGATAAAAATCCAAAGATGAGGAGGTTATTTTATAAAGAAAATATATCTTTTAATAACAACAATTTTATTGACTATAATTATATCAATGACTGCTTTTGGAACTGATAAAAAAACATTAGTTGTATATTTTTCAAGAGCGGGGGAAAATTATAGTGTAGGTACTGTTTCAAAAGGTAGCACAGAAATTGTGGCAGAAATGATAGCAAAAGAAACAGGTGCGGATTTATTTGAAATTGAGCCGGTTACTCCTTATCCAGAAAACTATAATGAAACTGTAAGAATAGCAAGAGATGAAAAAAGAGAGAATGCTCGTCCTAAAATAAAAAATAAAGTAAATAATTTAAAAGATTATGATGTGGTATTTTTAGGCTATCCTATTTGGCATGGAGATTTACCAATGGCGTTTTATACTTTTTTAGATGAAAATAACCTTTCAGGAAAAAGAATAGTATTATTCTCTACACATGAAGGAAGTGGAATTTCCAGGACTGACAGTGCTATTAGAAACTACACAAAAGGAAAGGTTGTAGATAATGTACTTTCTATCAGAGGAAAAAGAGTTCAAGATTCAAAAGCAGTACCGGATGTTAAAAACTGGATAAAAACTTTAAGAGATAGCAAAACTATTTAAAAGTCATTAGGGATAATAAAAAGAAAAAAGATGAAAAAGACAATCTGAAAAATAAATTATAATAAAAAAGTAAAAGGGGAGTGTGACTATCTTGTCAAATAAAAAAATTATGAAAGACTCTTTTGATTTTCTTCACACTGCACTGATTATTGTAGATATGCAGAATGATTTTTTACTTGAAGATGCTCCTATTTGTTGTCCTGGGGGATTAGATATTGTAAAAAATATAGAGAAACTGGCCAGATATTTTAGGACAAATAATCAGCCGGTTATTTTTACACAAGATGAGCATCAGAAACAAGATTTTGATTTGGAGTTAGATCATGAAGAACCTGAGCATTGTTTAGAGGGAACTTGTGGGGTTGATTTTTATAAAGACTTAAAGCCTTATGAAAATGATTATATAATAAAAAAGCGTAGATATAGTGCTTTTTTTACAACTGATTTGGATTTATTGCTTCGAAGGCTTGATATGAATACTCTTATTTTAACCGGTGTTGCTACTGATGTATGTGTTGAAGCAACGGCACAAGATGCTCAACAATTAGGATATCATGTGATAGTAATCCCTGAATGTGTTGCAGGAACTTCTTTCATAGCACATCAGGCGGCTTTAGATAATATTAAAGTACATTTGGGGAAAATTATTTCACTTAATAAGATACTTGGCAATTAACTAGCTTACTTAATTACTTTAATGAGATTAATAATGAGATTAAAAACTTATAAAATATTATTTATAAGTTTAAATATAGTTAGATAGGAGGGAATTTGAAATGAGTTGTGATAATAAGAAAAAATAAAAATGGAACTGACTATCAAATTTACATGTATGAATTTAAAAGAATTAGCGATTTGGAAA